>Ga0129342_1000671_pt1 | contig 15037 bp, 17 predicted proteins | sample CPBDNA_5_FD_94426 | JGI IMG/M metagenome (GOLD analysis project Ga0129342, IMG submission 94426) | Freshwater to marine salinity gradient microbial communities from Chesapeake Bay, USA - CPBay_Sum_15_0.2_DNA | ecosystem: Environmental > Aquatic > Marine > Coastal | place: USA: Chesapeake Bay...
ATTCCATTACATACCGATCACAAAGTAGAATACTTAAAACATGTACCACCAGATGTAAACTATGACGCTTCTAGTAATGATGGTCCTTACTTCTTAGCACATATAACGACAATGAAATCACGTGGATACACCCATGTAACAATGGTTGCTGGATCTGACAGAGTACATGAATTCCAAAGACTTGTAGACAAGTATAACGGACCTGGAAAAGAATATCATTTTAAAAAGATTAATGTTGTCTCAGCAGGACATAGAGATCCTGATGCAGACGGTGTTACTGGTATCAGTGGTACAAAAATGAGAGCTCATGCTGCTAATAATGACTTTGACTCATTTAAACGTGGCTTACATCACAGAGCATCTCAAACCCATGCTAAAAAATTATTTAAAGCTGTGAGACATGGTATGCAACTTAAGGAGGGAGAAGTTTTCCATAGCTTCAAGTCCTTCTTGAAGGAGCAATCATGTACTGGTTCTTAGTAAAGGCGATAATCTCAGGTATAATCAGCTCATCTTTTGGTGAGTGGTTCCTCAGAACCAAGGCAGGTACTTGGTTTCAACAAAAATTAGATCGTTTTCTCAATTACGTTTCTTATAAATACGATATACATATAACAAAGACTGATGCTAAATGGCGTCGTGATTATCCTTTGTTAGCAGAACGTATTGATAAATTGGAGGAGTGGACACACCCACCAGTCGCTCCTGGAGGGGCTACAGAACTCCAAGAACAAATAGAAGAATTAAGAAAAGAGATACAGGAATTAAAAAATGCAAAACTTCAAACAGTGGCTAGAAGAGGCAGAAAAACAAAGACTTGATCCTAAGTGTTGGGACGGCTACAAAAAACAAGGCACCAAAGTTAAAGGTGGTGTCCGTGTCAACAATTGCGTCAAAGAAGATGAAGAACTTAAATACTGCCCCAAGTGTAAGAAACTAGAAACACGCTCAGATTGTGCGTATGGTGGTGAGTATTGGGATAACAATGCCAAAGAAGTTTCAGTAGATGGAGATAACGTATCTGTAGCTGAAGCTAAAAAATATAAGTCATCAAAAAAATCAAATTTAACTGCTAAAATGTTTAGAAAAATGGCAGGTGGCTTCCATGAAGAAAAGGGAATGGAAGGCATGACACAAAAAGGCGGACATAAAAGGTCCACAGAGTCAGGCGCCGGCCTGACACAAAAAGGCGTTGAAAAATATAGACGTCAAAATCCAGGAAGTAAACTACAAACCGCAGTAACTACACCTCCAAGCAAGCTAAAACCTGGTAGCAAAGCTGCTAAAAGACGCAAGTCATTCTGTGCAAGGTCCAAAGGCTGGACAGGAGAAAGAGGTAAGGCTGCAAGAAGAAGATGGAATTGTTAATATGATTTTTAGATTAATGCCTTTATTATTAATTCTTGGTGCATTGGGCGGTGCTTACATCTACTATAAAGATACCCAAGAAAGATTACAGTTAGCTGCTGCTAATTTAGCAAGAGCAGAGACAGCGGCTGAAGCTAACAAACAAGCATATGATCTCCTAGTAGAACAGAATGCGGAAACTCAACAACGAGTTGAGCAATTACAGACACAATTATCAGAAGCTGAAGTATACCAAGACGAACTAATTGGAAAACTTCGCAGACATAACTTAACCATGTTGTCCATGCAAAAGCCTGGACTCATAGAAACGAGAGTAAATAATGCAACAGCAGCTATATTCGATGAACTTGAAGCTATTACTTCTACTAGTAACGAGTAGTATTCTTGTCTCAGGTTGCTCTTTGATGGCACCTAAAGAGAGAATTGTAACTCAAATTCAAACAGTAGAACGACAAATACCAATACAGGCAAGACCTAAAGGATTATCTTTGTTTGATGTTGAATGGTATGTTGTTACTCCAGAAAACTTTGACGAATTTAAAGAAAGATTTGAAAAAGAAAATGGGGACTTTGTATTTTATGCGGTGAGCGTTCCTGGCTATGAAAATATGTCATTAAACTTAGCAGAATTGCGTAGATATTTAGAACAACAAAAAGCTCTTATAGTATATTATGAAGAGCAATTAAAACCAAAACCAACTGAAGACACAGAGAATGCTAACTGAAGGAATTAGAGATCCTGGTATTTTTAAAGCCGTATTCCTAGCCGGTGGGCCTGGAAGCGGTAAATCCTTTGTGGTTGGACAAACTGCTTTAACATCATTTGGGCTAAAAATAGTTAATCCTGATAGAATGTATGAGTATGCCTTAGCTAAACATGGCATGGCTCCTACGCCAGACAACATAAAGTCAGAAAAAGGACAGCTTATAAGAGCTAGAGCAAAATCTGCCACAGAAAGATTAATGGATAGTTACATTAACGGCAGGCTTGGTTTAGTTATTGACGGAACAGGTAAAGACTATAGCAAAATACAAACAATGAAGGCACATCTTCAGCATTTAGGTTACGATTGTGCAATGATATTTGTCAATACAGATAAAAATACTGCACTTGCAAGAAACAAAGCTCGCACAAGAACACTTCCCACCGGCATGGTGTCTAAAATGTGGAGTGATGTGCAGAATAACATTGGTAAATTTCAGAACTTGTTTGGACAACACTTTATAATTGTAGATAACAGTGAAAACAGTAATATACAAGGCGGAGTAATGTCTGCCTATAGAACTATCGGGGCATGGGTAAGACGTCCCCCTAATAATCACCACGCTCGAGAATGGATAAATAGTCAGATGAAAAAGAGAAACATTAGAGAGAAACTAGACGCGGACAAAAACAGTATCGGCGATTACATTAGTGATTTTAAAAAGTCTGACGCACCTCAATTTAAAGGTAAAGGTAAGTTTAAACGTAGAAGTATGGCAGTTGCCGCATATCTCGCATCTAAAAGAAAGAAAGAGTCACTTGGTGAGATTAACAGACACGGTGTACCCAAAGACGCTACAAAAACAGAACTTAAAAAGATTAGATCCAATCCTAATTCCAGCCCGGGTGCAAAGAAGTTAGCACACTGGAAGTTAAACATGCATCATAACGAAGGCAAAGAGCATTCTTGGAAAACAGACGGACACTATACACAAGACGGTAAAGAGTGGAAAGGTCTACAACACGCACACGACGGTCAAGTAATGACAGGTGAGAAGCACACTGAGAAAAGCGTAAACTTATTTCATTTTAAAGACTTGAAGCCTAATATTAGACAAAAGATTTTAGACAAACTTAAAGAAGATGCTGAGTACGATCCTACACCTGGAGGCATGGAGTGGGGTACAGATCAGGGAACAGAATATTTTAAGAAGTTAACACCTGGCGAACAAAAAGCTAAAAAGACTGAGATGATTAAACCTATTGATACTCCGATTGAGATAAAAGAAAATGAGGAAGTAAAAATAGACGTACAAAAAGATAACTCTAAACACGAATACAAGCAAGAAAACGAAGAAATGGCCGATTACTTCCTCACCCAAGAAGATATCGCAGACTTAGAAAATGAAGCAGAAAATATTACATATGATCAACTAGAGTATTATTCAGAGTTTGATGATTTTTCAGTTGACTTAGATCTTGACGACGAGGAGTTTGAACCAGAAGAGTGGGACGAAGAACTTGATGAGGAACTATCAACACAAGGTAGATTAAAAAGACGTTTTGCTGCTAGACGTAACAGACAAAAATTAAAAGTAGCAAGACAAATTGCACTTAGACGAGGTTCTTCACCTGACAGATTAAAAAGAAGAGCTGTTCGTGGAGCAAGAGGTATGGTTTATAAGCGTCTACTCAGAGGTAGAGATAAGAAGCTAATGCCCCCAGCCGAAAAGGCTAGATTTGAAAAACTAGTTGCACGTTTTGCTCCTCTTGTACAACGCTTATCTGTTAAGATGCTACCCAATATGCGTAAAATGGAAATTGCTCGCATGAAAGGCCGCAACAAGAAGAAAGCATCTAAATCTAAAACTTATAAGCCAGCTAAACCAATAGCAAAGAAGCAAAAGTCGACTAAATTTAAAATTAAAAAGTGAAAAAAACTGAAGATAAAACTTTATTAGTTATAGGATGGGTCATAATATGCATGCTGTTATTCTTGGGTCTGTAATAGACTTTACTCCAATCTCTGTAAAAAGAGCACCCGGCGCCCATAGAATCGCCACCCATCTCAGAAAAGAAAACAACATGGACGTTGAAGTTATAGACTTCGCCGTCAATTGGCCTGTTGAAAAACTCAAAGATTATTTAACTGCAATTTTAAAATCTGACACTGTCTTTTTGGGTGTAAGTGCTACGTTTGATATGCACTTTGATAACATGACGACTATTTTAAACTGGGTAAAAGAAAAATATCCCAAAATTGCTATCGTTGGAGGTACACAATCTTATTATAACTGTACGAGTCTTCCTATTGATTGGTTAATACATGGTTACGGTGAACTTGGAATATCTGCTCTTGTTAGACATCTTACAAGTATTAGTACTGATTTAAAATACTCTCGACATGGAACATACAATTACATAGATGCAACACATGATTACGACGCTACAAGATTAAAAGACTTTACAATAGATTACGAGGAAAGAGATTTTATTCAGCCTCAAGAGTGTCTTACAGTTGAGTTAGGTAGGGGCTGTATTTTTAATTGCGGGTTTTGCACTCTTTTACATAGAAACATAAAAGGTGATCACAGTAGGAGTGAAGATAATTTATATGATGAGTTATTGAGAAATTATGAAAAATGGGGAACCACAACATATACTTTTTCTGATGAAACTGTTAACGACTATCACGAAAAATTAGAAAGATATGCTAGAGTTGTAACTAAATTACCATTCCGCCCACATTTTGGGGGATATGCTAGAGGAGACTTATTGGTTGCCCGCCCAGATGATTGGCAAATGATTAGTGATTTAGGATTTGATTCTCACTTCTATGGTGTAGAAAGTTTTAACCAACAAGCCGCTAGAGTAATTGGAAAAGGCATGGACGGCGAAAGGCTAAAAGAAGGCCTTCTTAAAGTAGAGGAGTTTTTTAATAAACAAGGATTTTATAGAGGACACATCAACTTAATTGCTGGCTTGCCTGGGGACACTGAAGATAAAATGAGACAAACATTAGAATGGCTCTCTAATAATTGGTGGATTAAAGGCAATTCAGCAACCATTAATCCTTTATGGATTTCTCCTAACAACAGACCATATGATGAAGATAGTGAGTTTTCTAAAGATCCTGAAAAATGGGGTTATTTCTTGACTACTATGAAGGAATCAGATCCAGAGGGTATAGGAATAAAAGCTCATAAATGGAATACAATGTATAAAAATATCTACGAACATATCTGTCAAACAGAAAATGAGGGTTACGAACGCAAATACGGAGGAATCAGAGGTATGACGTTTATGAATTGGAAAAACGGTGACATGAATTTATACCGAATTCTTAAATTTTTAACAGAAGAGTGGTTTTCTCCGAATATGAAACACTCTGGTCCAGCAGTACATTCTTTTCATAATTGGCTAGTTAATCCAAAATATACTTGGGAAGATATGAAAAAACCACAGTTGGAACTTGGTCATACTACTGAATTTAATTCAAAATTTATCGAAGAATACATAGAGAAGAAGTTCAAGATCTTATAAATACCTTTGTAAACACACTAAGGGTACAAACTATGGCAGACCAAGGTAGAAGATTAGACATGTTAGTGCGTCAAGGATTGATGCCTGCACAAAATCTTCCGATTTTAAAAAGAGCTATTGCACGAGTACAAATGGGTTCTCAGCTACTTCCTAATGAAAGAGAAATCATTAAAAAGTTCATGGATGAACTTATGTTTATTGTATTCGGAGACGATACTGTTTTTAACCGCGCCAAGCAAAATACTCAAAGAAATAGATATCAAACAGAGGAGCATATTGTGAGTCAACTCGACGAAAAAATGGTTGACGGCGTCGAAGTTGTCGACGGCGATGAGGAGAGAATGAAGGACGAAGTAAAAGCCAAAAAACTAGGCAAAATGGCTAAAAAAGATAAAATGAAAATGTTCGCAAAATCTCTCCGTAAAGAAAAAGAAAAAGAAGAGCAACAGGAAACACTTGATATTACAAATTTAAATAAATTATATCAAGATAAGTTTAATGAAGCTCTTGAAGAATTTGGTGTCTCTACTATTAGAGACTTACCAGAGTCTAAGAAGAAAGAATTTTTTGCCTGTATCGACGAAAAGATGGCCAAGAAGGACCATGACGGCGATGGCAAAATTGAGACGAAAAAACAAGAGTACTTCGGATCAAGAGATAAAGCTATCAAGAAAGCGATGGCTAAAGAAGAAGTTGAGCAAGCTGACGAGGCTGTTAGAGTTAAGGATACTTTTGGTACTCACCCTACAGAAAAAGATAAGCCTGGTTCAAAACCACACCCCCATACATCTGCACTACGCCGTTCGGCAGCAGATATAGTTAGAGGTTATAGAAACGATCCTAAAAATAAAAAGGACGGTAAGGTTGATTATAAAAACCTCCAGAAAAAAACAGGGTTTGAACTGAAAAAAGAAGAAGTCGATCTTGACGAAGAAGGCAAGATGGCTAAAGACAAAGAGTCTCATGATACAGGCGGTTTTAGAATTTCTGACAAAGAAGCAAAAGCTGCTAAAAACAGAGTTAAGCTAAGAGGCTTTCCTGATGGTAACGGCGGCAGAGTCAAAGGAAACATTGGTAGTTCAGTAGCACGTTCTCATCTTATGAAAAATAGTGTAGAATACGACTTCAACGAAGAAGAGCTACTAGAATACATCACTGCCAAGCAAATTAGAATGGCTCGTGGCATTGCCAACGATCCTAGACACAAAGGTGGAGACTACTCCGGCGCTGCTAAGAAAATGGAAAAGATCAAGAAAGGACTTTCTAATCATCCAGCTGCTCAAAAGGCTTTAAGACAAGCAAACGAATCTTTAGAAGATATCGATGCAAGTGACTTAATTGAAAACCCACTAGTAGCAGCCGCTGCTAGAGCACTTGGAGCAGGTGCTGCAAGAAAAGCTGGCATGGGTACTACAGGACAATTTGCAGCCGGCCAAGTTGCAAAAGCAGGTGCTAAAAAAGTTATGTCATCTTCAGATTCACAGCAAAATGAAGAAATGACACCTGAACAAAAAGCAAAACGTTTGGAAATGATTAGACAAATAGCAATCAAAGTCCGTAAACGTAAGGAAGCACAGGCAGAGCGTGATGCAGAAAGAGCTGCTAAAAGAGATATGAGCCGTCCTGGAGCACAAAAGGGCATGGCTCCTGTTAAGAAAGAAGAAATCGATTTGCTAAAAGATATCATTAAGGGCGAACTTAGTGAAACAGCAATTGGTGTCAATCGTTACGAAGCCTTTTCAATATTGAACCAAATTTTAAAACAAAATAGATAGGAGAAAACTATGTCCGCATGGAGTAAATCAGTTAAGCCTGTAATTACAGGTGTAAACCCCGCAGATATCTTTATGGTTGATGAAGCCGAAGTAGCTGCTACACCTGGTATCACACAACCAGGTTGGGTAAAAAGAACAGTTAACGGTTCTAGAGTTACATACGAAACACTAGTAGCAATGGCTGATCCTTTTACAGATGCTGAGTACGAAGCAGCTGGCGGTGCCGATGACGACACCGAATTCCCAGACGCATAAGAGTTAGTACTTAATGTCTAAGAAATTTTCAGAATTAACGGCGGCTACAGCAGCCGCAGGCGTTGATACATTTGCAATAGTTCAGGGAACCGACAGTAAAAAACTTACTGTCGCTTCTCTGTTTGCTGATATTTCAACACCCGTCAAATTTAATGATAAAGTTAAAATTGGCGACGAGAACGTGATGACTGCATTGGGTACCATCCTTTCTACAACAAACATTACCTTATTATCTAATATTGATAGTGCAGGTAATTTAAGTATAAACGATGGAGACTCAGGACAAGTTAAATTTGTAATCATGACCTCTAATGCAGGGGGGCATACAATTACCCTACAGGGTGCAAATCTACAAAACGATATTTCCTTTTCCGCTGCAGGAGATACTGCAACGTTACTATATACTAACAGTAAATGGTATTTCATTGGAGGTACTGCTACTGTATCGTAAAGGAAATAAATAACAGTATGATTGAACTTGATGAGAATACATTTTTAGTTTATGCAATAAAACATTATTACAACCCAGGTTGTATGGGAATGCAAGAACTAGAAGATGATTTAAAAAGAATAAAATATATTAAGAGGTTACTTAATCGTTATCATAAAACAGGTGAGGTAAACGAAAGATTGGTGATTAACCATTTGATCGTTTTGTACAATGTTTTTGGTAACGCTGCAACAGATATTTTATTTTACAAGTTAGAACAAGAATACTGGACAGACCTAAAAACATATCTAGTATTTTTAAATAGAATGCCATTAGAAACAGTAGTTAGTAAGGGCATTCCAGAGACAAATATACCACTCAATAATGAGTTGATTGGGATTTTAAGGAAACTATAGTGTCAAGATTTTTAGATGGTATGATAGCTTTGAGGCTGTTAAGGTTGTTAGCGCAACCAATAGAACAATCTGACGCATTTCGTTTTGGCATCATTGATAAAGATGCTGAAAAAATTAAAGACCCGGTAACGTCTCAAGAATTAGATTCATATACTTTACTTAATAGATTCATTTTTAAAGTAAAACGTGCATTGATGAAGTCTCCTGATAGAAATGCAAAGAGACTTCTTACTTTTGCAGCAGCTCTAGCAATTCTGCGTGAAGAGAAAAATCTCAATATGAGTGATGAGGAGTTTGAAACAAAACTCGATTTATACTCAATGTTCGGTGATGTTCAAGATGAGGTAAAATTATTAGAACACAATACTATGTCATTTAAAAACCACAGGTTTGTTGAGGAAGTCGCAGCAAACGCAGTGGGTGGGGGTGCAATTCATGGTATTGGCATCGGGCCTAAAGGCGAGCCAGGAAGAGATCCTGTAATGCAGCCAATGGTGAGAAGGAAAAAGAAGAAAGATGGCAAATAGTACAGAAACTGAGATCGCGTTAGTCAAGAACGAAGTAAATCAGATGGGCCAGCTTTTTCTTAAATTAGAAACTGCTCTTGACAAAATTACAGAAGTGTGTAATAATATCGGTCAGATGTTAGCTGTACACGATGAAAGACTTAATAACCAAGAAGATTACGCAGACGAGCTAAAAGAACAAATAGAGATGCATAGAAAAGAGCACCAGGCCGACATTAAAGAGTTACACTCTAGGTTAACAACAGCACAGAGAGAAATTACGAAACAAAACCAAGTCGATATGGAGAAAGTCTTGGCTAGTATTGAGTCTCTTAAAATGGATGTGTCTGGTAGAATGTCTGAGCAAGATCAACGCATAACCTCATTAGAAAAATGGCGTTGGATTGTAGTTGGTGCAGTAGTCATTACTGGTTTTGCCCTACCAATTATTGTAGAATTTCTCCACATTTCTTCTTGACAAATAGATAACACTCTGTTACAATAGCACCTATACTAATCGTATAGGTTTTTTTATGTCTTTGTTTATTGATCTAAAATATATTAATCAGGTATCTTTTAGGCTTGAGAGATTCAAGAAAAAGGATCAGTACCTCTTTAATTTCCGATGCCCTATTTGTGGCGATAGTAGCACAAAAAAGAATAAGGCTCGCGGATACCTGTACAAAGTTAAAAACGATATGTTCTACAAGTGTCATAATTGTGGAGCAGGTAAAACATTTGGGGGACTTCTAGAGACACTAGATGGTACTCTACATAAGCAGTATGTTGTAGAACGCTACAAAGAAGGATTACCTTCTAACAGAGCCAATCAAAAGCCAGAATTTAACTTGGAGTTTAAGGAACCTAAATGTCGTCCTAAAACTCTTATTGATGAATTAATGGACAGATTGGATACTTTGCCTGAAGATCATGAAGTCATAGAGTATGTGAAGTCGAGAATGATTCCAAAACAAGTTTGGAACAGATTATACTTTCTTGACGATATTAGAAAAGCAGCACAGTTAAACACAAAGTACACCTCTTCTCTTACAGTTGAACAACCTCGCCTAATACTGCCTTTTATTAACACAGAAGGTAAACTAACAGGCATGGCTATGAGAGGTATTCGTGGGGAGTCTTTGAGATACATTAATCTAAAAATTGATGAGGACGCTCCCACTATCTTTGGTCTAGACGACATAGACAAAACAAGAAATGTTAAAGTGGTTGAAGGACCTATTGATAGTTTGTTTTTGGATAATGCTATTGCTGCTAGTGGATCGGCATTTAATAGAGTCGATGAACTTGGTTTAAAAGATTACACAATTATTTTTGATAATCAGCCAAGAAATAAAGAGATAACGAAATTAATGTATAAGTATATAAGCGCCGGACAAAAAATTTGTATCTGGCCTGAAACACTTGAAGAAAAAGATATTAACGATATGGTTATGTCAGGCTTGACAGTAACTGAAATTCATACTATAATTGAGCAAAATACTTACAGTGGCCTAAGAGCCGAATTTAAATTTAACACATGGAGAAAAATTGATGTCTAGCGTAACTTTGGTATCAATGTCGATGCCGACAGCGTTGAGCGATTGTAATAATGCAGAACAGTTAGTAGCACACGCTGCCCGTGTAAGTAACCCTATTAATCAAAACAATGCCGAAACGGCACCAAAACTACTCAAATACCTAATAAAAAATGCTCATTGGAGCCCATTTGAGATGGTTTCTTTAACAATGGAGATTAAGACTACTCGAGACATTAGTCGACAGATTATTAGGCACCGCAGTTTTAGTTTCCAGGAATTTAGTCAACGATACGCTGAAAGTGATACGTTTGTTAGTCGTGAAGCACGTTTGCAAGATCCTAAAAACAGACAAAATTCTATTTCACTTGAGGATGTAGAAGACTTTGGTAAAGGTGGTAACAAGACACCGCAAGAACGACTCTACGAAGAATGGAATATGAGGCAACGAGAAGTAATTAATCTTGCTGAAAAGAATTACAAGTGGGCATTGAAGCAAGGTATCGCTAAGGAACAAGCACGCGCAGTACTACCTGAGGGTAATACAGAAACTACCCTTTACATGGCAGGCACATTGCGTTCTTGGGTTCATTATTGTCAGTTGCGTATGGCAAACGGCACACAAAAAGAACACATGAGGATAGCAGAAAAATGCTGGAAAGTTATTGAAACACATTTCCCTTCAGTAGTAGAGGCAGTTAATGAAGGATAAGATTTTTATCTCTATTGCATCTTTTAGGGATCCCCTATTGATGTATACTATCGTTCGTTGCTGGGACAATGCTGTTTATAAAAATAATTTAGTTTTTTCTATCGTCGATCAATCCTTTCCACAGGAAAAACTAGATTTGTCCTTGCCATGTTTTGATAATTTTAGAGATCAAATTCATTATCAATATTATGAGCCTCATGAAAGTTTAGGATGTTGCTGGGCAAGAGCTAAAGCACAAGAACCTTATAATGGCGAAAAGTATTACTGCCAAATAGACTCTCATACAGGTTGGGAGACCGAGTGGGATTTAAAGTTTATTAGTTCAATTGCACATTTGCAACAGTACCACGAAAAACCTTTAATTACTGGTTACCCAGATCCAATGTCGGCAATAGATGATGATATAATTAAGAATCCATTGCCTGTTTCTCATTATCCGACATACGAGCCTCTCCCAGGAAAATATAGTATGCGTTTGTTGTGTTTAGGAAGTTCTGACACGACCTTTCACGAAGATGGAACTGTAAACTATCGAGGGGATATTGTAGATAAATTTGAAGATATTGAAGACTGGTGGAAGCATTTTTATATTTGCCGAAACATGGAAACAGGACAGCCTTATGTACATGGGTTTGCTTTTAGTGCTAACACTGTATTTACATTAGGTACTTTTGTTAAAGAGGTACCATATGATGAAAAATTATTTTTCCATGGAGAAGAGCCTAGTTTAGCCCTTAGAGCATGGACAAACGGTTATAACATTTTTCATATGTGGGATTATCCAACAAGACATTATTATGGAAGAGGATATAGAGAGGGTTTGTTGTATTGGGATCAACAAGCATGCGACAACCGAGATTTTAAATGGTGGGATATAGATGAGCAATCTCACAAACGACAAACGCTTATTTTTAGAGATGAATTAGATGATATCTATGGATTGGGAGATGCAAGAACCTTAGACCAATATATATCTATCTCCGGCGTAGATTACAAAAACAAAATAATAGATCCGCGGTGCTTTACCAAAGAACTACCACTCTTTCACAAAGATTATAGAGAACAACCAATTTAGAGGAAAATATGTCAAAAGAAGATTATTTAGGGATTCAAATTGACACATCGAGAGATGAGTTATTTGATAAGTTAGGCCTTGCTAGGCTTAAAGAGAGTTATATGACAGATGAGGAAACATCTCCTCAACAACGATTTGCTTTTGTAAGTAAGGCATTCGGTTCAAATCCAGAACATGCACAAAGATTATACGACTATTCAAGCAGACACTGGTTGTCATACTCTACTCCTATTTTGTCTTTTGGGCGTTCCAAAAAGGGAATGCCTATTTCATGCTTCCTAAATTATATTAACGATACCGCAGAAGGATTAGTGGAGAATTTAAGTGAAACAAATTGGTTATCTATGTTGGGTGGTGGTGTTGGCATTGGTTTTGGTATCCGTGCCAGTGATGACAAGTCTACTGGTGTTATGCCTCATCTCAAGACTTACGATTCGTCATGCCTCGCCTATCGCCAGGGGCGCACTAGACGCGGCTCTTACGCTACTTATCTTGACATTTCTCATCCGGACGTTGTAATGTTTCTGGAAATGAGAAAGCCTACAGGAGATCCTAATGTTAGATGTCTAAATCTACATCATGGTATTAACATTACCGATCGCTTTATGGAATTGATTGAAAGATGTATGCAAGACCCTAACGCTGACGATGGATGGAACTTAATTGATCCTCATAGCGGACAAATTCGCGATACAGTATCAGCAAAGGCTTTATGGCAAAAAATCTTAGAGTTGAGAATGGAAACTGGCGAGCCATACATTCACTTTATTGATACAAGTAACAAATATCTACCAGAGTTTCAAAAGGAACTAGGTTTAAAAATTCATCAGTCTAATTTATGCTCAGAAATTATTTTACCAACAAACAAAGATAGAACAGCAGTATGTTGTTTGTCGTCTGTAAACTTAGAGCATTATGATTCATGGTCTAAAAATCCACAGTTTTTAAAGGACATTGCAGAAATGCTAGACAATGTTCTGGAGTATTTTATTAACAATGCGCCAGAGCAAGTATCTAGAGCGGTATATTCTGCTTTAAGGGAAAGAAGCATCGGTGTAGGTGCGCTAGGGTTTCATGCTTATCTACAAAAGAATATGATTGCATGGGAAAGCGCGCAAGCCAAAGGTGCTAATATTAGAATGTTTAGACACATTAGGAGTAAATTAGATGAAGCAAACATTGAACTTGGTAGTGACAGAGGTGAAGCGCCTGACGCAAGCGGCACGGGAAGAAGGTTTAGTCATGTTATGGCTATCGCTCCCAATGCTAGTAGCAGTATTATTATGGGAAACACTTCGCCGTCTATTGAACCGTTTAGGGCAAATGCTTACAGACAGGACACATTATCTGGATCGCATCTCAATAAAAATAAGTATCTTAACAACCTACTTAGAGATAAGGTGGATAAAAATAAAAAGTTGGATATTGACGAAATTTGGTCGTCAATCATAGCAAATGATGGTTCTGTACAACATGTAACATGTTTGTCAGATGAAGAAAAAGCAGTATTTAAAACTGCTATGGAAATTGACCAACGTTGGGTAATTGAACATGGTGCTGATAGACAGCAGTTTATTGATCAAGCACAATCTCTTAATCTGTTTTTCCGTCCAGATGTAAATATTAAGTATCTACATGCAGTACATTACTTGGCATGGAAGACAGAATTAAAAACTCTTTACTATTGCCGTTCAGAGAAACTAGGCAAGGCAGATAAAGTATCTAAGAGAATTGAAAGAGAGATTATTCAAGAAATTAAGATTGATGATTTGGCTGATGGAACATGTTTAGCATGCGAAGGATAAGCGTTCCAAAAGATAAAAGAATAGGAGTAATGGTTTCTGGGGGATGGGATAGCGCCGTCCTCTGGTATCTAGTGAAGTCTGCCTGTCTTGATAGTGGGCAAGAGTGTACACCATTTGTAGTACCTAAACTAGATGGAGCGTTACATTATTCAAAATTAGTTGTAGAGACAATTAATAAATTATTAGGTGCTCCCGTACAAGAGCCAATTGTTGTAGGTAAAGAGCTTGCCAACAATCCTTGGGACTATGTTACAAACGGTGCATATGAAGTATTTGGTGAAAAATACATTGATCACCTTTTTATTGGTATGACAGCATACTCACAAGAAGTACATAATAGGCATGAGAATGAGGATCCGCATCCTAGATTCGAGCCTACTGAAGAACAAAGACAGTATGTAACATGGCCTTTCGAGGACATGACAAAAGACGAAACAGTAAAATTAGGATTTGACTTAGGAATTGCTGATGTTATAATGCCTATTACCCACAGTTGTACAGAACAAAACAAGGGTAGATGTGGAGTTTGTTATTGGTGTACAGAAAGAAAGTGGGCATTCGAAAAAAATAATTACAGAGATATTGGAGAAAATTAATGGCAAAGAGTAAATTAACAGATGAAAGAACATATTTTAAGCCCTTTAACTACCCTTGGGCGTATGACGCATGGCTAAAACATGAGCAGTCTCATTGGTTACACACAGAAGTACCAATGGCAGAAGATGTAAAGGATTGGAAGAACAGATTAACAAACGAAGAGAAAGCATTTCTTACGAACATTTTCCGCTTTTTCACACAAGGAGATATTGATGTAGCAGGAGGTTATGTAAATAACTATCTACCATATTTCCCACAGCCAGAAGTACGAATGATGCTTGCTGGTTTTGCGGCAAGAGAAGCATTGCACGTTGCCG
>Ga0129342_1000674_pt1 | contig 15001 bp, 17 predicted proteins | sample CPBDNA_5_FD_94426 | JGI IMG/M metagenome (GOLD analysis project Ga0129342, IMG submission 94426) | Freshwater to marine salinity gradient microbial communities from Chesapeake Bay, USA - CPBay_Sum_15_0.2_DNA | ecosystem: Environmental > Aquatic > Marine > Coastal | place: USA: Chesapeake Bay...
ATGAGTGCTTTAAGTGCACTTCCTGCCCAAAACACACCAAACCCATTATCAATTCCAAGTAAATTTGATTCATATGTAAGGGTTTCCAAATCATCAGCGGGCATCTTTAAATAATATTCCATTTTATGATATCTCAGCTTTGAAATTAGAAATATACTCACTCAATTCACGTTTTGGGTTCCAACCCAATACTTCAAATGCAGTCTTATCTGTATTCAATGTAACTTGAGCTTCACCTGGTTTATCATCTTCGTGAATGGGAATTATATTAAATAATTCAGCAACTTCACTTATTGAGTAATTCTTACCACACCCAAGTTCAAATTCATATCCCCAAGCCTCTTGCTCCATCATCATAACAAGAGCATCAACAATATCGTGAACATGCGTAAAATCCCTTCTCTTGGTTCCATCTCCGTAAATAACACATTCTTTATTATGGGTGATATTGTGCATCCATCTACCTATTAATGTTGTATATGCCCCCTCAGTCAGTTGATGTGGACCATACACATTATAAAACCTAGCAATACTAGCTTTCAATCCATAATGGGTCTGATACAGTTTTATTATATCCTCTCCCAAGTCTTTACTTAGTGTATATGGATTTTTAAATTTACCACTATGTTTAGAAGATGTACCAGCATAAAACAATGGTATGTCATGCTTAATACAAAACTTAACTACATCATATGTCCCATTAAAATTAATCCTTACGGATTCTTCTGGATGATCAAATGATGGCTGGATTCTAGCCACAGCTGCTAAATGAAATACAGCATCAAAACTAGTATCTATCGTGTTGATATCTTGAATATCACCATTCCAATAACGACATTCAGATATTTCATTTGATTTCAAGCCAGTGCTATAATCGTCCAATGATTCAACTTCATGGCCATCTTTCAACAACCTCTGAATAAGATTTGTGCCGACAAAACCGGCTCCACCAGTAACTAATATTCGCATACTATTAAATTATTTTGATATTCACTCATTGATTGGATATGCATTGATATATTACCCAATTCAAATTTTCCAATGTCACCACTATCTTTGATTACGTCCGGCAACATTTGAATTATATTAAAATCCTGTTGATTAAATGTAGTACCATCTATATAAACACATATATCATTGTTTTTTGCAGAATCGAATGTTTTAACACGATCTGATAGTTTATAATCGGTATTTTTTTGTTCAATGTCAATGTATTGTTTGATACTATCCCCATCCACATACATTGTAGAACACCAAGGTTCCAACATTTCAATTAGAGAATAATTGCAATTTTTTACGACAACCCCAATATCATATTTTGGAGCGATGATTGGTTTCATATAATTATCGTGCCTAACATTAGACCCCCACTTTCTGATAAATTCTTTTGTAGAATTCATCATATCTATTTTCCATTTTTCATGTCTTTCTTCATCACCACTAAAACTACCAGCACCACGACCTGTAAAATGATAAACCATAAATTGCCAAGATTGAACTAATTTATAACCAGCTAATATAAACCTATTAAATAAATCAGAATCCTCTCTACAAGAATGCATGATTGGATCATGCCCTCCGAGTTCTAATAAATCAGATTTATGAATTAACCACGGAGCAAAGATACCTTCGGTTGTTTTAGTTTCAGTTTGGTCTGCAACAAATTTATTAAAATCATCTGATTTAAATTCTTCCGGCCACATTCCAAAATCTTCAAGGATTTTTTCACCTGCATTGGGATGAAGGGGAGGTTCTATTCGAGTAGAACACACAACCTTTTTTGGTTCTGAATATCTATAAACGTGATAGTCAGCATCTCTCCCCAAAATCATATCTGCGTGGAAAATCATTACTAAATCGGTTTTAGACTTTTGAATACAAAAATCATACGCTCTACCAATTCCATACAGAGAATTACCTAAATCTGGATTAATATAATATGATATATCATATTTATCTGCGTTTTCTTTTAACCAATCCACAGTTCCATCTTCATCAGAATCTACGAAAACGATAATGTCATGATCTTTTCTATACGCGTTATCTCTTATTGATTTAACACAAGATTTTAGATACCTCAAATTAGATTTACTAGGTATGCAAAATGTAATCTTATCCATATTTAAATCACCTATTATATTTTGATATTTAATATTTTCTTTAACAAGTAGAGATTTATCATTACATACAGTCAAAGATGTGCCAATCCTAGATAAACACTTATCCCTAAATATAGTAATTAATTTGTGTATTCCCAAATAATCTCTGTCTTTTGTTCCTTGACACGTATTATGTATTCCGCTAGGGTCTATGGTATTATTAGAAACATCTACCCTCGGTTGAAATTTTTCTCCACCATGGCCAATACTCTTAGATGAATACGGAGCATCTGAATAATAATCCTGAAACTTGTTTTCATCATTTAAATCTACTCCAATTAATCTAATATCAGTATAACCAAGAAGAACTGCTATCTGTATAGTAGCAAATAATTGTCCTCGGCTTTTATTTATGAAATAATCATTGGGTAACAATTCTCCATATGGTTGATTAAATATAGAGAATATTCGCACATCCCAATATTCAGCTAGTGTACCAACCTTATCATCATTAGTTAAAGAAATAGAATCTAAATCCCCCTCAAATAAATCAAAATGATTTACATACGTTTTAGCATAAACCTTATCTTCAAATAATTCTAAGTGCCTATCATCTAATTCATGATTCAATATAAACTTACTATCTGGACAATTTTTACAAGCTAAATAAAACATATCCGATTCTTTTTCAGGAAAATAGTCATTTGCTAAATAGCTCAAGTCATAGAAAGTTGGTTTATGTTCATGAACATACCAGTGATTAAATCCAATAGAATCGTGTTTATTAATTTCACTCCACTCTTCGGGTGTTATATCTAAAACAGACCTACCAGAGCCAAGAACATAAATTCTGTTAGAAGTTTTATATTTTAATAAATCCTTAATCATTTTTCTTTATTATAAAATAAACATAACTACACAAAAAATCATTTAAACTGAGAGTAGGATATAATTTCTTACTTTGCTCATATGTTTCTTCCGATATCAACTGAAGAACATCTACATCTGGTAATGATATCATATCTAATAATTCAAACCCAGCTTCATCAATATAAGATCGAAGATCATTTTGAGTCATCCTATTTAAATTTTTAGTAAAGAAATTGTAGCTCAAAGATGCGTATTCATTCGGTAACCCATCTGGGACAATGGTTTCTATATATCTCTTAAAATCATCATTACTCAATAGTGTGTGAGCAAATGGGTAATCCAATGTACACATACTATGCCCTCCAGATATACTAAAGAATGGATTATATAAGTTAAATGATACTCCACCCGGCTTTAACGCTGTATACATTTTTTTAAGAGCTAATTTAGGATTCATAATATGCTCAAATGTTTCCCAACTAAAAATTAAATCAAATTCATTATCATATTCCATATCGAAAACAGATACATCTTCGTATGTTATAAGAGTCCTATCTAAAGAGGGAAATAAATCTAATACTTGATTTCTTCTATCAGTTAATACTTTAGATGCATCAACATTTCCATCTAATGACTGATTGATATAATATTCCGGTATATCAATACCAGTAGCTCGAACCGCTCCAGCTTCCACAGCTGATATACATTGTAGTCCTAAATAACACCCTACATCTAATATATTCTTATCACTAATTGATATGTTATATTTTTGTAACCAAACCATAGAAGAAAGAAAATCCTTTTTTAGATGATTAGCCTTATCCAATTCCAATTCAGAATATTCAAATGATTTAAATGCAGATTTCCAATTGGATTTTACTTTTTCTCTGAATCCAGGTATCACAGGGATTACTAACCCGTTTGATGTTTTAAATGAGTCAATCATATTTTTGCTAAAAATTTACGTAGTTCTATATCAAAGTTTTCATGAGATTGCTGCTTAGCGTTTTTCTTAAAGTCTCTTCCCTTATTTTCAAAAGATTTATCGGCTATAAAGTTAGCATATGGATTATAATCGTACATAGAGTATTTGTTGTTTTCAACACACATTATACCATTCAATACATACTGATTAATATTGTATCCAGCCCGTTTCATAGCAGCTGCTGCGGACATCACAAAAGTATCATCTAACCCGTATGATCCAAGTGAGTCGGGTACAGTAATAAATTTCAATAGATTGGTGGAGAATACATTAAACCAACCTCCGCCAAATTTTATAGAATTTACTTTTCTAATACCAAATCCATTTTCAGACACGTTATGATATGTTAACCTACTAACTTTAAATGGGTCTATGTTTTTAAAATATTCATGATCTTCAGTCTTAAATGAATCATTAACTAACTCATCCCAACTAGAATCCCAAAGTCTAACTAATTCAGCGGAAATAATTAAATATTCATCTCCTATCGAATCAAATGCGGCTACTAGAGGTATTAATGATAAATTAGATATAAACACATCCAAATCAAGATACATTATATAATCAGAAGCAACATCGTCATTAATACTGTTACGTCTTTTGTCATTAATACCCAAACATTTACCTTCTTCATCTATATCAAACAAATTATTGGAAGTCCAATCATTAAACTGTTTAATGTTATTAAATTTTTGTATGAAGAAATCCTTTGGTATTGTGCTCTCCTCCCAATTAGTAAATTCTTTATTTAGATTTAAAGTCACATCTAATATAATGTTAATTTCATTAGGTACAAAGTAATAACTTTCCCTAAGAACATTACAGAGCCGCTCAAGGTGATCTATCTCTCTTGGTAGACAATGTATAACTATTCGTAATGTTTTCATATCATGTAAGGTTGTAAGATGTCATCTTTTTTAATATCAACTTTAGCAACAGTTCCTATGACATCATCAATATTATTAGCGGGTATTCCCCCTATCGCCGGACGTTTGCACACCAAATCTGAATCGGATATAATTTGACCAGCTTTGATATGGTTGCGTGCGACAATTGATCTTCGAGCATTTTTCCTAGAAGATAGTTCGGATGGTAAAGATTCCTTTTTATCAGTTCCTAATAAGCATTTGATTGTTTGTATCCGTGTAGAAAAATTATTAAGATCGTCAACATCCATTGAGTGATAGTGGTCATTACCTTCTATGGTTTTATCCAAAGTAAAATGTTTTTCTATGTATTCAGCACCTAGTATATAAGCAATTGTTAACGCATCCATATTTTCATTTGGAATTGTGTGGTCTGAATACCCAACCGGAAAATTAAATGATTTCAAATCATTAATCATAGCTACATTTGCATTAGAGTTTGTCGTTGGATAATTTAATACACAATGCATTAATACAATATCAGTAGCCCCTGCAGATTCTAATACTTCTACTGCACTTCGGATTTCACACATAGAAGAAGCTCCAGTAGATAATAATACTTTTTTATCTTTTTGAGCTACCTTTCTTAAAAGCTGATAATTTGTTATGTCAGAAGAAGATATTTTGAACATCTCAACCAATGGGTCTAAATAATCCACAGCTTCTAGATCGAACGGGGTACTCATAAAATCAACACCAATAGACTTACAATAATTAGCTAATTCTATGTATTCATCTTCTCCAAATTTATCATATTTCTTAAATAACTCGTATTGGTTTGTAGTACTTTCTTTACTTAAATCCCAATAAGAAGGAGAATCAACAGATGCGATTTTATCAGCCTTATATGATTGAAATTTAACAGCAGAAGCGCCAGCATCGTGTGCTTTCCGTATCATTAATTTAGCAGCATCCATTGGAGATATACCTAAATTAGTAGATATATCATAGTAATTAACTCCAATTTCTGCTATAATATATGGTTCAAACATTACAATAATTTTTCTACAACTCTAACATCTTCAATAGTATGAACATCAACCCAATTTGTCATTACAACTCCGTTATAATTAACTTTACCTTGGTGTGATCTAACTTTTCTTCTCATAACATGGATGGCTCCATTGTTTATAAAAGTTTCATCAACTGTGTGTACTTGCCATAAATTATTATCTAACAACTTTTCCACACATTCGTCTATCTTTTTTGAAGTCATTTGTGGAGAATTAGCTTGCAGTATAACAATTATATCTTCTTCTCGTAAATGTAATTCATCATCTACATGGTTCACTACATCTTGAGTCCAAACTTTATCGGTAGCTAAATCCTTTGGTCTAGGTATAACATTAATGTCGTGATTAATTCCAATAGACATAACATCCTTAAAATCGGTTGAAATAAATAAATTATCTCTATCCAAGTATTTACTACCCAGTGCCGCATCTATGGTATACTCAACAAGGGGCTTACCTTTAATTGGATATACATTCTTATACTTTAATCTCTTAGACCCTTCCCTTGCGGGAATTATCGCAACTATTCTCATTTTTCAGCAAAAATAATAATATTGTTATCTCCTGAATATTCAGCCAATGCTATTTTAAATCCAAATGATTCTATATAATCATCTATATCAATTAGCTTTGGTAAATCCTCAGTTATATTAGTTTTTTTCAACTTAAATGTATGCACATGGGGGGTTCCTCCCATCCAATTACCCGTATCTGCCCACCAACGTTTACAACTATATGAGGGTAAATTTAATGCCAAAATACCATCTGGAACTAATGAATCGTACATAGATTGAAGTATCTCACCAAGATTAGGAATGTGTTCTAATGTATGAGATGAAAATATATAATCTATGTCATGATCAACCTCAGATAAAGATTTGTACTTAACAGGACGGCCATAATAATCTACATCTTCTATATCCACAATGTCTATTTGACTTGATATAGGTCTTTGTGATCCACCAAAATCAACTCCTTTAAGACTCGTGTCAAAAATTATATTTGCAAATACTTCTCTGTATGTAAATACACCTTTCCAGCGCCAACCTCCTAATTTACCAGTCAGCTGAAAATGTCTGATATTATAATTATCAGTTTTGGGTTCAGCGTCATCTAACTTATGAATAAATTCATCGTAAGTTCCGTTAAACCCTATCATCATATCATGCACATATTGATCTGATAACAAATAACTTTTATTAAAAACGTCTTGCATTATTTACTTGTTAAAGATTTGTCGTGTTTAAAGTATCTATATAATGGTATTTCTAAATACTCTAATGTAAATTGTTCATTGAACCGTTTGAGCATATCAACATCTTCGTTGATTCGTAAATCACTATTCCAATAATTCAAATATTCTAATATATCAGCTCTATACAAAATACCACAAGCTAACGGATCAGTTTTTTGGCTTTTTAAAGATAAAACATTTTCATCAAAATCAACTTCTTCATAACTACAAGCAACTGCTTTAGAATTATTAAAACTCATCCATAAATATAAACACTTCAAAAAATCAGAATGAACATAATCATCTGCATCTACTCTAACTATATATTTACCCAATGCTTGCTTAGCCCCAATGGTACTACTACTACCAACACCTAAATTCTTTTCATTAAAGATAACTTTAATCTTGTCGTGATTTACATACTCTAACAATATATTTCTTGACCCATCCGTAGATAAATCATCTACTATTATAATTTCATATGAATCAAATGTCTGAGAGAGCAGAGATCGAATGCATCTCCGTAACCACTTTTCGTAATTAAAATTAGTAACTATAACCGATATGTTCATGTTAATTTCTGTATTTGATTAGTTTCTAACATATGCTTTATGTACCTACGCTCAAGATCAGCGGAATGATCTGGACCAGTAGATACATTTTTATATTTGTTTGGTCTATATTCAAAATAGTGTAAAGTATCATATTTTTTATCATACGCATCAAATCCGTATATGTATACAGATTTACTACTAGCAGCCAATACCGACATGGCAATTATTCCAGTTGAAGGCCAGTGGGGTCTAAAATTGAATTTTTCATTAATGGATATTTCATACTCGGGAGATAATATTATTATATTATTGTACTTACGATTAATATCCTCTTGAAGATGCGGATGATATTTAAACATCGGCATATACACATAGATTTTATAATAATCAGAACTACGCTGTTTAGCCAATTCCAATCTTAAATCACTACAAAACCAAATATCACATCTCGATCCTGCGTATTTATTGAAGTCTAAATTATATCTTCCGTCATCCTGCCTATGCCCACGATTTATACGACACACCAAATCAAATTCATCCGAATCAATACGGTCCCCAAATTCATTTTCTAAAACAGAAGGACCATTACCTATTAATAAAATTTTCATTTTAATACAAATACCATTATTGTTTTCTTAAACCACCAGAGAACAGAACTATTTCTGAGATATTCAGATGCTTCTTCAAAATGTTTAAATCCCCTCTTATTCATTTCTTCAATTATATATTCATTAGGCCGTTCATTAACATGACCTTTTCCTCCTTGGTTGGGAAGAGCCCAACTTAATATAACGCATTGTTCTGTATGACTAACTAGATTATTCAGATAAATTTGTTCTTTGTTCTTTGGTATGTGTTCTCCAACTTCTAAACTAATTACACACTCATATTTTTTACCAAGATCAAATTCAATAGATAAATCTAATACACTAGCAAACCCACCGGTCATTTCTGGCGTGTGAGGATTTCCATCAAAGGCATCTACTTTTTTACCTTCATTATAAAGTTCTTTAGCATAGTCAGCATTTCCACAGCCAAAATCTACAATTGTTTCTTGTTCTTTTAAAAAGACTTTGAGAGCTCCGGAAAGCCCAGCGTCAAATTTATGAGGATTAGTATCATTAGCTATAGTAGAACTTGAGCCAATGTATTCATCCCATATACCCGTATTTAAATCTATCATATTTTTTATTTTTAACCAATTCCTTTCCAAGTGGCACCATTGCCTGTGTAGTAGTGATTTACTTCGATACTTGGTGTGTATAAATATGTTTTACCTTGTTTTGAAATATCAATTGCCCAATACCTATCTTCCTTACCTGGTAAGGTTTCATCAAATGGAGTCTCTACCAAGTCTGATTTGTTGTAAAAACAAAATGCGTTGTGTAAGAATGGTCTATCTTCAATAGTAGAATACATATTAACAACATCTGTATCTATAAAGTGTGACCATATGTATCGCTTGTTGATTCGTTTACCTCTATAAATTGGAGTTTGATTTCCAAAAACTGCGGAGTGTGTTTTTAATTGTTCTTGTACATACCCCAAATCCATCTTTGTAATCTGAGAATGTGCTGATATTACCAAAATGGTATCGTTAGTACACAATCCAACTGCCTTGTTCAAAGACCTACCTGGAGTGTAGTTATCTATACTAGCAACTGAAATATTAAGTCGTGTATTGAATAAAGTAACAACATCCAATGAATCATCACTTGAGTTGTTGTCAATTACGATAACCTCAGCATCGGGAATGTGATCACATATAGATTGTAATGTAAACCCAATGTACTCTTTTTCATTTCGGTTTCTTACGATTATACTTATCATCTAAAAATCCTCTTTAACGTTGAGTAATCAATAGCTTGTGCAGGGTCACTTATAGACATATCTGGATTAGGATGTGATTCTATAATCAGTCCATCGGCACCTATTGCCATCGCTGCTTTAGATACGGGTTCTACAAAATTACGATACCCAGTAGCATGACTTGGATCGTATATGATTGGGATGTTTGTAAACTCTTTCAATGCTGGTATCATCATAAGGTCTGGTGCCCAACGGATAGTTGGGTAGATGTGTCTATAAGATGGCATACCCACCACACCTCTTAGACAAATAGCAAGATTACTATTACCACCCACTAAGATTCGTTCTGCAGCACCTAATATTTCATCTAAAGTTCCCCAAGTACCTCGTTTGAGTAATACTGGAGTATCTTGTTTACCAAGCGCATCCAACAATGTGTAGTTCTGAAAGTTCCGTGTTCCCACTTGAAATACATCTGCGACTTCACCAACCTCACCAATCATACTTGCGTCCATCACTTCCGTAACAATTGGGAGTCCAGACTCTTCTTTAGCAGTTTTTAACAACTCAAGACCTTCTTTACGAAGACCCTCTTTCCAGCCATTAGTTTCCTTAGTGATTGGGAATGTACAAGGTTTGTATGCACCAGCTCTCAGAGCATCCGCACCACATCGTTTCATCGCCTTTGCAATATCAATGATTGACTCACCCTCAACTGAACAAGGCCCTGCGATCTTAAAATAGTCCCAATTGAAGGTTTTGTTTGGGTCGATTGAAATGTTTAACTTACCTTGATTTTTTAGTATCTGGATGTATTCGTTCATTTGTAGTATTCTTTAACTTTTTCTAAGTCTTGCTCGCTGTGGATATCAGTAGCAGTTTCCTTGATACACCCAATTCGGTAACTAACTTTACCTTGTTTGAGTAAGTCATACTTAAACAATCTCATTGCTCCACTTCTACGATATGTATCATCTATCGTAATGATATCATCATACTTGTTCTCAATCATATAGTCAAGGCACTCATCAAGAGTGTTTATTCGATTGGGATTGTCTGGTTGTAGACCAACCACAATATCGTACTCTTCGTTGATTTGATTAATGATATGTTCATACACATCTACCACCTCAATATCACCACATAGCTCCACAGGTCTTTTATGGAATCTTACCTCGTGCTGATTACAAATTCCCTCAACAACATCACTCTCAGATGATACAATAACCTCTACATCATATCGACTTGCATTTGCATAATCAACTGAATGTAGGAACATAGGTTTACCATCAATCTCTCGGATGTTCTTGTTCTTTAGTCTCTTAGAATCCAGCTTAGCTGGGATTATTGCTAATACTCTCATAACTTATCTATACTCCATTTATACGCTTTGGTTTGACCTTGTATGGTCATACCACCAATATGTGGTGTAAATATACAATTTAATTTTGAATTTTCCAAATTAAAGAAAGGTGATTTTGATGGGTCACCGAACTCATCTTCGATTACATCAGTGCCATATCCCCATAACTTAGACTCGTGTAATGACCTTATAACATCATTTTCATTTACAATCTCACCACGAGATGTGTTCACCAAGAACTTTACGCCACGTGAAAGTAAATCATAGTCAATCATATGTCTTGTCTCATCGGTAACGTGAACATGAAGTGATACTGCATCACATATATCAAACAACTCTTCCAATGTGTCAATGTTGGACTCATCTGAATATGGATCATAGATGTAAACCTCAGCATCAAATGCTCTACAAAACTTAGCCATCATCTTACCCAATCTACCATAACCAACTATACCAACTTTGTAGTCTTTCATTTGCTGACCTACGAATGGTAGATAGTCCCAAGTCTTATCTCGTTTAGTTACATTGTTTGACATTGTGATGTTTCTCATCAAATCAAGGAGTAGCCCAAAAGCCAACTCTGAAGTAGATGGTAGTTGATTGATTAACTCAAAGTCATTTTTAAGACATTGTATTCCAATACCTACCGACTTACAATATTCTAAGTCAATGTGATTTAATCCAGTAGATGCACTATTGATAAGACGAACCATCGTACCCCTTAACAACCCCTCATCTATTTTATAACTTTGCTGATTTGGGTTACAAAAGATAGTATCAATTTGGTTGTTAAGTAGTAATTCACGAACTTGATGTCGTGTACCATTTTCTAACATGAAAACCTCACCCTTTGTATGGAGTAATTCACATAACCCATCAAGGTGTTTTATCGGTGTTATTACTGCTATTTTCATTCGTAAAACTTTTTATTATTTCATCTATAACTTGTGTAGATGTGTAGTTTACTTCATATCCAAATTTATCTCTGGCTTTCTTTGTATTTGCGAATCTACGAGTAATCTCCCTATAATCACCAAACGCTTCAGCTTTTGGTTGGAATATAATATTAGATTTAGAATTAGTTTTTTGTATTATTAACTCAGCAGACTTCTTTACGGACATTTCCTCATCAGTACCTAAATTGTAAATCTCACCATTCAAGTCATCTATATTGTCTACCATAGATACTAATCCATTTACAATGTCTAATGCGTGAGACATACTTCTTGTTTGAGAGCCATCTCCGTGTATAACTATATCTTCATTTTTTAGGGCTTTGTCTATGAACAATGGTATATGTCCACCCGACCATCCTCTATTTGATCTGGGTGATGCACACCCAAATATTCTAGCAATTGTTGCGTGTAGTCTACCTTCAGATACCATATTAAGCACCATTTGCTCATCGTGTAGTTTTGACAATGCATATGAATATCTCTCCACATTAGGTGGTCCAATTGTGATTGGTTCATCTTCAGTAAAAGTATCCGAGTTACCATATATATCTGAAGTGGATGTGAACATCAACTTAGTATTTGTCTTACTACAATATTCAAGAATATTATCCATCATCTTGAAATTAACTTTCATAACATCAGATGATGCGATTGAATTTTTAGGCGCTTTTTTATATGCAGCCAAGTGACAAATTACATCTACTCTGTCAAATTTATCAAGGCAATTTGGAGTTGTTAAATCTATATTGTGTAGAGTAAAATTACAATTTTTAGTATTACCAAATGATAAGTTATCAATTGAGATTACATCATGTCCCTTTAAAAGTAAATGGTCAGTTAGGTGACTCCCAATCAAACCTGCGGCTCCTGTTATTATTATTCTCATAACTCGTAATTTCTTAACGGCCCATCATTGTTATCGTGTATATAGTATTCGTACAATAATGTTCCCTTATACTTTTCAGATATCGATTCAAATGTATTCTTAGCATTTTCATAGCTCCAACCCCATCTTCTTGACCAAGCTTTGAAATTAGAATATTCCCCAAAATGATACACCTCACCTCGTTTTGCACCATGTGCTGAATTTTCACTTATTCCATACTTTGACTTAACCTCTTGTTGATTTAAACAAATCAAAGATGGTATGACCAATAGTGGGTGGTTAGACTGATTTAGTTGCATCGCAACATCTGGAAACCATAGATGGAATTGATAATCTTCAGTTGGAGTTACAACTTTGTTCCAAATATTGACATTTATACCAACCGCCATCCAAGCTGGGAATTCTATGATAAATGGTTTAGACCACTTATCTTTGTTTCTTTTTAAAGATTTTGGATTGTGGTGTGGACTCATAAACCTTTTACGATTATCAGATACCGATAAATGTGCCAACCCTATCATCCCAAGCGTAAATTTACCATCCTTAAATAACTCATAAGACTTTCCAGTATACTTACCCCTATCAATTACATTAAATCCGACTGCTCCAAAGTCATCCAATTTACCATCTGAAATGTAATTCGATAACTTTTTGAAGAAACCATCGGTGATGGGTTTTACATCGTGTTGTAGACAAATAATGTATTTACAATCAGGTCTATTTTTATTTATAAAGTCAATTAGAGTTTGTGTTGCCATTTGTACACCCCTACCCTTGTTTTGTAAGTATACCACACCAGCATCTTTACAAATTTGTTTACCCTTTTGTATCTCAGAATCCGTTGATGCATCATCAACATTTATAAACTCAAATCCCTCAAAATCTATTTCAAGAACCTCACCCTTTAACATATCATAGTTGTTGTGAGATGAAGTGTATACAATTATATTTTTATGCATTTCTTATATATTATCTATTTTGTGTATCATAGTTTAAAATAAATTCTACCGCTCTCTTAGATGCGTTACCATCCCACTCAGTTGGCGTTTGTGTTGAGAAGTATGTTAAAAACGAAGATTCATCCAAATCATCCAACCCAATTAACTTATTACCATAATCTAATGTGATAAGATGTTCAGTAGAAGGTCTAAGGGTAAGAAGTGGTTTTGACAAAGCACCACATTCACATTGAACGCCACCTGAATCAGATATTACACCAGAACTTCCTTTAATATACGAAATAAACTCTACATATCCAAGTGGATTTTTAAATATAATATTTTTGTAGTCCTTGGTGACATTCTTTTTTAATCGTGGGTGTGCTGGTATAATTACAGGTAATGAAAACTCTTCAAACTTAGATAATATTGAATCTAAAACCAATGGGTCATCAACATTAAATGGTCTATGAAAAGTTGCCAGATAGTAATCATAACCCATATCACCAACATCATCAAATTTCAACTCATACATACTATCAATTGCAGTATTACCTGCCACATAAATTGATTTTTTATCAAATCCACTCTTAATTAGATTTTCATATGCAGATTGTTCAGTACATATCAATATACTACTGATTGTATCTATAATTTTACGATTCACCTCTTCTGGCATCGTGTTATCATAACTTCTACACCCAGATTCAATATGAACTATTGGTATATTTAATTTAGATGCGGCAAGTGCACCAGCCATTGATGAATTAACATCACCATACACTACAACATAATCCACATCCAAACCTACCAATTCCCTTTCTATGGAAATCATTGCGTCTGCGGTTTGTTTTGCGTGTGTTGATGAACCCACCCCTAAATGAATGTCTGGAGTTGGAATGTCTAATTGTTCAAAAAATATTTTAGACATTTTATAATCATAGTGTTGATTGGTATGTATGATTATGTTTTTATGCCCATTATTCTCAAACTCACGGATGATTGGAGCTGCCTTTATAAAATTAGGTCTAGCTGCTACAATATGAACTATTCTCATAATATTTCGTTTATTTTGGACACCACCACTTTTGATGAATTAAAGGTTTCACCACCTTTAATTGAATTACTTACCCACTCGGTGTTGTTGATATCCCTTGTTAAATAATCTACATCAAGGTCATTAATGTCAAATATACCATCGTAATCGTAGAAACTACCAATCTGACCAGAGTCTTTGATTAAAATGGTTGGTATTCCCAACTGAATTGGTTTAAATGCAAAAGTCGATGGTGCTGATATCACACACTTACTTTCTGCAATCAATTTGTTATCATCTTCAACATCAATAATAATCTTGTAGTCTAATTC
>Ga0129342_1000676_pt1 | contig 14999 bp, 20 predicted proteins | sample CPBDNA_5_FD_94426 | JGI IMG/M metagenome (GOLD analysis project Ga0129342, IMG submission 94426) | Freshwater to marine salinity gradient microbial communities from Chesapeake Bay, USA - CPBay_Sum_15_0.2_DNA | ecosystem: Environmental > Aquatic > Marine > Coastal | place: USA: Chesapeake Bay...
CAACCAAACGTGCAAACATTCGTGGCAGATAATAAACAATCGTTCATAAGATGTTTTGGATTCCCAAAACTCAGGGTTAAAATGAAACGAAACATAATTACCTGCTTTGTCAAATTTGACACACGCAGTTGGAATTTCCTCATCAAAAACCATTTCACCCATTTCCCACAACTTGTAGAAAATTGAATGGTGCGTTTCTAACTTAAACGCAATTTCTTCAAACTCAGATAATTTTAAAACTTCACTCATCCGTCCCAATCACCCGTGAGTGCATACGAATCCATTTTTTGTGGAACAGGTGGTGGTGTTTTCTTTTTTGTACCAACCCTCAGATTTTCAAACAAATTCTTTGCAATTTTACTTTCATTATTTGTGTATCGTCCAGGTTGATAAATCTTTTTTTCACGATTTGCATCTTTCATTTTCTGAAGAAAGTTTGCAATGATTGATCCGTGCTTTTTAATGAATGCTTCCCAATTCAATTTCTGTTCAGAACATATTGTATAAATACAACTATTAATCGCACCTACAATCTCAGGAGACGCAATGGTATACGAATGAGAACGTTCGGCAACTGCATCAATCATTTCAATTGCTTCTGTTGCTGATTTAACAGACATTCCTTTCGCAGGTATATTGCCAACCAAATCTGAAATAAGTTCTTTACGATGTGCAGTTGTAGTAACTCTTCGTGTAAGCAAACCTTTGATAATCTGCTGAAAAGTTACATCATCATTTGCAGTATTACCCGTTGCACTCTGAGGAGCAGTTTTAAGTTCACTCATATCTACAACATTAAGAATATGGTGCAAATCTTTAGTCAACTGCTTTGCCAACTTTTTGTTTTGATTTGCAGTAACAATATCTTTTGCGATGTCCGTGAATTTTTGATCTTTGCTTTTGATGCGATCAACTGCAAGTTTGTATACATCCGTTTCAGTTGCCATTAAATTAGACAACTTTTCGTTTGCAAACAATGGAACAAAAAAGTCACGAAGTTTCTTGCTTTTGATGATATAAGGAAGACCATCACGATAATTGTTTTCTGTTTTAATAAAGTCACGTGCTTCCGCAAGTTTCTTACGAGCAGCCAAAGCAACCAACTTTTCTTCAATTGGTCCGTCTGTTAACACACGCATCAATTTACTTACATTAGAAGATGTAGGAAGAACATGACGAAGATTTCCTTTTGCTCCATATACTTTCAACGCATACTCTAATCTACGAGGAGTTACTTTAGTTTGCACATTCGGTGGAAGTTCGTTCCACCAAGATACTGCCGAATTAGCAAGTTGCGTTCCGAAGTTTTCACGAAACCAAGTTACATCAGGTTTATATGGAACTTCAATGTGAACGTGAAAACGGTCTTCTTGTGCAGGATCAAGAGCATCTACATCGTAATTAAATTCTTCATCATCTTCAGGATTAATGGCTGCCCACACAATTTTAAGATTCTCGAATTTGCGACCATTGATACTTTTAAACTGAATAAGTTCCATTACTGCATTACGAACTTTTTTGTGTGCTCTTGAAAATTCGTCCATAAAAATTGCTTCTACTTCATCATCTTGAAATTCCTGTGGACGAACCAAATCCAAATAAGAGTTTCCATTATCATCAGTCTTTTCTTTGGGAACTCCGATAAAGTCAACCCACGGGTCCATTGTACTTGCACTAAAATATTTATACTTCAAATTATTGCGTTCAAACGCATCAACTACCATAGCAGTTTTTCCTACTCCGTGCTTTCCACGAAGCAATACATTTAGATTGTTTTCAATCCAAAAATCAAAGTTGTTTGGTTTAAGATTCATTTATTTCCTTGGTTATATTAAAATTATATTATATATTATCAAATGCTATTGCTTCCGTCAAGATTAGATAATCCACCTTGGCACAGGTCGTTCATCATCAATAGTTTGATCAAGAGAATTTGCTTTTTCGTATTCTATAAATCTACCTGTTTTGCCATAGGGTCTTACCATTTTATCAAACGAATCACTATTTACACCTGTGATATATAAACGCACTACTTCACCATTGACGGTTGTAAATCCGTGTAATCTAAAATTTTTGAATACTCTTGCTTTATTTAGTGCAGTTTTCAAATAATTAGAAACACCTGCCCCACATTGAATTTTCCATAACGCAATTCGTTTTGGTTTATCTGAAAGTACATTGTGAAAGAAAATACTTTTTAGAAACGGTCTTCCCCAAGGATCAACTCCGTTTATATAATCAAATGTTTGATTGGAATTAAAATCAAGTTCGTATGTAGGAAGTTTATTTGCAAACGGATTGAAGTATGGTTTCCAAATTGTTTCTCCGTGTTTATTTTGTACAAGATGCTTTGTATTCTCTGTTAGATTTTTACTCCAACTTGAGCACGGATTCCAATCATCTGAATTAACTATCGGTTGCATTTACTCGTAACGATTCAGGATCATCACGCAATGCAGTCATAATTTCATTTACTTCATTTTTTGTTCGGTGACCAATGACATCATCAGATGGTGTCAACCGAATGAATTGATTGTTATTATCAAATGCAGCCACTTCAAATGTAGAATTATAGAAATCATTTACATCAATATCACCATACATTCCGTCACCAGTTACAACAGAAATTGTACATCCATTATCAAATTCTTTTCTTGCTTGGATGCAGTTTACCGAACCACGATGTGGAATGAAAGTTAATTCTTCAAACATTGCGTTATTATTATTCATAGTTTCTATAATACATTATTGTTATAGAAAGTCAAATAATATTTTTACCAATGTTCAGGGTATCTTGATTTTTGAAAACGACAATACGCACATACTCGGTTAATTATTGCATTAAAAAATGTAGACACTCTTTCTACTGCATTGTGCAATTTTTTTTCTATATTATCAAGAGGTATCCAATAATACTTTTCCAATGCTTTGTATTTGTCAGATTCTTCCCACTTTTTCCAATTTTCCCGATACTCAATTAATTTATACCTCGCAATATTACAAATGTAATTAACTTCGGGGTTAACTTCAAGTATTTTTCCATCTTTGAATGTTAAATGGAAATCAACACGTAAATCTCGTCTAAATTCACGACTACCTAAAAAATACTTGGTTGCAGTTATGCATCCTGTGTAGAATTTTTCTTCTTCGTCACGATTACTACTTAAGCAAGTTCTCCAATATTCCATATCATTTAACTTCCACCCTTCTGTTTCATTGTCAGCATCTTTTGGTGATTCTGCTTCTCCGTTTCTTCCGTTTCGTGCAAAATGTATATAACCTTCTTTGTCTACCAAATAAACATTATGATGATCATGTTTGTCTTCACGGAATTCAAAACGATAATATAATCGTTGCCAATCAACTCCATAAAAAGGATGATCCTTATCATCACAATTCTCCATTTCACGATCAAGTGGAAGTTCATAATGAATTACAATTCTATTTGATTGATTGCACGTTCCGTTTCTCAAAAGTCGTTCATTTGAACGTGCTTCTGATTCCAACGGATTGTGGTTTGTATAATGATCGTAAGGTTCGTAGTCTTCTTCGTAACACATAAAAGAAGATTACCAAAAATTTTGGAAAAACAAAAGAATATAAAAACTATTAATGCTTACCAAGTGGTAAGGTATTATTCCATGAACGTACCAAAGTCTATGTTATTCAACGATGAAGGATAACCATTATTAGTATGTTTATTAAGAAATCCTGCTAATTGCTCAAGTTGCTCTTGCTCTAATTCAACTTCTATATTGCGTTTCTGAAAAGGATTCCACGAAATTCCTTTTTTATGATTAATACGCATTTTATAGGTTTTACCTTCTTTGAATAACTCTACAACTTTGTTTCCGTTATCCAACGATATTTTTGTACTCATAGCAATAATCTACTATAATAATACAATTTTGTCAAATTAAAATGGTAGCCAAGACGGGACTCGAACCCGTACTTCTTTACAGAAAACGGATTTTAAGGCCGCAGTGTCTACCAATTCCACCACTCGACCTTTTAAAATTCATAACGACTGCAATATATTAAACTTATTATATTAAGTCAAGTATTATCCAAAAAATCTTTCAACTTCAGCAATGGCATTTTCAGTGGAATCGGATGCGTGAATTACATTACGCATAACATCCGTTCCGTGAATCTTACGAAGTGTTCCTTCATCTGCTTCAGATGGATCAGTAACCCCTACCAAATCACGCACTTTCTCTACTGCATTATCTGCTTGCAATGTAGCAACTACAACAGGAGAACTTTGCATAAATTCAACAATCTCAGGAAAAAATGGTTTATCTGTTAAATGAGAGTAATGGTCATTTAGCATTTCATCTGATAATGCCATCATTTCTAATTGAACAATTTCAAAGTTTTTTGTTTCAAAGAAATTTAGAATGCTACCAATCAAGTTTTTTTCAACTGCATCGGGTTTAACAATAATTAATGTTTTTTCCATCTATGCATTATCACGCATTTTTTTAGCAATGTCAACGATGTTATCTTTATTTTTTACAGAAAATCCTAGTTCAGATATAACTTCATCCATTTCTTCATCTGTTAGATCAAAATCTTCTATCTTACTAGAATTCGTGAGAACTGATGATGTTAAATCTTCATCGATTTTACCCAAAACGGTTAAAATTAAATTTACTTCTGACGCATATTCATCAATCATATCGTCTTCATCAAGTTCAAAATCATAATCGTCTTCTGCCATTGTTCCATATAATTACAATACAAAAAATAAAAAATTGCAAAAAATGTAAAAAAAAAGACTTCTCGTTTGAGAAGTCTTCAAAACTTTTTAAAAAGTTTTTGGTGTCAAAACACCTCCTTTCGGTTTTGTAATGTTAGAATGAAAGAGAAACTCCGACTGAAAATACAGTCTCGGAATCACTTCCAGCGTTATCATTGTCAACGAGGGCAATACCTGCAAATGTGTCAGCACCTGCAATAGTTGTGTTGAGACGTGCTCCTACACTATGATAAGTGTAATCAGCAGCCGCATCAACATTACCCAACGAACCGCACAATGCCAATCCGATGTTTTCTGCAAGAGAAAACTCATGACATACCGATAATTCTGCTACATCCGAATCATTATCTGAATCGATTGCATACAAAACACTTGGATTGAGGATAGTTTCAACGGACAAACCAAATCCGATTTCGTCAGCACTTGTAGCACTTTGATAATCGTAGTTTGTGTATCCGACACTCAAATCAACCTTACCAAGATCGTAACCCATAGAAACTCCACTGCGAAGTTCATTGGTTTGACCTGCTTCCAACGCATTAAAAGAATCAATGGAAACTCCGAGAGATACTTTTTCAGAAACAGAAGTGGAAAGACCAAGAGAAGCACCAAGAGTGTCATCTGCTTGCTTTACACCACGGAATGTACGTGTGTCTGTATAAGAAACCCCAGCCTTACCTGTGAGTTCTACTGCGTTAACGGTTTGATATGCGAAAAACCCTCCACCAAGAACGGCGACGGTTGCGATTATTTTAACTAATGTTTTCATAATGAGGTATAATTATGACAAAATAATTTTTTTTGTCAAATCATTTTTTAAACTTTAAAACTCTATCACGAAATTCGTCATTTTGATTTGCACGATCAACTAACATCTTTATTTCTAACTTTCTAGATTCTTCTTCTAGAATATAAATTTTAAGTTTACGGGATTCTGTATCTATTACCACAAATGTATAAAAAAATAACTCTAAAAGTAAAAGAAAATAGGTTTTTGAATCATAAAACACAAATATAAATAGATAAAAAGGTTATTTTGATTGAAATGGATACATTTGGTTTAAATCAAGAATTTCTGTTAATTCACTTAGTCCGTCATAGCATTTTTGAATAAAACTAGGTACAAACAAATCTTCGTAAATTAAATTACCTTCATAGTATTGTTTTACCCACTTTCTTAATTTAAGATGCAATTCATCTGTGAATATTATTTTTTGATGTATAGAATCAAACTCAGTTTGGTTCATTGAAACCCTCAATCTTAAACAAGCAGGTCCTCCACCATTATGCAGACTTTGTTCTAAATTGATGTATCTTACTTTTTTAATGTCTTTATTTTTACCAACTATACTTTGGATGTATTTTCTGACCAAAGCATTTCTACGACATCTTATGGGTGCTAAAAGAAGATGTCCGTCATCGTATTCTACCAACTGACTATTAAATAAATAAGTGTCAACTGCCGTTGCAAGTGGAACTTCACTTTCTTTTACTTTAATGAATTTCAAATCACCTTTAAAATTATCTTGTAAATTTTGTAATGCTTCGTTTTCGTTTGCTAATGCTTTTTCGTGATAAAAATATAAATTCTTGTTTCCGACACCAATTACATCGTGATGAAATACACCAGCATCTATACTTTCCGCAGATTGTTGTGCAAATACTGCATTTTTAATTTGAAGATTTTCCGCAACTTTTTGCGATGCTTCTAATGTTTGACGTGCAGGATATTTTGTCGGACTTTCTTCTGAATTTTTTTGTGAACGACCATACACGAAAAAATGCAATCCTTCTTCGTCATATGAATTGCAGAATCGTGTATGATTAGCCGCACCTTCATCATCTAATGTTCCGTCACTATCCAACGGAGAATGAATTAAAAATTTGGAGGTATCGTTGAAAATTTTATTTAATATGATGTGTGTTTGTGGTGCTTCAATTCTACGATGATGAGTAAAATTCAAATTTGCAGTAAGCAAATTCAATTTATTATTTTTTGTATCTGCACTTGGTGCAATTGTTGATGAATTTGCGACCCACATACTACTTGCAGATGCATTAATTGCCATATTTTGGTAATCATCATAATCATTCAGCAAAGGTCTTTCTTGTGGAGGTATAATACATTGTTTGTATCCAAGATCATACATCAACTTCATTTTGTCTAAACCTTGAAGTGCAGCCTCACGTGGATTGCTCGGTTTAGATTTATTGTTTACCGAGTGAATATTTCCGTGAGCAAGACCTGCGTAATTGTGAGTCGGACCAACCAACCCATCGAAATTCACTTCAAACGACATTACATTATTATAGATTACTTGAGTTTACCAGTCAACCATTCAAACATCATCCTCCAATCTGCCATCTTAGCATAAATTGGATTACTTGACAAAAACGCAGGCATATTTCCTTCAAACAGAAGATGTCCTACAACCGCAAGTGGATAAACCACAAACGGAGTCAACAATAACCACCATAAACTAAGATTGAAAACAAACACCGATACAACAAATGCAACCGTTGCTACGTTTCCAAGCAAATGAAAAAACTTATTGATTGGTTTTGTGTGCTTACTCAGATAAAACTGATAGTATTCTTCAAAACTTTTAAACTTTTTTCCCATATTAATAAATATGGTATATATGAGTTTTTATAATAATTACTTCTTGGTAACTTCTACATCAACGTGCATCCAAGCACCTTCGCATCCTGCTTTTTTACAGGCCTTCTTGATTGCTTCGGAAGTTCCTCTTGCTTTTACAACTTCAACATGACCTTTTTTTACATCACCCGCAAGTTTGTTTTTGATTGAACGGGTAAATGTTACTTTCCAATTACTAAAAGATTCATTGATATAGTTTTGAATTTCTTCACGGATGATTGATTGTAATTCTGATTTCTTCATAACAATATATAAGTATTTACAATCTAAAGAAAATATACACGAATTTTATCGTTTATATTTAGATTGAGTTTTTTGACCGATTCTTTGTCGATTTGTATTTCTCCGTTGTTCCAATATTCTGCTTTTCCACGACAACAACGAAATGGTTCGTAGGTTGCAATAAGTGTATCTTTAGGGTCTTCCACAAAATCACCTACATATTTTCCTACTTTACTTTGCGAAATACTTTTAATGTTTTCAGTTTCACACGAATAAGTTGGTCCTGCTTCAAAAATATCTATTTCTCCGTTAAACCTGAAGTTCTGTTTCTTCAACATTCCCATCGCAGGTTCTGTATTTTTGTGGACTTTACCAAGAACATCACGAACGTGCTTTGGAAGAAGATTTATGTAAATGGGATGATTAGGCATTAAATCTTCTATAAATTGTTTGTTCTTCATGCTCAAATAATCAGCAGTCATGTAATCTATATTAAAAAAATGCTTCATACAATATTCATAAAAAGGACTATGACCACGAGTAGTAACAACACCACGCATTTCTGCAATTACTTCTTTTTCAAAACGTTCAAGGTATTCCGCCATAAAAAGAAATCGTGAATAACTCAGCAACTTTCCGTTTCCGTTTCTTGCGTTTGGAAGCAAATATAAAGTTCCGATTTCAGTAGGACCAGAATGCTTTTTATCTAAACGCAAAACTTCGTTTGATGTTTTGATGTTAAGTTCCTTGTTTTCGTGGACTTCAGTATCTGTGACATATGTGTAGAATGGTTCAAATCCACCGACTTTACTGATGATTCCACATATACCTACCAACTCGTTGTTGTCCTCCATCACAAACAAATAACTTTCACCTTCTGGATTATCAACGGTTTTGTTGAACGAGTAAAGTGTATGCTCAAGTCTTTTTTGCAATAAGACTTTATCGTTTTGTAAAGTTGTTATTCCCGTACCTGCTTTTTTGGCAAGATTCAATAATCCGTTTAGATCATTTTCATTTATCTGACGAACTATCATAATTTTTCAAGGTATCCTTGGTAATTTTAATAACTGCCTTTAAATCTTTTTTGCTTATCACAGGTGTCGGAAAAAGAAAACGAATCTTCGTTGGATTTTTTCCTGCGATAAATGAAATTACTCCGTTTTCAAAAAGTTTATGAACTACTTTCATAGTGACATCAGGAGTTCCGTCAAATACTTGAAATGCAAACATAGCACCAACTCCACCGATATTAGAAATGTGTTCACATTTGCTTAATTCATCAGATAAATAATCAAAGTATTTGTGATTGAGTCCTTGCTTTTTATCAGTATCATAAAACTTACCTTTAAGAATTTCCGACAAAACTACATCGGCCGCAAACAATGATGAAGTTGCTCCTGTAAAAGTTTGCGAAACTAATCCTGGTCTTGGTTTAACTTCTTCTTTGAAAATCGTTGCACATACTTGTGTGCTTTTTCCTACACAAACCAAATCAACATATTCATCTAATTCAAACATTTGAAATGCAAATGGTTTATATGTTCGTGCAAAACTTTGTACTTCATCAACAAAGAAAAGTATATCGTGTTTTTTAAGACATTTTGCAATATCTTGAAGAATCTTTTTATCCCCAACATTGAATCCACCTTCTCCTTGAATAAGTTCTGCAACCATACACGAATGTTTACCAGGATGCCTTGCAATATGCTTTTCAAGATGCTTTACTGCTGATTCTGCATTAAACGGAATATAATCAACTTTAAGTGTATCAGGTAATCCTTCACGATAATAAGGTTTATCTGTGATTTGTGACACACCTGTTGTTCTTCCGTGGAAACAATTTGCAAATGCAAGAATACGATCAGCAGGAAACTTTTTTTGAAATGCCATCTTGATTCCGTTTTCAACTGCCATTGCTCCACTTGTTGTTAAAAATACATGATCAAGTTTTGCTCCGTGTAAATTCGCAACTTGTTTAAATTTCTCTAGCACACTCAACGATTCTTCGTTTTGTTGAAGATTACCTTGCATTACACAATCACTAAATGCAGAATTCAAAGTTGCTTCAACAATTTTTTCGTTACCGTGTCCGAAGTAATTAACTCCGATACCACCAATCATATCATATTTAACAGAACCATCAGTAAGTTCAGTTAAACATCCGTATCCTTTTCCTGTTCCAATATATGGAAATACCAATCCACCACCACGAACATTTTTAAATCGTTCTAGTAGTTCTTCGGTGATTTCTTTAGGTGCAGTTGGTGGTGTGTGTTTTAGTTTTTTTACAGACTTAATATATTCTTTTAATAAAATTTGTTTTGCATCGTTTGTTGTTTTGTCTGTAAAAAAATCGTTGTACCACATAATATTACTCCTTTGTTATATTATATAAATATAACGCAGATAACTTTGTTCGTTGTTTTATTGAATCTATAAGCACATATTCATCACGACTATGCATTCCATCTCCGATAGGACCAAGTGAATCTATATTAGGCAATCCAAATCCATTTAATTTATTTCCATCACTTGCTCCACCTGTTGCAACCAATTTTATTTTAGGCATATTCAGTTGCGTTGCACACTTCTGCAAACCATCTACAATTTGTTTTGCTTTTGTAGAATATGGTTTCGGTGGACTTGTAAATTTTCCGTGAAGTTCTGTACCAGGGTACTTCTTACGCATTTCACGAAAAAATAATTGTAAATTATGTTCAAATTCGGTTCTTTGTTTTTTTGTGGAAACTCTTGCATTGAATCTTGCTATTGCCAAATCAGGTACAACATTATTTGGTCCACCACCTTCTACTTTACCAAGATTGATAATCAAGTCTTTATTGATTTCCATCATATTCTTTGACCAATTGATAAAATCAGATACTCCATAAAATGCGTTTAGTCCATCGTTAAATGCTCTACCTGCGTGTGCAGATACTCCCCGAAATACCATTGTATAACTACCTACTCCTTTGCGTGATTTAACGATGCTTCCGTCAGGTAATGCAGGTTCATACAACAATCCAATATCATTGTTTTTTGCGGAAGTTCCTAAATAAGAAGATGATGCAATGCTTCCAACTTCTTCATCTGGTAAAATTAATACTTCCCAACCGACCTTGTTTTTAATATCACTATTTTCGTATGCAAGTAAAGCATACAACATAGTCATTAAACCACCTTTCATATCAAGCACACCAGGACCCATCATGTTGTTTCCTTCTATTGTTACCTTCTGAAAATCGTGGTCTTTGGGATACACGGTATCATAATGCCCACACAACAAAATCTTTGTTTCTGCATTTTGTCGTTTACACAAACGAAGAATTCTTCCGTATCTTTGATCTTCCAATTCACCATTTGAATTCACAAACGGAACTGCATTTAATTCTATTTGTTTATGTTCGTCAGGTTCCAATTCCTTAAACATTTTTTCAAGAGGATAAATACAAGAATCTAATCCAAGTAAATTATATGTATGTGTATTGATGTTTGATAGCATTTCAAGTCGGTTCAATAATTCATCAAACCGATCATCAATAATATTTAGAAACTTCATAAATTTAATCCAGGTAACAATGTACTTGGAAGTTCGGGTACTTCGGTCAAATGCAGTGCAGTTGGATGGCCGCAATGCTCAATTGTTGTATATCCACTTGGACGATTGCAACCACTCCAACCCATTCCACCGAAAGGAACAACACTTGCACATCCTGTAGTGGGACGATTCCAATTGACTATTCCTGTTTTTAGTTCAGATTCTGCTTTCCAAAACAAGTCTTTGTTTTTAGTGATAACGCCAGAAACTAATCCGTATTTTGTATCGTTCGCAATTTCGATTGCATGATCAAAGTTGTTGCTTCGTATAATTTGAAGAAGTGGTCCAAAATATTCCTCATCGGGAAGATTCTTGATATCTGTGACATCAATAATACCAGGTTCCACCAACTTGCTTGTTACACCATTTATTTGCTTGAATTCTTTTAAAATTTTTCCACCAAGACTCACCAAATGCTTTTGTGCATCAAGTATATTTTTTACTGCGGACGTTGTTATCATCGGTCCCATAAAAGGTTCTGGATCATCTGTGTAATTTCCTATTACCATTTTATTACACGCATCAACTAAACTTCTAACGATACGGTCTCCTTCGCAAGCAGTTTTACCTTTATTCATAATCAAACGACGTGTACAAGTACATCGTTGACCCGTTGATATAAAAGCAGATTGCAATAAAATATTGGTTGCAGTATTTATTCCACCTGCTTCTTCTAAAATCGTTGCATTATTACCACCCATTTCTAGTGCGACAATCTTCTCAGGATAATCACTTAAATTTTTGTAAATACTATGACCAACTTTTGTACTTCCTGTGAAAAATACTCCGTCAAGTAATGGATTATCAATTATATCTTGACCACTTCCTTCGCATAAAGTAACAACATCTTTTGGTACTCCTGCATCGTGTAGCAACTCAACCATTTTTCTACCCGTTTCGGGTGTTAAATGACTTGGTTTAAATACAATAGAATTACCTGCGAGTAGCAAAGGAACAATATGACCATTTGGCAAGTGTCCAGGAAAATTAAAAGGACCAATAACTGCAAATACACCAAATGGTTTGAATCTTGCTTGAATACCCATATCAGCATGAACTGATCGTAGTGCATTTAATCTATCGTTGTAAGATTCAAATGTTACATCAATTTTACCAACCATTGCACTTACTTCGGATTTGGAATCCCATAATGGTTTACCATGCTCTTTTGAAATTATTTCAGCAATTACATCAACATTTGCTTCTAATAATTTTTTGTATTTTCTAAGAATACTTTTACGATGTTGAACCGTAGTCTTTCTCCAATTATTAAAACCTATTTTGGCATTCTTAAATTTGTCATTTATTTCGTTTTTGCTAAGTGCCATTATTTATTATCCGTACTTTCAAAAATTTTGTCAGCAGAACCTGCAATAAATCCATCAAAATCATTATGACGCAATGCAAATTCATAATAGCATCCGGGAATATTTACAGGTAAAGAGTCAAGAGGTTCAAACTGCACAGGTACATCCTCTGCCATAATACTAGATTGCTGAAGTCCTTGAGATATAGAACCTTTTATTTCTCCACCCGAGTCGTTTATTCTATATCCGTGTTCTTTTAGAAATGAATTTACTTCTTCAAGGTTAGAAAATGTATCACAATCATTTATGCTGATGGTAAAATGATTTACTATGAAACCAAAGGTTGCAACCCAAGCCGCATACTCACTTTCTGCTTTTAGTTCGTTGTATGTTTGTTCTGTTATGGTTGTCCACGGAATTCCATAATTACAAAAATCATATTGCTCTATTGCTTTGTTTGGAATTTGATCCACCAAATCATTAATTGTTTTTTGCAACTTGGGTGAAAAGTCCTCAAGTTTTAATTCACTTATAAATACCCGTGTAAGATCATCATTATGATGACTATAATAAGTTGCATCTAATTTCTTTTTTTCAAACTTTAGATCTTCAACTGGTGTGTATCCTGCTTCCAAAAAGGGTCTAGCAATTACACTTCTATTTATACGAGGATGATTGAATGTTCTAAGAGCAATGTGATCGTTTGCAACTATTTTATTTTCTCTTTCGTCAAATAATTTTTTAACTTTAACAACTTGTGGATTTATCTTTGAATATAAATCCCACATATTAGCAAATAACTGATTAATAATCATAATAAACTTATCCTTTCATTTACTTTCTCAAGCATTTTTTCATAATTAATTCGTTTTGATCGTGAAGTTGAGTCATCGTCCCATTCAATGCAACTTTCTAATTGCTCTTTTAACCATCTTAATTCTTTTTTGTTGAATGGTTTTAGACTAGAAGGTGGAGTAAAAGATGTACCTACTTCAGATGTATCCGAAGTGCCACACATTTTTTTGTAATAATCAGAAAAATCCATTTTACTTTTCTTCTTCATATCTCTCAACTTGCCAATTTTCTAAGTCAACTGGTGTATCTCTACCAAAAATGCTGACTAGAACTTTTAATTTTTGTGTATCTGCATTTGCTTCACCTATTGTTCCATGCAGTCCTACAAAAGGACCATCTAATATAGTAACTTTCTGACCAACATCAAAATAAGACTTTGGAACTTCCTTGCTTTGAAATTTTTCAATATGCGACTTGATTGTAGTGATCTCCGTTTTGCTTAATTGCACAGGATTTTTTCCACCAATGAAACCTGTAACTCCATTTATACCGGTGATAAAATAATATGCGTTTGGATTTAGTTCCCTTGTATCTTCGTCTGCGAAAATTTCCATATTCACAAAAAGATATCCAGGATACAATTTTCTTACCCGTGATGTTTTCTTTCCGTGTTTTACGGTAGTTACAATTTCAGATGGCATTAATACTTCATAAAAATACTCTTTGTGTGATGGTTCAAGTTCCAACCCCTTTTCAATAAGGTTTTTGACCTTATCTTCAAAATTTGAAAGTACTTTAAGAGTATACCATTTATCAGTTTTCTTTGTTTCTAGTGTTTCCATAATTTGTTTATAGTAATATATACATTTTAGTTAGATTTTACAAGCAATTATTCAGCAAAAAAAGACTCATTTACTTTTGTACCAGAAGATACTCCACATTGAGAAGTTTCATAGTACCACTTCTCAAGTCGTTCAACTAATTCTTTTTTTGTTCCACTCACTTTTAAATTATGCTTTTTACACATTTCTTTTAGTTTTGGAAGTTGCAAATGCTTGTATCCTCGTTTATCCACAGAGTCGTCATATTGTTCATGCTTAGAATGACTTTTAAGTATTTCTCCTGCTTTGGTGTCTTCCGTCAAAATATTTCCAAACTGCTGACTTCCATCCACACCAACACAGGGATATATTATTTTACCAGATTGAATTGTGTAAGTTGCGTGTCCTTTTGGATTATTTCCTACTTCTTCAAATGTTTTTTCAATAATATAACCAAAACGAGTTTTTCCTGCGAATCTAAATATCACTCTCGCATTAATATCAAATGTATGTCGTTTTGGGTATTTTTTTCGTTTACCCCTACGATTCATAAATAATAGCATTATTAATTTGGTAAAATTAAACCATCAGTTGAAGGAACATCAACTACGGTTTCTTCCGAGTCAGACTTACCCTCTTCACTTCTAAGTTTAGAAAGTTTCTTACTCCAATCCGAGTGTGGTGAGTTATATTCATCTATAATATCACGCAAATACTCTAAATAATCAGATGGCCATTCTTCATAGTCAATACTTGATTGAGAAATTGAAAAGGGTTTTTTGGCATTGCATACATCTATATCACGTTCTGTGTAAAGGGTGTTTGCATA
>Ga0129342_1000677_pt1 | contig 14998 bp, 18 predicted proteins | sample CPBDNA_5_FD_94426 | JGI IMG/M metagenome (GOLD analysis project Ga0129342, IMG submission 94426) | Freshwater to marine salinity gradient microbial communities from Chesapeake Bay, USA - CPBay_Sum_15_0.2_DNA | ecosystem: Environmental > Aquatic > Marine > Coastal | place: USA: Chesapeake Bay...
AATTCAGATTTAGTCATAACATAGGGACCAGCAAGGGCAGGTGCCGTCACCATAGGGATTGCCAGTGCGGCAAGAGCGAATGCTTTCATTTGTTTTTCCTTTGAGTAGGGGTTTAGTGTCTCAGAAAAAAAGACCCCTACATCTTAGCAGAGGTCTTAGACTTTGTAGTTAAGGATTAGTTAACAGATCAGAAGGTGAACTTCAGACCAGCCTTGGTGCCGTAGCTACGGTCAACACCAGCAACGCCCGAACCAACGAACGAAACTTCGCCGTAAGCAGACAGTTGCTCGGTCAGACCAGCAGAGATGCCAGCCTTACCCGAAGGAACGGTATCAGTAGCACCGCCGTCAGGAAGCTTGGTGGTAGCGCCAGCTTGAACGTACCAAGCAGCGGACTCACCCAGAGCACCTTCATAACCGACGTGGGTGTCGATAGCGGTGCCACTGTAGTTGCTGCCAGTGAAACCACTGTTAGCTTCGACGTTCACATAAGGACCTGCAAAAGCAGCACCAGCGAACAGGGGGGCGGCAGCGGTAGCTGCGAGAACAGATTTGAACATAATTGTTTCCTCGAAATTTACTTGCGGAATGGTTACCCGCAGATGATGGATCGGGTTCGACTTTCCGATCGCATTGTTATTGTACCACAGTCCCGTGGTCCAGGTCAACAGATTGGCGCGAGTAGTTGAGGCACCATCCTCTGTTGTAAAACGTAACATTACATTACGCCTCAGTATTTATACTATCTCAAAAGTTTGAGGTTGTCAAGTGTGGGTAGACACCCGTACAACTGTCACCCCTGAAAATCAACAAAGGGTCGATGACCAAGCAGAAGATCACGCAGATCCTCTGCTTTCTTAGCAAAGCGGCGATGATAGTCAACCCAGTCATTGATATCTGCAATAATATCTTCATAGATGCGACGAGCATCGCATTCTTCATCATTCAAATAATCGCTGATACAATCAGAAAGTCTATCTCGCCGTGCTTGCTCATAGGTTCTTTGATTGAAGAGCACAGGATCAGGGCTCACAATGTTTGGTTTTCCTTCAATAGTCATCAGACAGTCTCCTTTTTACCATACTTAGCAATGAATTCACGAAGTTCAGGAGTTTCATTCCACTCCCAGATCTCTTCGTGACCTTTGCTATCAATACGCTTATGTTGTTTTTTGACGATGTTCAGTTTCATTGTTCTTCTTGTTTGATAGGACCGTTGACATCAAATCCAGGAGGGAGTCTACCCATATATGCATCCCAGTTCATTAATGACTTCCAATCTTCGATCTTGTTTGACTCATTCCAGAACTGGGCAACACCATTATAACTGCTCCTATGGAAAATTTCAATATGTTCTGGGTGAATTGAAGACCCCATATCAAGCCTGTATAGGAACAGAGGCATAGCATAGCATTTACCACTCTCAAAAACCAGATCCTCTGATGTAGCACGAGGTCTGATGTCTTGATCAATACGATACTTGTCACCAATAATATGATGCTTGTAGATCTTCTGTGCGTGATGCCTGGTAATAACATACACGGCAGCAGAGAAGTCATTCACAAACCTGTTATGAAGAACAGCATAGACAGCAGCAGGGTTAATGATGGACAACTGCATACAATCAAAGTTGTATGGGAAGTAGTTGCTAATTTCCTTCCAACTGAAAGGCCAAAAGCGAACAGTGTCCAGCATCAAATCATCTTCAGCAATGATTACTTCATCCCAATCAGTCTCTTCGATGAAGTATTTGATTGCCTTTAGATGAGAAAGGCAACAACCAATCTCACCCTGATTGACATTGGGAGGAATCTTACCCTTCAGATACACAGAGGGATCATCATCTCTACCATCAATGCCAGAGATTCTAGTATTCTCTACTTCCCAATAGGCAAACTGCTGCTCCTGATACTCTCTACGATGAGTTTGAGAGTCCAAATTAATCCACAGAACGTGCGGAAACCCCTTGAGTTTAATTGCTGATTTATTCTTTTCCATTTCTGTTTGTGACATAATCAACTGTTTTGTAGTAATGCTCTAGTTTTTCTTTGTTCAGAGTTTTCAATCTCTCATACAAAGTTTTGTTGTTTTGAATGTGAGGGTTACTAAACCAAGAGTTAAAAGTTCTCGCGTGTTCCAAGTGGAAGATTTGATCCTCTACTCTACCCACTTTATATCCAAGAGTTTCAAATCGATATACTCTTTCGTTGTCTTCATATCCGTAGGAGATGAATTCTTCATTCTCCATACCACCCTCAATATAAGACTTGCGGTTGAAGAACTGTGCCCAACCATAGTCTGAGGTGGAGTTTTCGTTATTGGTTCCGTGAGTAAGAGATTTCCAATTGAATCCAGTCTCAATAAAATCTTCTATCAGTTGAGGATACAAATGTACTTTCTCTTGCCAGTTACCTTGACCATAAGGATAGACCAGATCATATCCCTGATTCAGGATCATATCATATGCCTGAAGATAGCTGCTTTCGGGAAAGATAACATCGGTGTCATAGTTGACAACAACATCTGTCTGACTCTCCAGCAGCATATCATTAAGAATCCTAGTCCGATGAAAGACAGGATCATCACTCTTCTCAAAGATCAGAGTGATAGGAGACAAATCAGGGATCAGCTTTTCCAATTCAGGAGCAGCATATTGTTGAAACTTTGAATCAGTATCAACCTCTTGAATTATAACATTAGTCTTGAAAGTATTCAAGAGGTATCCAAGACTAAGAACAATATTCCTCAGTCTATCTTGACTCTCAATCCTGAGAGGCATAATGAAAGTAGCATTACTTAGATCATTCATCTGGGTATACTTTAGAATTTTCGTGCTTAGTTGTTACATATGATAGTTCTTCATCATTTGCTTCCCAGTTTCCATCTGGATGTTCGCATACAATATTCATATCCAGATTAGCAGACACTCTATAATCACCTTCACGACTAGTAACAAGAATATCTTTGATGATATGTGGCATACCATTCTTCAGTCGCATACGATGATAGAACTCTGTGTCCATCAACATCTTACATACTGGATCAAATGGTACTGCTGCCTCTCTTTTCATAGAGACAATGGAAGGACCGCCCATAAAGTTCTGTCCTTCCAAGAGATGCTCCGACCAACGGGGGACCATTGGACGATAAAAGTTTTTACCGTCAGAGGTATGGTTAAACCCTGTGACAACCCAGCCAGCCCCCGTACTGTCAAAGGTGTCAGAGATAGTCTGTAGTGCATTGTTATTCACAAACAGATCATCCGCAAACATAATCTTTATAATCTCACCCTTACAATGCTCCAGGGCAACGTTAGTGTTAGCAGGACCATTGCCACGATCATAGAAGTTGCGAGTGTAATTGATACGCATCTTCTTAGAATACTTATCACAAAGAGTCAAAATCTGACCATCCCTAGAGTGGTCAGATACTACGACTTCATAATCAGTGAATGTCTGCGAAAGGATAGATTGAAATAGTTCATCTAAGAATGCTACTCCATATCCCTTTGCTTCATATGTAGGAATCGCAATAGAAAATCTCATTGTTGATGTGCCTCACCAATTCTGGTTGCCATTTTAAGAAATGTACTTTTCTCTCCTGTCCTAAACGTATTAGAAAGAGAGAGAAGAATAAAATCAACTACTGCTTCTTTAACGTGTTCTGTACCACGTTCCACATTGAAGACTGAATGTCTACCATCACCATCGGTATAGGCGTGATGCCATCCACCTTCAGGGATAAACTTCTCAGTCTTATAATGCTTCTTAAGATAGCAAGCATTATCTACCACGTCAAACTTTGCTTCGGTCTCTGGATCATCAGAGCAAACAAAGAACTTCTTATCTGAGTTCTTCCTACAAATATGAATCCACTTGTCAACATCAAAAGATTCAATGTTCACAAAGTCAGTCATACGAATGTGGATACCATAGTATCCTCCCTGCAGTTCGTTTACATCAAGAAACTCAGAAACTTGTTTCATAATCTCTGGGCTGTAAACAATTTGACGAATAGTATGATTGACTTCCTCTCTTGGAATCCACTCATACATCAGAGGAGTGTAGTAGAACACATCCTTTTCTCTTTCATTGATCCACTGACGAAAAGAATCAAGATTCATTCCTCCAGGATCGGTGCAAGACTTGCCAAAGAATCCCATATGCTGATCATTGACAGATAAAAAGTCATAGTTATCAGCAAGAGGATAATAATGAGATAGTCTGTGCTCCTCTACTGGAAAGTTTGGTCTCGCAAACACATCTTCAAACAATGCTCTGCACATATTTGTGCTAGGCCAACTTACCTTCATTGGAAGACCAGAGAGCCTAGCAAGAGTCATCCCGCCAATCAATCCACTAAGTCTATTACCAAAACTACCATCACAACAGACGTGGAAATGACGCATCACTCAACCTCCTCACGGATATCAGTCAGAACAAATGCATCTTCAGGACTCTTAAAGTAACCAACAACAGTGTTACGATCATCAAACACTTGTTCCCAGTCGGTAACGTTATTGATAAAATCAACCTTCTGCTTAATCTGAACTACAGTCAGACCCCAAGACTCAGGATGATGCTCAACACGAATGTTGTCATCTTCAAATACAAATGCATTGGTGCCACCTGCTTTCTCAAACGCCTCTTCAATCTGGAAGAAACGTCCTACTGCTTCCTCTGGACGTGCCCACTTGAGATCTTTTTCTTTGACCTCAGGATGCCAAGTCAGATCGTGCATACCAGCTGGCCAATTAGTGTCGTGGAAGACAATATATCCACCCTCTTTGATGTGTGGATACCAATGATAAAGTTCACTCAGGACCTGAGGTGCAACGTGAATAGAATCCACGAACAACAAACTCACTTCACCATACTCTTCAGTGTCCCAGCACTTACCCACACTTGAACTGTCACCTTGAATCATAAAGTAGTTGGGATAATCCCACAGACCAAAGCGAGTGCGATTGAACTGAGTATCAACCCCATAGACTTTGTTGTTTTTTTCAACAGCATCCATAGTCATAATGAGAGATGACACACCATAGTCAACTCCAAGGTCAACGAATGTGTTATTCTCACCCAGTTTCTGTACCACCCGATCAAGGTGGAAAACATTTGTACCAAGATTACTAAACTTAAACTCCTCCTCTGTAGAGAAGTTCCATCCACCATACTTGCCCTCGCGGATGTGAGCGCCAATCGTAAGATTTTCCATATCAGAAGCCAATTTTTTCGTTTTCAGAGAAGGGGAAATGATTAAGTGTCAGGTAATTATAAAGAACCGACTTGTACTTAGAATTCTTGAGTTCAGGAGTAAGAGATAAAAACTCCTGAACGACATATTTATCCAGATATGGATAACGTGTTTCTAGTCCGTAAGAACCAGCAACGTGTTCTTCTTTGGCAATGTATGTCTCTTGAGAACTGCCATAGAAAGATGCCCACGGGAAGATCGTAGATAGATCATCTGGAAACAATCCACCGAAGTTACTGTGAGCATACTTCTTCTGACCACCAAATCCGTAGTCAGAGAAGATTTCATCTGCACCAGAGCCAGAGAGATAGACTTTACGATTGTCTTTCTTTGCCTTCAGACAAACGTATGCTAGAGAACCAGCACCGTGATCATCAACAATCGTCGTTCCATACTCATTGTAATCAGACGATGAAGAATGGATGGTGTTCTTAAATGGTTCCACATATTGAGCAATGTGACTCACTAGTGGTCCACGCTTATGCTCTTGCAGGGTAGAGATGTCGTGAATAGATGGTTTGATATACAGTTTAGATCTGTCTTCCAGAACCTTCATATTCTCAGTGCCAGTCAAACTATATGCCTTGTGAGGAATATTTTGTTTGATGAGTTCGCAAGCAATGGCACCACTATCATAACCACTGGATAATCCAATAAACAATTGCTCACGCAGATTAGCAGTTCTCTTTCGGATTGCCTCAGAGAATGCTGCATTCCAGTCGTCAAATGTAGTCTTGGTTTGATTCAAATCAAAGTTATAAACTGTTCCACGATCCTTTGTTTCCAAAGTATCCAGATCAATCAACAGTCTAGTATTGGCAGGAACCTTTTCAGGATTCTTGAATCCAAGACGAAGCAGAGCAGACTCATAAGATGCAACACCAATGTCTCCATCTTCTCTAGCAATCCATACTGGTTTGGTAGAGAAGACATCTGTGGTCACAGTAATTTTACGATTAGCATAATCCACTAGACAGATAGCAAACTCACCATCTAGATGTTTAGGAAAATAAAAACCATATTGAAGATACCTAGGAATGATACACTCACCATCACTAGAGAAGTTCTCAGCATTGTAGATCTCACCGTTGTAAACACAAACGATTTGACGTTCTTCATTCACAAAAGGTTGAGGTCTAAATTCACCAGTGATGCTCAGGATATTGTGAACAAAAGTATGATTTTCTACCTCTGTAATCGTAGTCTTATCAGGACCACGCTTCTCCATATACTCGTTTACATAATGAAAGTCATCGGTATCTTTACTAGTGAATAAAAAACTACACATTTCGGGAATGAGTTGATGTCGTGTACTGCGGAAGAATATCATTCTGCCAAAGACCATTGGCCTTTCCAGGCATTATAGCAGGTTTAATGCCTGTTTTCCAGAGAACATACGGAAGACTTAACTGATCTCTAGATGAGAACATACAAATCTGTTCCCACCACAGTAGCATTGCTTCTTGAACCTTTCTACTGTTTCTCTGAATCCTGCAAGGAAGTTCATACAATCCGTTATTACTTGGATATCTCTCATACCCAAAGTAGAAGTTCATCTGTTCATCCACAAGGTTATGATGATCAAAGTTGACTTGCTTGATTACTTCTGCCTCTGCACCAATACAATTTCTCTCTGGGTGTTTGAACAGAGCAATGTCAGATTCCTGTAGATACTTATTGATAATTGACTGTGGACTTTGTGCAATCTGGTGAGTAGAGTCTATCCAAATGTAGTAATCATAATCTGGAACAAAGAGGTGCGGAAGAATCTTATAGATCTTTGCATTTCTTCTGTTACCAAAAGAGGGGTCAGAGGAAAACTGGAATGCCAGTTGGCGATTCCAGAGTCCTCCTTGGACCCCCATTTTATTCTCATCTACAAAAGCATAGTAGTCTACACCAGACCAACCTGGAAGATCTTTCGTTGGTTCACTCAGATCATTCGCACCGATTGATGCTGTTAGAACTGCTATTCTCATAGTCTAATCCAATCACGATCAGGGTTTACCAGATCCTTAGTATCGTGCATATCGTATGCAGGACCAAACCACATCTGTGGTGAAACAATCTTACGAGTGCGATCTTTCTGAAGGAATGCACCCCACCAAGATAGACTGCTGTTGGCAGTGATACCACCATTGCACAGAGTCATAAGGCAGAGATCAACGAAAGGAACTAGAGCACCATCCTCGTGAGTCTCAGTGCTTTCGGAGAACATAAACCGATCAGGAGCAAAGAACTCTTGCTCTTTACACCACTCAATAGAGTCAGAGAATACAATGACAGGAACATCCTCAGGAAACTCCTTCAGTGCTTTCTCATAATACTCAAGTGGTTGAACAGGATGCTGGTCCTGCAGATTCACATATGCCCACTTGAATCCACGCTTGTCAGCAAGGTTAGGATCACCCCGACGAACGTGAAGGAAGATAGGACGCTCACCAACACTTTCAATCATCTCTTGGCAAGGTTCCAGATAACCTTTCTTGAACTCAAAGTCCTGACGAATCTCATTCTCAATGTGACGGAAGTATTTGTCAGTCTGAAAAAATCCATACAGATTCACATTGTCAGGGCAACGCTCAAACAATTCCTCATTGAAATGGAATTGACCCTCTTGCACATATTGTTTAGAGGGATGGAATCCAATGTTGTGCCCGCCTACATTAGTCAATCTAAAGCATTCGTGAATGCCATAGTTGTCAATCGTTTCAATGTCGGAAGGAGGAATTGTATAACCATAGTCGTGATGTGCTGCAATACCTTTCAGTGCAGCATACTGGAACATCTGATTACCAAGCCTGCCATTATTACCCAGTCCATTAAATCCTAGCATTTTTCATCTCCGTGAATACTTTTTTGATACCTTCCTCAATCGAAGTTTTGGGTAACCACCAATTCAAGATGTAGAGGTCTGCTTCATTCTTTTTGTCAAGTTGTACACTATCCTTAGTGGCAGCAGGTTGATAGGTTACATCCTTACCAATCTCTTTGAAGCAGTCAGTGATGATGCTAGCAACCTCTTTGATTGTAGCATACTTATGGGTAGTGATATGCAGTTTGTCTTCAGACTTAAACTCATTGTACTTGAGCATAATAGTCTCAAGTGCTTCGCAACAGTCCTCAGCATAAAGGAACTGTCTCGATTCAGTTCCATCTGTCAACATCTCTACAGTGTCATTCTCAAATCCTTTGCGGATGAAGTCAGTGATGACGTGAGACTTTTCATAGTCGTGCTCAATGCCATACACATTCCAGAAGTGAACTGTAAGACCCTTGAGTGCTTCTGTATAGAGTTCTCCCACACGCTTCATCACACCGTAAGGAGAGTAACTCATATTACTCATCTGAGAAGATGCAAACACGAAAGGAACATTGTTTGCAGCAATCTCAGTAAATGCGTTTGCCATCAACCTAGCATTGTTGTTGATGAACTCAAAGGTGTGCTGATACTTAGCGAGGTATCGTGATCCACCTACATCAAATGCCAAGAAGAACACGAAGTCCGAAAGTCGAATATCGTGAATTAGTTTCTTGTTGGGGATAGCAGTCAAGTCTTCCTGCTCCCCATTAACAATATCAAACTCGGTGACTTCGTGTCCTTTCCCACGAAGATACTCGGTCAGATATGCTCCAATCTGACCGCTAGAACCTAAGATAGTAACTTTCATTTCTTTGCAATTTGCTCACAGATCCAAGCATAAGTCTTGGCAATACCATCTTCCAAAGACTGAGAGTAATCCCAACCCAGTTTCTCACGAATGAGATCGTTGTTGGAGTTACGACCACGAACACCCAGAGGACCATCGATGTGCTTCTTCACAATGGTCTTACCAGCAACCTTAGCAGCAGTATCAGCAAGAGTATTGATGGTAACCATCTCCTCAGAACCAATGTTGATAGGACCAAGGAAGTTTGATTCCATCAGACGACGAGTTGCTTCAATACACTCATCAATGTAGAGGAAGGAACGAGTCTGTTCACCATCACCCCAGATCTCAACCACACCATCTTCACCAGCCTCAGCAACCTTACGGCACATAGCAGCAGGAGATTTCTCCTTACCACCACACCAAGTACCCTCAGGTCCAAAGATATTGTGGAAGCGGGCAATACGAACGGGGATTCCGTGATTGCGATTGTATGTCAGATACAGTCTCTCAGAGAACAACTTCTCCCAACCATACTCAGAGTCAGGACCAGCAGGATATGCATCAGATTCTTTCAGTCCAGGATTGTCCACATCCATCTGAGCATACTCAGGATACATACAGGCACTGCTGCTGTAGAAGATCTTGGTCTTATTAACTTCCTTCTGCTTATTCAGAATCTGTTGGCAACGAAGGATGTTGAGGTTGATGGTGGCAGAATTAAACATCACCTCAGAGTCGTTCTCTCCAGAGAAGATGTAACCAGCACCACCCATATCAGCAGCATACTGATAGATCTCATCAAAAGGTTCTTTCATTGCCTCAGGAGTTGAGTAATAGAAATTACCCTGGTATCCAGAGAACTTAGTCACACGCTCAACAAACTTAATGTCTGTCAGATCACCAAGAATGAATTCGTCAGCAGCAGTATCCGAATATTCTGGGCGTTTGATATCAACACCACGAACCCAGTAACCCTCTGCCTTAAGGCGGCGAACCATATGACCACCGATGAAACCACCAGCGCCACAAACCAGTGCAGTCTTTTGTCTTTCAGTCATTGTTCAGTCAATAAAGTTTTCAATAAAAGTTCGTACTCGTGCGTGAAAGTCCCAGTATTGTTTGGACCTTTCAAAGTTTTCTTGAATAGCGTCTTGCCTATCATCATAAAATGATTCGTCAAGATTGTCAAGAATATCTTTTAGTTCTTCGATAGTGTCGAAAGTAATTATACCATCGGTGTTAAAGTAGTCCCCAATATTCGGAGCACCCCAAAGAATAGGAACTGTCTTGGACGCGAAGCAATCAATTGTCTTCTCAGTAATCCAATTGTTAAGCTTCTCGTTTTCGATGGTTATGTGGTATTTAGCAGTCTCAAACAAAAAGTTTTTATCTGGAATGCGAGGAGGAGACTTATGTTTGATGATAGTGAATCCATTCAAGTCTTCAGCATCTTGCAGTCCTTCCCATACCTGAAGTCTCAGTTTGTGCCCTGGCGCGTAGGACTTGGCACTGGTAATGAAGGAGCAGTGCTTCTGTTTGTTGGGTTTAAATTCAGTCCAATCAATCCAACAAGAACCAAATACAAAATGATGACTGTTAGGGAGTCGTAGGAGATCTTCATTCCAGGTAAGGATGGCATCCCAGAGAGAGTGATTGTCCTTGATTTGATATGTAATATCTTTAATCGAGGGTGGTTCAATTTGAACCAAGATATTTACATCACTTTCACCATCCCAGGAGACCTGATCATAAGCAATGTGAACTTTCTTTTTATACTGACCCTCGGATGAGAGAGTTCCAGAACACTTTACATCAAACATGAGCATCAAGAAGTGCGAATAACTTTTCCATATTCTCTGTAGTCACAAAATGACTGTTACCAACATAGACACCATTCTGGTGCAGAATGTCAACATTCATATTCTCTTTTGGACTAACGATGCTGTAGTCCTTTAAGAAAGGATGGCGGAGCAGATTGCCACTAACTATAGGACGATTTTCAATTTCATTGCAATCCAGAATAGTCTTAACCCGAATAGCATCATCACGATCTTTTGTGATGATTGGGAAAGCAAAATTGCTATTACCCTCATAAGCAGGGAGATAGAACTTATCCGTCCTACTATTGATGTATTCGTAGAATAGATCATAGTTACTGCGACGAATAGCAATCATCTGGTCCAGTCTCTTTAGTTGAGAGATACCGAGAACAGCACAGACTTCGTGATTACGGAAATTATATCCATCAGTGATGAACAAAAACTTGTCATTAAGATCCTTGTACTGCTTCTTGTACAATTCAAAGCGATCGGGAGATGCCTCTCGTGCAAGTCCGTGACTGCGCTTCATTCGCATCAGTTCATAGAGACTTGCGTTGTTAGTGCATACCATACCACCTTCAATGGTACTCATATGGTGACCAAAGTAGAAACTAAATGTAGCACCAAGACCCAAAGAACCAACTTTAGATGAGGGATTTGGAGCATCCGTCTCTAGAACACCGTGAGATTCACAAACATCATCAAGAATTAATGCATTTGGAAATGCATCTTGGACTACTTGCCTATTAGCATAGAACCCAAGAAGATGAGTAAGGAAGATGAGTTTAATGTCAGGGTGCTTCTTGCGAACGTAATCAAAGTCCTCAGGATCAAAACTAAAGTTCTCCAGATTCACATCACAAAAGATGGGTTGAAGACCAAGTTGAAAGATTGGAGCAACGTTAGTCATCCAAGTACAAGCAGGAAGAAGAACTTTGTCTCCATCCTTGAGATTGTACATCTCCTTCACTGCAGCAATCAGCAGAAAGTTGGCAGTGCTTCCAGAAGAAACATACAGCGAATGATCACACCCAACCCACTTGGACCATTCCTCCTCAAACTGCCGAACCTTTGGTCCATTAGTCAACTTAGAAGATGTCAAAATAAACTTTGCCATCTTCAAACGATCTTTAAATGTGATCGTTTCTTTCATTAGAGGCCAATACATCAATTCTTCTCCATTACTTTGAAATAATCGTAAGTCAGTTTAATACCTTGCTCCAGATCAACCTTAGCTCTCCAACCTAGTTGATCCAGTTTCTCTACACATAAAACTTTTTTTGGCATACCATCTGGTTTAGTAGTGTCCCATATGATTTCACCTTCGTATCCTACCACATCTTTTACAATCTCTGCAAGGTCTTTAATAGTGATACCAGTTCCCCATCCCACGTTGATAACTTCTTCATCATCATAGTTCTCCATAATAAAGATACAAGCTTCTGCTAGATCTTCAACATAGATAAACTCTCTGATCGATGTTCCTGCACCCCAGCAATCTACTTTTTCAAGTCCACGAACTTTTGCATCGTGAAATCTATTGATCAAAGATCCAATAACGTGACCAGTGTCTTTGCTGAAGTTATCTTTAGGACCATACACATTGCAGGGATTAACCGATACAAAATTGCAACCGTACTGCTTTCGGTATGCCTCACAAAGTTTTACCCCAGCAATCTTTGCTACTGCATAGTATTGATTTGTTGGTTCGAGAGATCCTGTTAAGAGGTAATCTTCTTTGATAGGTTGCATTGAGTTCCTTGGAAAGATGCAAGACGATGCAAGGAACATCAGTTTCTTTACATTAAATTTGTGTGCTGCCTCAATGATGTTGTTCTGAATTGTCAGATTATCCTGAAGAAATGGAACTGGATGTCTGATGTTATCGTTGATTCCACCACATCTCGCAGCAGCAAGAAAAACATAATCGGGTCTTTCTTCTTTGAAGAACTCATTCACCTTGTCGTGATTGAGTAAATTTAATTCCTCACGAGTCCTGAAGATAACATTCTTGTATCCTTGCTCTCGGAGAGATCTAGTAATGGCAGATCCAACTAAACCATTGTGACCTGCCACATAGATCTTATCATTCTTCGTAAATGAATTTTCCATATCCAGAATTATCTAAAAGTTGATCTCTAAGTGCAATCTCCATATCCCTATCAATCATCTCTTCTACCAGTTCACGGAAAGAAATTTCTGGTTTCCATCCAAGTTCAGTTCTAGCTTTTGTTGAGTCTCCCAGAAGTGTATCAACTTCTGCATCACGGAAGTAACGAGGACTAATTTTAACTACAACATTGCCAGTATTATCATCAATACCAACCTCATCCATTCCTTCACCTTCCCAACGAAGTTTCATATCCAACAGTTCAGCAGAGAGTTCTACAAACTCACGAACACTGTACTGCTGCATAGTAGAGATGACATAATCATCTGGAGTTTCCTGCTGCAGCATCAACCACATAGCACGGACATAATCCTTAGCGTGTCCCCAGTCACGCTTTGCTTCCAGATTGCCAAGTTGCAGAGTCTTCATCATACCTAGCTTGACTCTGCACAAATCACGGGTGATCTTTCGGGTCACAAATGTCTCACCACGACGGAAGGATTCGTGATTAAAGAGGATACCAGAGCAGGCATAGATGCCATAAGACTCTCGATAGTTCTTAGTGATCCAGTGTGCATAGAGTTTAGCAACACCGTATGGAGAACGAGGATAGAAAGGAGTCTTCTCGCTCTGAGGATTCTCCTGTACCAAACCATACATCTCAGAAGTAGATGCTTGATAGAAACGAACCTTGTTAGTCAGACCCAGCAGATTGATAGCTTCCAGGATACGAAGAGTGCCAATAGCATCGCTGTTGGCAGTGTATTCAGGCGTCTCAAAAGAAACTTTAACGTGACTTTGAGCACCCAGATTATAGATCTCATCAGGTTGAACCATCTGAATGAGACGAATGATGTTAGTGGAATCAGTAAGATCCCCAAAGTGCATATGGAAGTTGGGGTTCTTAGCAAAGATGTGATTGACTCGATCAGTATTGAACGAAGAACTTCTACGCTTTACTCCGTGGACTTCATATCCCATAGACAGAAGTAGTTCTGCCAGGTAAGAACCGTCTTGACCAGTGACGCCAGTGATTAATGCTCGTTTCATATCAGTCAATCAAAAGAACTCTTTCAGTATTTCCAAGTGAGTTGAATGGTACACCCTCTGGAAGCAGACCATTGTCAGGGATCTTCATACAATACCCGTGAAGATATTCAGATCCATCATCACCACGACCAAGATTACAGTAGATGTTACTTTCATCAAAGAACAAATCATCAAATGTGTTAATTGTTCTTGCCGATCCTCCTTTACCATATCCAAGACCAGTATTCAATCTGCTCTTTTCAAAGTGACCAAATCCATCGTTCTTGTATTTCTCTGGATTCAGATCAAAAAGTTTATAGTGGAAGTATGTGGGAACAAGAATAGATTTAGTCTCGTGTGACACTGGTTCAATTCTACCAGCGATAGGACTGCTACTGGGGATACGGTGACTCCATACCTCAGCTCCTGTGTATTTGAACATTCTAGGTTCAAAACAAGTCTTATAGTTGTCTCTTACCCAGAAGTGTTTAAAAATCTTTGTTGGATTATATTCGCCACAAGAAAGATAAGTTTCTTTCTCACTTGGATGTGGCAAAATATTTAGTTGATTCCAAGAGATGACATTTGCCCAAGGTTCTACCTCACCAACAATCTTCCTTGGATCGTGATAGTACCATTCGTCTGCCATTGAACAGACAACCCAGTCACCAATCTGCATCACTCCAGCATCAACAAGCAGATTGAAAGCTGCTTCTCTCAGATACTGTTCGTGAAATGGTTTTTCTGGTGTCGGAGCAGGATCTCTGGTATAAGGAATGTTATATTCTGCACAGAGTTTCTCAGTGAAGTCTCCGTCAGATCCATCAACTACTGCGATGTTTGCAAATACTTTAGTATGCTTTTCTAACCAGTGTTTGATGATTAAATCATCATTTCTGGTCATCACGATACTATGAACTTTGGTCATTTGTTTAAATCGTATAACTCAATTGTATCAAAAAAAGGGGGTCGAATCAACCCCCTATAGGACGCGCCACTAATTTTTTAGGAAAAATCAGAAACCCCATTTTTGGTCGAGGAACTTCTCAACTCTGGCAAGTCTTGCTTCGAGCTCATCACACTTAGAGCACTTTACCTCTGCAGGTGCTGCAGCAGGTGCAGGAGCAGCAGC
>Ga0129342_1000680_pt1 | contig 14946 bp, 19 predicted proteins | sample CPBDNA_5_FD_94426 | JGI IMG/M metagenome (GOLD analysis project Ga0129342, IMG submission 94426) | Freshwater to marine salinity gradient microbial communities from Chesapeake Bay, USA - CPBay_Sum_15_0.2_DNA | ecosystem: Environmental > Aquatic > Marine > Coastal | place: USA: Chesapeake Bay...
ACAACAAAATTAAAAATGTTGTCACAACAAAAAGGATTACCATACGAACTACACGATAAAGTTTGGGAAGATAAACAAAACATTACTTTGGAAATGATTAATAAATTAGAAAAAGATGAACGAATTATCAAAGTATTGAAACAATTAGTTAAAGACGGATACATATTATGTTGTGCAACTAATTCGGTTCGTCATAGTGCAACCGTCCAATTAACAAGACGAGGTTTTATGGAACACTTAGAATTTATCTTTACCAATCAAGATGTAGTGAACCCAAAACCAAATACAGAAATTTATTTAAGATGTATGGTTAAAGCAGGAGTAAGTCCAAAAGAAACCATTATATTGGAAGATTCAGAATTAGGAAGACGAGGTGCAAAAGAAACAGGTTCACCCGTATTAGAAATAGAAAGTTCTAAAGATATCACCTATGATAATATAACAAATTTTATTCAAAATGTCAAGTAAAAAATTAACATTAATACACGAATTTAATCAAGTAAGTTTACACGACCCAAGTCAAGAAATAATTGATTTATATAAACACATACCAGAAATAAATGAACTGGATAATCGTAATCAAACAATATGTCGACCTTTGTTTAGTCATTCAAGTTTACCAGATATTTTAGGTTTAGAACAAGTTGAAGAAGTTGATTTTGACTTTAATTCTGAATTTAGTTATTTTGTTCACGTTCACCACAACCAACCATTGTGGGCAAAAAACTTAGATGTTATACCGAACAATATATTGGAAGAAGTTAGAAAAGGAAATTGTAAATTAATTTTTGACAACACATTAGAGGGTAAATCTATTGAGGGAGATGAGTTTTTAAATCCATTTTATGAAAGTATTGACAAATTAAAACTTCCAACAAAAAACATTTATTTTATAACGAATAATTTAATTGCAGAAAAAATACACCAAGAATATCATAGAGCAGATAAAATAAATGTTATATCAGTTATGTGGAATGTGTTTGATATTCAGAGATTAAAACAAGAAGGACATTTACCAAAAAAAGTTTTTTCAGATATGGAATACAAATATAAACAAAAAAATAGTATAAAACATTTTTTAAAAATTAATAGAACTAATCGTGATGAACGAGATATATTTATGTTGTTTTTAAATTTTGAAAAATTACTTGATAAATGCTTAGTTAGTTTTCCAGAACTACACAAAAACTATTATCCAAATCAATTTTACAAATACACACAACAAGAAAACATTAATGACTTAAAGTCAAAATTACCATTTGATATAGATGAAACGGATAAAACAAATCACGGGCCAGCAGGAATAGGAAAAGGATTTTTTGACGCAGACTTACCATTTAATCCGATACATTATCGAAATTCTTTCATCAGTATTGTTATGGGTGCATTTCCATTTGATACAAACGGACATCATCTACATAGTTCTACTTTTAATCCTATGTATTGTGGACACCCGATTATACAATTTGCACCATACAAATCATTAGAAACTATGAAACAATATGGTTTTAAAACTTTTAATCAATGGTGGGACGAAAGTTATGACGACGAACCAGACGATTGGAAAAGATTACAGATGATTATGAATTTAGTATTAAAGTTATCTGATTATGATGAAAAAGATTTACTACATATGTATCAAGATATGAAAGAAACTCTACAACACAACATAGATGTTATAGAAAATTATGATGTAAAAACAAATTTATACGATAGGATATTTTAGTGAACGAAACATATTATAATGGAAAATATAATATCATTACACCAGATATGGATTTAGTAAAAGAGATATTTAGAATTAAAAAGCAAGAACTCAATAATGATGAAGTTTTTTCTGGTAATTTGATTCTTAACAAAGAGTTTGATAATTTAGATACCGATAAAATCTTTTCATTACCATTAGACGAAAATACCATTTATGTCAATGATGTAAAGTATTCTGCAAATTGGAAAGAATGTGAAATAGATGATAGTATTGTTTATTGTGGGTCGTTTGTTTTGTGGATATTAGGAAACCAACACAGAACACCACAAAATTTATTTGGACAAATGAGACAACACAGAATAAAAGTAAAAAAGATTTGGGATAATTTATGAAGATAGCAATTTGTATGAGTGGACAACTTCGTCAATGGGAAATGGCAAAAGAAAATCAAAAATGGTTTTGGAAATCATCAGGTGCTAAGCAAGTAGATTATTTTATTCACACTTGGGATTATAGTGGAGATAGAAAAGGAGTATCACAACCATACGAGTGGAGAGATATTCCACAAGAAGAATTTGATAAAGTCATTGAGTGGTATGAACCAAAAGGTTATATCTTTGATGATAAAAAACAAGATTTTTTTTATCAAAATGACCATTGGAGTAGTTTGTTTTATAGTTTAGCACAATCTTTAATTTTAAAAAGAGAATACGAATTGAAAAATAATTTTGAATATGATGTTGTTATAAAAACCAGACCAGATGTTGTGTTTGACCCAAGATATCACTTTAGTCCAGAACATTTAGAAAATAATTTACTTTATACTACACACGGAGGAATTATGGAACACGAATTTGGTATGTATAATGTAAATGATTGTGTTTTTTATGGAAATTCCTATACAATGGACTTAGTTATGCAAATGTATTCATATAGACAAAAAATGTTAGACGGAAGAAATATTATTAAAGATAAATTATTTACAGGTTCAATGGGGCCTGGTGTTTTAATGCAAGAATACTTTAGAGAGTATGGAATAACACCACAATCTATTCAACCAAATCGATTTACTTTTATAGAAACATTATTAAAATTAGGTTGTCCAGAAGATTTACATTTAATGGAACACAACGACTTTCATAAAATGGAAAAGTATTTTAGGGATTGGTATAAAAAATGATAGCTATACAAGGTGAAAGATTTCAAGATTTGTGTGAAACACAGATTAGTAAAATGGAACATAAACAATTTGAATCTAATATGTATAGTATTGATATAGATAATTACGATTTCACAAATTATAATAATAGTGAATTAGTTTATTGTAATATTAGTTTAATTAATGAAAGAAAACCAAAGTTAGCAGAATCTAAATTATATGAAAAACTACAACAATTTAAAAATCCATTTAAGTTAATTTTACACAACGCAGATGATAGTTTTGGAAAAGAACATTTAAAGTATTTTGATATACCGAATTGTAAACAAATATTTGCACAAAATGTAAATGTTAAAGACCACAGAGTAGAATTTTTACCAATCGGTATAGCAAATCATTTTTGGAAATGGGGAAACTCTCAGATAATTGATAATGTAATTTTAGAAGATATAGATAAAACAGATTTAGTATATGCACATTTTCAAGAACGAGACAATAGAGTTGAATGTTATGAAAATGTCAGACGAGAAGGAATACCAATTGTAAAATCAATGGAGTATGAAGATTACTTACGAAAATTAAAATCATATAAATATTGTATTTCACCAGAGGGAAATGGAATTGATTGTTATAGAACTTGGGAAGCTTTGTATATGAAAACAATTCCAATATGTCAACGAAGTATATTGGTTGAAGAATTTGCAAAAACATTTCCAATTTATATCGTTGATGATTGGAAAGATTTAAGTGTTAAAGATTTAGAAAAACAATACAATACTTTTAATTGGGATAATTGGTATCAATTAGATTTTGAAACATATTGTAGAAAGGTAGGATTATGAAAAGAGTAATATCATTCGGAGATAGTTTTACTGCCGGACTCGGAACTGATAGAGTATATGAAGAATCAGTTTTGGGGGGTCATCCAGATTGGGATAAAATGAATGATGAACAAAAATCAAAACAAAGAAGATTAGCTGCAAAGCATCGTTTTAATAATTGTTTTACCAAGTTTTTTGCAGATAATTTTGGTGCAACTCAAATTAATTATGGTCGGATTGGTTGTGGTAATAAACACATATTAAACGAAATTTTTCAATATGATATAGTAGAGGGTTTCAAAAAAGATGATTTTGTTTTGATTGGTTTTACTTCTTCGCTTCGTGATGAATTACCATATTGGCCAAATGTTGTAACTGATAATTTGATGGCTCAGGGTGGTGGAATAACTTGGAGTCTTAAAGAGTTAGTTAATATTGCGAATGTACACAAACCAGTAGTTTGGGAATTGAAAGAAAACTTTAAACACTATGATAAGTTAGATAATTTTATGAACAATTATGTAAAAGATTACATTGTAAATATCCATAATAATGAATATTATGATTATTATAATTTAAATTTAGTTAATATAATACAGAAATTTTTAGAATATAGAAATATAAATTATATTATGTTTGATGCATTTGAACCTATGTTTCAAAATAAAATACCAAAACAAATCAACACAAAATATTATTGGGAAATTGGTAAAAAAAATATATGGTCTTATTTATGGGATTTTAATGATGAATCTTTGTATGAAGATGATTCACCATCAACAGCAACCATTGTAGGTAAAGACCAACTGATAGAAAGAAATAACAGGATTCACAAACACCCGAGTCGTAAAGGACACGAGTTATTCACAAAGGAGTTAGTAAAGTTTTATGAAAGTATATATAGGATTTGATAGTAGACAAAGTTTTATAAAAAAATATGATAAAGTGGTTAATGCACCATATGAGATTTGTGAGTATTCAATCAAAAAACACAATCCACATATAGAAGTAGAACCAATTATATTAAGTGAGTTGGTTGATAGAGGTTGTTATTATAGAGATGTAGACCCATTAGCATCAACAGAATTTACTTATAGTAGATTTTTAGTTCCATTTTTAAATGACTACAAAGGAATCGCAGTATTTTGTGATTCAGACTTTTTGTGGAATTGTGATATAGAAGAACTATTAGAGTTTTATGATGAAACAAATGCGGTGTCTTGTGTACAACACGACTACACGCCAAACACTATGACAAAAATGGACGGACTACAACAAACAACATATCCGAGAAAAAATTGGTCAAGTTTAATGATGTTTAATTGTGAACATCCAGATACACAAAAGTTATCAGTAGAGGTGGTCAACACGGAAAGTCCAAAATATTTACACCGAATGTCTTGGGCAAGTTCTATCGGAAATATTCCTTTGACTTACAATTACTTAGAGGGAGATTACAAATATATGGAAAATCCAAAAGCAATACACTTTACCAATGGAGGCCCTTGGCACGAAACTTGGAAAGGAGATTACGGAGACGAATGGATAAGGGTTTATGGTGAACTCACGAGTTAGATATTGGTTTGACACTTTTAAACATCTGAAATCTTTTGATATCGTTCCTTATCAAGAAGTTGTAGATTTGTATTTAAAAAATCAATCTTTGTTGGAAGAAAATAAATTTGAAAAACTTGGTGGTGATAACGAACGACCAATCAATTCAGACATAGAAAAAATAGAAAAAGATGGATTTTGGCACGGATTTCCACCAAGATATTACAACATAGACCCAATGGGTAAAAAAGTATCTATTGCTAAAGCAGATGTTGTTTCTATGGATATGGCTGGACTCGGAAAAACTTGGACACACTTTTTGTATTTAGAACTACCATATGAATTTTTTAATCAATATCAAACGAGAGTTCATTCAAATGATGATATAAGTATTTATAGAAAATTCTTAAATGAACTCGGTAATGAAACCGACTCGGAAAAAGTTCAAAAACTAATTGACAAGTATGATGAATTATATCCAGAACTTTATAGTTTTAAAAATTATTTTAGAGTTGTTACGGACTTAAAATGGAGACAAGACTTAGAAGTTGGACAATATTTAACCATTAGAGATAATGGAATTATATATCCTATTTGTTTTAATTCAAGTACAGGAATTTTAACCAGAGGAACCCATAGAACATTATTTTTAGCACATACCAAAAGTGATGTTCCGGTTTTTATTCAGTATCCAAAAATAAATGGTGAAGATATATCGGAAGATTGGGATATTGAATTGGCAAAAAATTTTAGTGAAAAAACTATATTAAGATTAAATGTTAAAAACAAAACAATGAGGTTTTTATGAAAACCATAGCAGGAATTATACACGCAAGAAAACAAAGTACAAGATGTCCTAACAAACATCTACGACCATTAGGAAACACAACTTTAATTGATATTGCATTAGAAAAACTTAGTAAGTTGGATTTAGATGAAAAGTATTTAGCAGTCTATGACCAAGAATTAAAAGACAAAGTAATTGACGGAGTAAAAATTCTACACAGAGAATATGATTCAGTCGCACCAGGTAATGCACCACATAATATAATGTATAGACATTTAAAAAATGTAAATTCAGACTACATAGTAAACTTAAATCCTTGTCAACCATTTTTACAAGTAAATAGATTACAACAAATCATTACATTGTTTAGAGATTCAAAATACGACAGTATGATTACAGTTAAAAAAGAAAGAAACTTTTTTTGGGACAACGATTGTAATCCAATTAACTTTAAACCAAACGATAGATTATCAACAACGGCAGGGCCTTGGGTTTACTCGGCAACACACTCGTTGGTATTTTATAAGAAACAATATATGTTGGAGAATTGGGAATTATTTTCCAATACCAAACACGACCCATTTCCATTTGATGTGGATTGGTCAGAAAAATCATTAATAGATGTTGATACAGAAGCAGATTTTAAATTAGTGGAGTCTTTATGGAATTGAAATTTGAAATAAAGGTAAAAGGAAAGGAAAAATTTCAAAATGAATTTCCACAATATTATAATTTAATAAATGAGGTTTATAGTAGGTTTGAGGGTAAAGACTACAATAGTAGTTCAATGGGAACATCATTTGACCTTTATCATCAATTAGTATTGGATTTAATTAACAAAAAACCAAAATTTTTATTAGAGTTAGGCAGTGGATACACTACATACTTAATGTCAAAAGTTATTCAAGACTATAATTTAAGTACAAAACTTTTATCACTTGAAAACAACCAATACTGGTTAGATTGGCTAAATACTGAGAAGTTAAATCCATTAAATTGTGTGGTGTTATGTGAATTAGAATATTGGAAAACTAATGAAGATGAATTTGTTAGGTATGTTTATGATTATGATAAAACTAAAGTAGATTATGTTTTTTTAGACGGGCCCGGGCATTTCAATGTAAATGGAACATCTATAAAACATTCTATAAATTATAACTACTATGACATTTTAACTACTCAAAACAAACCGATAGATTGTTTAATAGATGGTAGAAAAAGTACACAAAAGTTTTATCAAAAATTTTATAAAGAAAATAATTGGGAAGATAGGTTTTTGCATTATGGAGTATTTCAAGAGTAATATGAAATTAAACGGAATAAAATATTGGAAACCACATTTTTCAGACTTAAAAGAATTTGATATAATTTCTTTACACGAATTATTATATCGTATTGATGCTACATTAAAAGAGTTTAAAAATTATAATGGTGGTTCATTGATTTGGTATAATGAAGAATACAAAGATATACCAGAAATGAAAGATTTATATACTAAATATAATAAAGATAATTCAAAAAGTCAAGTATGTTTTTCAATAGATGAAAAGTATTTTTCTCACAGGTACACAAGTGAAAAGATAGGTTCTACGACAAACTATCAAGGTAGAGATTCAGTATTGAAATCCCCATTTGAGCATTTAGATTTATACGAAAATCATTTTCAAAAAATAAACAACAATACAATAGAACCTAACTATTTATATATAAGTATTCCTAATCAAATTATAGTTGATTATATGGAAAAAACAAATAATGATTGGGATATGGAAATTCCAAGAAAGTTTATCAGCCAAATAAACGATTGGAATGATTTAAAAGAAATAGAAACAAAAATAGATGAGTTTGATAAAAAGTACCCAAATTGGAACCACGATTTTCCTATTTTAACTTATAGAAGTATTTTGTTAAATGGTTTGGTGTTTCCAAATGTAAACTTTTTTAGTATTAAATTTTTGACAGCAGGAACACATAGATTATTTATGTGCGGTATGAGTGGTTATGATTATCCAATGTTTATTCAAATTCCAAAAAGTCATAGACAATTTAAAATAAAAAGCGCTTTTCAAAATTTTAAAAACAATACTCATTTAATAATGAACATAGACTTAGATAAAAAACAATACGAATTGTTTTTAGATGACAAAAAAGTAGGAGAAGTGAAGGTATGAAGTATGTCATAGATATAGACGGAACTATATGTAAAGAAGTCGGTGAGGTAATCGGTCGAGAACCTTATCTTGATAGAATCGCAAAAATAAACAAACTATACGACGAAGGACACACAATTGTTTTCTATACTGCTCGTGGATTAAAAAGTGGTAGAGGAGAACAACATTATCGTCCAATCACAGAACAACAATTAAAAGAGTGGGGATGTAAGTATCACGAGTTGTGTTTTAAAGGACACAATGGAGATTACTTCATAGATGATAGAGGAATAAACGCAAAAGATTTTTTTAATGACAACAATACCAATATATAAAAATACACAAGTAAAACATTGGTCTAATGCTTGGAAAGATGTTAAATCATTTGATATACTTACTGCAAAACAAGTATCAGATTTATATCAAAATGCACATTTAGAAATTTCTGAATATAAAATAGAAGACCAAACTATAAAAAATTTTGTTGATGGGTTCAACCATACTGATGTTGGTAATCCAGCTGGTGATTCAAAAGATATGTCTGAAAGGTTTCCGGATTCTAAATTTATTTATTTAGAAATTCCATATAAATTTTATGAAGACCATATGACTGAGTGGCATATGCACTTTGGTGGTGTTCCGTTTAAAATTATTAAAGATTTTATTAAAAAAGGAAAAAAGTGGAATAGAAATGAATTTAAACATATGAAACCAAAACCTTCACATATATTTTCATACAGAAATTATTTCACATTTAAACAATATGGTATAGCGACACCAATTTTTAACAATTCATTAATATATCCAGTTAAAAGTACTCACATTACTGGATATTCAACAATTATTAAAAGTGATATTCCAATTTTATTACCAATCCCAAAAAATACTTTAAAATGGAAAACTGAAATTGATAAATCTCAACCACCGTTATTTAATGAATCGTACTTAGTTTTAGAAATAGATATAGAAAACAAAAGTGTAGATTTCTTTTTAGAAAACGATAAACATATAGGAGTTTACAAATATGAAACAAAAGTGTAATATATTAATTCCAATGGCAGGTCGTGGTTCACGATTTGAAGAACAAGGATACACAGACAAAAAACCATTTATTGATGTTAACGGAACACCAATGATACACAGAGTAATAGAAAACTTAGGTATGGAATTCAATAAAGAATTTTTGTTTATATTGATTTGTTTAAAAGAAGATTATGAAAAGTATGATTTCTCACAATTTGAAAAAGTTATTGGACATAATGCTTATGATGTAATCATTTTAGACGATATTACTGAGGGAGCAGCACAAACCGTATTAACAGCAAAATATTTAATCAACGACGATACACCATTGATGACTATGAACTCAGACCAATTAGTAGATTGGAACATAGAAGAAATGTTTGATAAAGCAAAAAACTACGACGCACTAATTCCTTGTTTTTACGGACAAGGTAATGCTTGGAGTTATGCAGGACTTGATGAAAACGAATTCGTTACGGAAGTCGTGGAAAAGAAACAAATTTCAGATTATGCAACAGCAGGATATTACTATTGGAAAAAAGGTAGTGATTTTGTAAAGTACGCAGAACAAATGATTCAAGATAATAGTAGAACCAACGGAGAGTTTTATGTAGCACCGGTTTACAATTGGGCAATCAAAGACGGAAAGAAAGTTGGGATTTATATGGTGGATAAATGTTATTCATTAGGAACACCAGAAGACTTACAGGAATATTTAAGTGGACAAGATAACTAACATAGTTTCAGTAGGTTGTAGTTGGGTTGCATATCCATATGATTGGGATGAAAAATATCGTTTAGATAAAATAAATCCAGATATAAGTAAGTTCAAAGACGAAACTATTTTAAAAAACTATTCGTTTACAAAATATCTTGCAGAAAAATTAGATGTACCTTATTATAATATTGGAAGTCCAGGAGCTTCTAATGATTATGTTTTTAATAGTTTGTTTCAATTAGTTAATCAAAAAAAATTACAAAACTCTTTTGTAGTGGTTGGATTAACTGAACCAACAAGGCATCAAATTGGAGTTAGTCCAACTTTTAACATTTCTAAAAATGGTGCACCTTGGGGTTGGAAAAAAACATTTTTTAATGATTTTTATAGTGAGGAAGCTAGAATAAGATATATTATGATGATGTTAGATTTATTTAATGAATATTTAAAAAATAAAAACTCTAAACTTGTTGTGTTTAATAGTTTTACTGAAGAAATATCTTACCCTAAAAGAGATTATTTTTTCAATAAGTTTGCAACTTGGGAAGATTATATAGTTTCTTATGATAAGGATTATCATAGAAACACTCACCCGATAAACTATGACCATAAAATATTAGCAAATTTATTATATGAGGAGTATTTTTGTGGATAAAATAACATACGCGTATTTAGAAACTACAAACTATTGTAATTTAGATTGTAGTTTTTGTAATCGTGATGAAGTGATTGGCCCACTCAAACATATGTCATTGGAAAATTGGGGTAAGTTATTAAATGGAATCAAACACCACCCAATCGAAGAAGCAAAACTTATGGGTATGGGTGAACCATTTCTACACCCACAATTTGATGAAGTGTGTCGTATGTTTAAAGAAACATTTCCAAAATGTAAAGTAATCGTAGCAACTAATTGTCAATATGATATATCACCAGGTAAAAAACTTCGTAAAGTATTTGAGAACTCATTACAATATATTGATATGTTGTATTATTCTATTGACGGATACGAAGAAAACTATGAACGAGATAGGTCACCTGCCAAGTGGAGTAAATTGATAAAGTTTTTAGACAACTCACGAACAATTGATAAACAAGGTTGTGATGTTGTGGTGAATTATGTAGTCAATGCATACAATGTTTATGATATACCAAGAATAGATGAACTTAGAGTCAATTATGATTTAGGTAAATTAAGATTAAACATTGCTCAAATTTGGGACGAAGGTAAAAGTATCAAAGATGATGTAGCAACATCAGGTTATACTCAACAACAAATAGATTATTTAAAAGAAAATTATCGTGGTCAAATTATGGGTAGAGCAGATTGGAATTATGAAGATTGTTTTTGGGTGAACAACGCACTATACACTACGGTGGAAGGTAATGTAAAAATGTGTTGTATGAATACAGGCGCAAGACCATTTGGTAATTTATTCGTTAACTCAATAGATGAAATCAGACAGATGACCGATTATCAAAATGTTAAAAAAGGTTGCAACACAAACAATCCAACATCACATTGTAAAAATTGTTCTTACAAAGAGTTGTCACCAATGTTAAAGTATTTGGGAGTATAATGAAAAATTTTAAAATAGCAGTGTGTATATCAGGTTTAATCAGGTATTGGGAACAAACTTATCCTTTGTTTGAATATTGGAACAAATTGTTTGATAATGTTGATTTTTATTTTTTTATATCTACTTGGGAAAATCCAAAAGAGTTCATTGGTCTTAGAGATGAAAATCAAAAGTATAGAGATTTAGTTGAAAAATCATTAGATTTCAATCTTTCAAATCATAAATTTATTACTGATTATTCACTAATGAGTAGAAAAGATATTTCACATCTTTTAGAAGAAATTGACACAACAATACCAAAGGAATCTCAAAAGTCCATAAAAACTTTTATTCATATGGCGTATGGAATTAAAAATGTTCAAGAATTAAGAAAAAAATATGAACAACAAAAGGGGTGGCTTAAATTTGATGGTGTGATACAGACAAGAAATGATGCTTTTTTATCAAAGAAAACATTAGAACAATATAAAAATTTAATTAAATATAATAAATTTTTAAATGATAAATCAATTTATATTCCAGGAGGATGTTCCGTTCAAAGTGGAGAACAACATTTATTTGTTAATGATAATTTATCATTTGGTTCACCGGCAGTAATGAATATGTATGGAGAAATGTTTGATGAAATATTTGTAAAAGGTAGTATACAACAAAAAAAGCTTCACTTTGCACCCGCATACTATTTTCACTACAAAAATATTAGTGTTTATGATATGGGGATTACTAAAATAATAAGACCAGCTTTTTTCAAAAAAGAAGAAAATAAAATGTGGGACTTACAAGGTCACCCCACACCAGAAGTTATGACAGAAATACTTGAAACAGAAGGAGTGGAATATTTTTTTAATGAATTACCAAAAGTTGTAGATAGTAGATTTGATGAATATTGGGATAGAATAAAATGAGTAAAATATTAATAGGAGTTGGATGTTCACATACATCTGGGTGTGCTTGTATAAAGGGAATCGGAACAGACAAACAAGAATACGAATTAGCATCAAAAGAATTAAAAGAAAAATACGGAAAAGAAACCGTATCAACAAAATGGATTACAGAAAACTTTTCGTGGATTGGTCACTTAGGTAATTTATTGGGTGTTGATGAAAAATTAAACTTTGGATTTGGTGGTAAAGGAGTTGAACAATGTGTTCTTGCGTTGAGGAATTATTCATTTTGGAAAAAAGATTTGTCAAATCATATTGTAGTGTTTCAAATACCATCACTTTGGAGAATAGATGTTTTAAATAAAAAAAAGAACGGATATTGGTTATCACCAAGCACTGGTCTTATCCACAATGATGAAGTAATAGATTTTTTTGACAAGTATTATGATAAAAATTTTTATCAATACAAATTTGTATATGAATTATATTTTATACAAGAGTATTTAAAATCATTAGGTGCAAAAGTATTTTTTATTGATATTTTTTGTCCAAGTTTAAACGACGGAATACCTATGGAAAAAGACCACTCAAAGGTAATATTTGATAACTCAAATTTAAATCCAAACTGGGAATCAGATATTACACAGGTTATTGATTATGAAATATTAATTAAGAATTTAAATATATTAAAACTTGGTTCACTAAAATTAAATAGATTATCAGATGAAAACTTATTAAATGATAATCATTTTTCTGAATCCGGAAATAAAGGTTTGGCAGAAGCAATTTACAACCAAATAAAAGATGAGTAAAGAACAATTTTTACAACACAGACAAAAACAAGAACAAGAATTTTTTGATAAAGTAGATTTATCCAATCCACTAAATTCAATCTTGACAATAGAGTTCAATACAACAGAACTTTGCAATAGAACTTGTGTATTTTGTCCACGACACAGACCAGAAGTTTATCCAAATAGAAACTTAAATATGAGTGTTGAGGACGCTGAAAGTATTGCAATAAATTTACTTAATCACAATTACAAAGGTAAAATATCTTATAGTGGTTATAGTGAAAACTTTTTAAATAAAAAGTTTATAGATATAATTTCTATTATGAGAAAACATTTACCAGATAACTTATTTGAATGTAATACCAACGGAGATTTTTTAGAAAAAGAAACTATTGGGGATTTTTTTGACAAAGGTTTAGATTTATTATATATTAATTTATATGACGGAATTGAACAAATAGAAAAGTTTGATGAAATAATGTCAGACATTGATAAAACAAAATATCAATATAGAGCACATTATTCACAAGATGATTATGGATTGTATATTAACAATCGTGGTGGAAATATTGATTGGTTAGGATTTGACGAAAGTGATGTGGAATCTCTAAAAGGAAAACCTTGTTATTATCCATTTTATAAATTGTTTGTAGATTGGAACGGAGATGTTTTGTTTTGTGCTAACGACTGGGGAAAAGAAATCATTATTGGTAATTTAGTAAAAGATAAACTATATGATGTTTGGTTTAGCGATAAGATGTATGAAATTAGAAATAAATTAAAACAAGGAATCAGAGATTTTAGTCCTTGTAAAAATTGTTCGGTTAATGGACAATTGTTTGGAAAAAAGAGTTTTAACATTGTAAATGAGTATTATGAAAATAGGAATAACAAATAGCAACAGAGGATTAGGTAAAGAACTATCTACAAGATTTGATAATGTCGTAGAGGGATTTTCAGAAGATTGTGATGTTTTTATTAATAATCGACACAATAGTTTTAAACAAACAGAACTATTAATGGAAGTGTTTGATAAATGGAAACATACTGAAAAGACTATTGTGAATATCGGTAGTAGAAGTAAGTATCCAAATATATCAAAAGGGTTTTTATATTCTGCTTCTAAGTCGGCACTAAATCATTTGTCAAATAATTTAAGATTAAATACAGATAAGACTTGTAGAATTATAGATATAAATTGTGGTTTATTGGAATCCGATTTACCAAGTTTAACTTATAAAGAAATAGCAGACATAGTTGTTTGGTGTATCAATCAACCAACACACATTGAAATTGGAGAAATATCCGTATGGGAAAAAACACCATACAAAAAAATATCGGAGATGAAAGATGAAAAAGCATCTATGGAAAGTTAATCGAATAACAGACTATACAGATAAATCTGAATATGATTTTATTTTAAATCAATCAGAACGAACACAACCTATTCCACAATCTTATTATACAAAATTTTTAAGAAGTTTAAAACAAGAGGATTTTGCATATTATCCAAATACAAAAAACTTCAAAGAAAAAATATGTGAATTTTATAATGTAAAACCAGAAAATTTATTTTTAAGTGATGGCTCGGATGTCGGTATCAAGTCTATCTTTGAAACCTTCACAACTTGTGGCAATATCGTTACATCTGAGCCGTCCTTTCCTATGTATGAAGTTTACTCTACTTTATATAATTGTCAATACAAAGGAATACATTATGATTTAAACACAAGACAATTATCCATAGATAAAATGTTAGAGTTTGTTG
>Ga0129342_1000681_pt1 | contig 14926 bp, 14 predicted proteins | sample CPBDNA_5_FD_94426 | JGI IMG/M metagenome (GOLD analysis project Ga0129342, IMG submission 94426) | Freshwater to marine salinity gradient microbial communities from Chesapeake Bay, USA - CPBay_Sum_15_0.2_DNA | ecosystem: Environmental > Aquatic > Marine > Coastal | place: USA: Chesapeake Bay...
CCTATCCTATATTGCGGAGCATGTTTTAGGAATGGCGAGATCATATTGATGTATATCAATATGATAGAGATTGATCTTAAGGTTTTATACTGTGTTCTTCGATGGGTAATCCGGCTTCACTCCATGCGTTGAATCCACCGTCTAGGTGAAACACGGGAGATAGTCCCATATTTTGAGCAGTTTGCGTGCTGAGCGCTGAGCGCCATGCGCTCGCGCAGTAAAATACATAGGTTTTATCCTGATTGAAGATATCTTTGTGATAGGGGCTTTGTGGGTCTATCCAAAACTCTAACATGCCGCGCGGACAGGAAAAGGCGCCGGGAATTTTTCCGCTGCGCTGAATTTCACGTATGTCGCGCAGATCAACAAAGACGTAGTCGTCTTTATCAAAGACCGCACCGGCATCCGGTATGGAAAGCATTTTGACCTCGGCATTGGCTTTGTCCAGTAAGTATTTGATTCCATGTTTAATTATTTGAGCCATGTGTATCTCTTTCGCGGTGTGTTAGTTTATCGTTTCCAACAAAGCATCAATCGTGTCGTTAAAATCATAACGATGCCTCCATCCCCAATCTTCGCGTGCGTGAGTGTCTTGGATGATGTCGGGCCAGTTGGCAATCATGCTATCTGCGGGTTCTTGCGGATCAAAGGTGAATTTTGCCCCAGGAAACCGGTTTTCCAGAGTTTGCGCCAACATTCCAGCGGTAAAATGATAGGCATGCAGGTTATAAGCCGGTTGTTTGACGCAAGATTTTTCGCAAAGTGTGAATTCTTCAAGGCTGCGCACCACGTCCATAAGGTACAGCGTCGACATGCCGGTTTCGGCTTTCACCGGAAAGGCAAAAGGTTTTCCCGACTTCGCCGCCAGACAGGCGTGCCCAGGATAGGCTGTGACGGCGCCCGGTGGGGCAAAGGGGGATATAACCATCGGAAAGCGCAGGCAGCGGAAATCAAATCCGCGTTTGGTTTTCATCCAATTCCCCATGCGTTCTGTCGCGATTTTAGTTGCGCCGTATACGTTTTGTGGCCATTGGGGCGTCTCTGCTGGAAGCTCTGCTGGTACCTCCGGCCCATATGAGGCGACAGTGCTTGAAAATACGAATGGTCCCACATTATGCGCCTCTGCCATCTGCATCAATTTGACAGAAGCCGTGGCGTTAATTTCCCATGCAGCCATCGGGTCCGCTTCAGAACTACCTGAAAGGACCCCCGCCAGATGGACAACCGCTTCCGGGCGCTCTTTTTCAAAGATTGTGCGCAGCTTGTCCGTATCGCGAATATCTCCGAGAATGATGTTGCGCGATGGCACGGGTCGTTGCGGTTCCACGATATCGTAGGAAATCACCCGAATACCCGTGTTTTCAAAGCGATCGGCCAGAAGATGACCGAGGTTGCCATTCCCACCCGTGATTAAAACAGATCTTACTGTCATCTTTTCGCGCCTTATCTTTTAGCGTTTTCCATTTGCAAGCAATGTTGCTTCGTCTTGTTGGCGCAACAATAGCATTGCAGCCGCACCGATCAATGGGCCGGGCACCAATATAAGAAACGCCCATTGGAAACTATCGCTTTTTTGCGCCATCGTCGGAACAAGCCACACCGTCAAGAGGGTCACGCCGTATCCGATTGCCATTTGAAAGGTTAAAGCGGTGCCTACTAGCCGTTGATCCGAAAGCTCCGTTACTGCAGCGGAAAACTGACCGCTGTCCGCTACGATCGTTGCCCCCCAAATGATTGCGACGGTGGCAAACAAAAGCGCTGAAATTTCGACAGTATATCCAATAAAAAACGCACAAAACCCTGAAATCAACATCAAACCCGCTGTGGTGAGGCACCGCCCATAAATATCGGACAACCGGCCGGCAATGATACAACCAATGCCTCCCGCAGCGACGACGCTGAAGCTTAGGTATTCCGGCGAACTTAACGGAAATTCTGTAAACTTATCGCTCGCATGGTGCGCAAATGTCAGAATCCATGCCCACATGGCGTAAAGTTCCCACATATGGCCGATATATCCGATATTCACCAGTGCAAGTGCGCGGTTGCGCAACACTTGAAAGATTTGTGAGGGGTCAAAATTGGCACGGGCAAAGGTATGAGGGCCTTCTTTCACAAAAAGGGCAAAGACCAATCCTGCCAGAAATGTTGTCGCAGAACTTCCCCAAATAACAGTATGCCAATCCGTATCTGCTGCCATGGCGCGCAGTAAATGGGGCAGGGCAGAGCCCACCGTCAGAGCACCAATGATTGTCCCCATCGCAATCCCGCGCCCCGTTTTGAACCAAGTTGCGATGAGTTTTACGCAGGGAGGATAGACACCGGCAAGTGCCGCCCCCGTCAGAACACGCAAAACCACGAACTGCGCACCATTGTTGGCCACACTTAACAAAAAATTGGACAAAGCGGCACAGATGCAACTCACCGCGATAAGCTTTGTCAGGCTTACAATGTCAGAAATGTTGAAAAAAGAAATGATCAGAGCGCCCAGCACAAAACCGAGTTGAACGCCATTGGTGAGCCAAATTTCCTCAAGCCCGCTCAGTTGGGCCGATTGGCTTAACTCGGGCAGAATGACAGTGGCTGAAAACCAAGTGCTCAATGCGCCAATCAAACAAAGGCTGATCAGAGCGAGCGCGATGAATTTCCCGTGTTCCTCTCGTTCAGGTATCATATGTCAGCGCCAACTCGAGAGCCTGAGGAAAAATTAATGTCATGGCCTGCACCCCTAGTTCCAAGGTCTGGAAACGTCTAACGCCCCTGAACCGCGCCGTAAAACACTGTCATCATGTCATCAGATAATGGAAAATTGCTTCGGATGAATTGTGTCATGATGACCCCTGTGATCTCTGCCTTCGGGTCGACCCAAAAATAGGTCCCCGCGGCACCTGCCCAGCCAAATTCGTCCTTTATTGCGTAGGTTGACAAGGCCTGTCCCACATCCACCATCACACGGCCAGTCAAGTTCCAGCCGTAACCTGGCAGCGGGATATCTCCGATGCGTAATGGCGCGTGTCCCTGGGGTAATCGGTTTGCATGCATCATGGACAAGGTGCGTTCTGAGAGAAGCCTTTCGCCAGTATCGCTTTCCCCGCTTAAAAGCATTCGCACAAAGGCGCAGTAATCGCTCAGTGTAGAATAAAGGCCATGACCGCCACGGCGAAACTCTTTGGATTGCATCGGATAACTTGGCGAGACATCCAAGGGTCTTAATTCATGCGCGCCTCGTTTCAAAGCTGGGGTTCTGCCAAGTTCCTCATTGCCATACATCGCCATCAGTCGCGGCAGTTGATCATCTTTGAGGCAAAAGGTTGTTTCCGACATGCCAAGAGGATCAAAGATATGTTTTTTAAGAAGGTCATCAATCCGTTCTCCGGTGGCGCGTTCGATGACATGTGCAAGAACATCGGTTGCCACACTGTAGCGCCAGTCACTTCCCGGATGAAAGGCAAGAGGCAATTCTGCCAAAGCACCCATCACATCGTCAAAAGGCCTTGCCCCATTGTCCAACAGGCCAGCCGCGCGGTAGTAAGGCGCAATCGGACAGCCAAGCAGGAATTCATAAGAAAAGCCGGCTCTATGTGTCAAAAGATGTTCCACAGTGATTGGTGAATTGGCGGGTTCGATTGCGCCGTTCGTGTGTAATACCATCAAAGAACGAAAGCGTGGGTCATAGGCCAGCAAAGGATCATAAAGATGCAAACGCCCCCGTTCGATCAACATCAACGCAAGGACCGATATGATAGGCTTTGTCATTGAATAAATTCGATAGACCGCATCCTCTGGAATGGGTGATTTCTGTTCGAAATTCGCATATCCAACGCGTCCTTCCGACAGGATATCGTCGCGCTGGGCAATGCGCCATTCGATGCCACTGTATCTTTCTGAAGAGATATAATTTTCAACTAACTTGGTGACTGCATCCGTCATTAGACGTTTCCCCCGCCTTTTTGATTTCGTGATTTGATACCCCAGTGGGACAGGGCGGCCTTGGCGATGTCTTCTCCCCACTCAGGCACAAAATGTCCCGCTTCATTTAGGTAAAGCGGTTCGGGACAGCCGCGGATCTGGGTTTGAAGCTCTTTCATGATGTCTTTGCCCAGAACCGGATCTTGCATGCCGATCGCCATGAAACTTTCCCCGTTCCAACGATCGCGCAGAAACGCCTGAGACTTTTGGGAAATATCCACGCCTTCCATCTTTGGATCTGTCATCACCAGCTGCGGAAAGCGGCGCACGCCTGCCTTATAAAAAATGTCGGGGAAGGGGGCGGCATATGCCTCTGCCTCCTCACGACTAAGGATCGGAACAGCGCGCGCCATCAAACGCGCGATGTCCATATCTGGATGGGCATCGCTAAAGCTGCGCCAATCTTCAAACCCTTGTCCGGGGCTCTGGCCGACAGCAAGCGCCGTGTTCATGATCAGAAGCCGTTTAAAGCGATCTGGCGCTGCCATGGGCAGCGTTAAGCCCAAAAGCCCTCCCCAATCTTGCAGGACCAGCGTTATATTCTTTAAATTCAGATGTTTCAAGAAAGACAAAATTGTGTTGCGGTGGAAGTTATAGGTGTAACTTGCATCATGGGTTGGTTTGTCAGAACGCCCAAACCCAAACCAGTCAGGCGCAATGACTCTGGCGCCTGCAGCTAAAAAGACGGGGATCATCTTTCGATATAAATAGGACCAAGTGGGTTGCCCATGGAGGCATAAAAATATGTCTTTCGCGTTTTCAGGACCCTCGTCAATATAGTGTAAGCGCAGTGTCCCGAATCCTTGGAGATCGGAGATATATTTGGGCTGATAGGGCCAGTCGGGCAGGTTCTGAAACGCGCTTTCCGGAGTTCGGAGGGCTTCAATATCCATCAGAATACTCCATATGGGTTGCAAAAGATGTAATTTGTGCCTCCAGTATACGGAGTGATTTGCGAGGCGTATAGCAAAAGGATGCGATGTGAAAATGGCTCAGGAGTACAGACAACATGTGTTCAAGCCGCCTAAAGGCGCGGCTGATCTTTTGTTGATCCGACATGGGGAAAGTCAGGCCGCGGTGGATGGCGTGCCATTTCCGCTCAAAGACAGGCATGGTGATCCCGCACTTCATCCAAATGGAGAAGATCAGGCACGCGTGCTCGGGCACCGTTTGAAAACGCTTCCGATTGCCGCGATCTATGTCACCACGTTGAGACGAACCCATCAAACCGCCGCCCCGCTGGCAGAGGCGCTGCAGTTGACGCCCAAAATCGAAGCGGATTTGCGCGAGATTTATCTGGGCGACTGGGATAGCGGCCTTTACCGCAAAAAAGTAGCAGAGGGTGATCCGCTTTTTCTGAAGTCCTTGCAAAATCATGAGTGGGGTGAAATTCCTAACGCGGAAACGACCGAGGCACTTCATACCCGCGTTCGGGCAGGCTTGATGCGAATTGCGCGCGCCCATCCTGATCAATTGGTGGCCGTTTTTGTCCATGGTGGTGTGATCTCTGCGGCAATGTCCATTGCCACAGGGGCAAAACCCTTTGCCTTTCTTGGAGCTGCAAACGGATCGATCAGCCGTCTGGTGGTCGATGGAGATAGGATGTTTGTGCGCGGTTTTAATGAGACAAGCCATCTGATTTAATCAACCGTCAAGACAACCTTTCCAAGAGCGCGCCGTTCGGCCACATAGCTGAGCGCTTTTGCAGCATCTTCAAGTGCAAAGCGTTCCGTTATGCGCGGCTTGACTTGACCATTTTGATACATCTCAAATAATTCTGCGAGGTATCTTTCATGCTGAGCGGGATCACGCATGGTAAAGGCACCCCAGAAGACCCCGACAATTTGACAGCTTTTCAACAGGGTCAGGTTGAGTGGAATTTTCGGAATGCCTGCAGGAAAACCGACAACGAGGAAGCGACCATTCCATGCCATTGCGCGCAAAAACGGCTCCGCATAATCGCCGCCAACGGCATCATAAACCACATCGACGCCTTTTGGACCTGCAGCCTCTTTGATCGAAGCAGAAAGCGCTTTTTGTGCATCGCGGTCCATTTCGCGGGGGTAAATGATCGTGTCATCCGCTCCGATGCTTTTGCAAAAATTGGCTTTTTCCTGCGAAGAAACGGCGGCAATAACCTTGGCACCGATGGCTTTGCCGACTTCGATTGCCGCAGCGCCGACGCCACCTGCTGCTCCTGAAATCAAAAGCGTGTCACCAGCGCGCAAGTTTGCACGATCACGCAGGGCGTAATGACTTGTCCCATACGTAAAGATAAAACAGGCGGCTTCTTCAAAAGGCATGTTATCAGGAATTTTTATAACTTTGTTTGCATGTACACAGATGTGGGTGACAAAACCGCCAAAACCGGGAATGGCAAGGACGCGGTCGCCCACGTTGAACCCGCTCACCCCGCTTCCGATGGCCTCCACGATGCCTGATATTTCGCCTCCTGGTGCAAAGGGGCGCTGCGGTTTGATTTGATAAAGATCTTGAATAATCAACGTATCGGGAAAATTCACTCCTGCTGCTTTTACTGAAATGAGAACCTCATCTTTCGCAGGCGCTGGGGGTTCAAGCTCTGTCAGAATAAGACTTTCAGGTCCGCCGGAGACCGTGCTTAACATTGCTTTCATCATAAATCTCTTTGTTTTTTTGGACGTGCCGTCACATGAGATGCGGAGGATTGAACACTTGTCAATTAAAAATTGTAGTGACATGTTGCGCCAAGCGCGGGCGCTCTTGCCCGTCAATTTTTGCACAATAAAGGCGCATGATACCAAGTTTTAAAAGGGCCAAAGAATGAGAAACGCAGTCATTGTCTCCACCGCACGCACCCCGATCGGCAAAGCCTACAGAGGTGCCTTTAACGCAACGACACCGCAGGCGCTTGCCGCGCATGCGATAGAGCATGCGGTAGCGCGTTCAGGCGTGGATCCTAATGAAATCAGCGACTGTATTATGGGCGCAGCCCTTCAGCAGGGGCAGCAAGGCACCAATGTCGCCCGTCAAGCAGCACTTCGCGCGGGTCTTCCTGTGAGTGTTGCTGGCATGTCTTTGGATCGTCAATGTGCGAGCGGAATGATGGCCATTGCGACCGCCGCAAAACAGGTCATCTTAGACGGGATGGACGTTGTGGTTGGCGGTGGTGTCGAAAGTATTTCAATGGTGCAAACGCCCGAATTACGCGGCGGAAGGGATCCTTGGCTGGTGGCGCAGAAACCGGAAATTTACATGTCCATGCTGGAAACTGCGGAAACCGTTGCCGAGCGGTATAGTGTCAGCCGCAAGGTGCAGGATGATTATGCGCTTCAATCTCAACAGCGCACCCATGCCGCACAAGAAGCGGGTCGGTTTGATGACGAAATCGTACCGATGAGTACGATCATGAAATTTCAGGACAAAGAAACGGGTGCAATTTCAGAGCATGAAGTCACGCTGTCCAAAGACGAAGGTAACAGGCCAAGTACGACGATTGAGGGGCTAAACGGTCTGGCACCGGTTTTCAAAGATGGGATTCACATCAAAGAGGGCGGTTACATCACAGCTGGCAATGCAAGTCAGCTTTCAGATGGGGCCTCTGCCAGTGTTGTGATGGAAGAAAAGATTGCCGAAAAACGGGGGCTTGAACCCTTGGGACGCTACATGGGCGTTATGGCGACCGGTTGTGAACCTGATGAGATGGGCATTGGACCGGTTTTTGCGGTTCCAAAACTGCTGGAGGCACATGGGCTCAAAGTCGAAGACATTGATCTATGGGAATTAAACGAAGCCTTTGCTGTGCAGGTTTTATATTGTCGGGATCGTTTGGGGATTCCAAATGAGCGTTTGAATGTGAATGGCGGGGCAATTTCTGTGGGGCACCCCTACGGGATGTCGGGTGCGCGGATGGTCGGACATGCGTTGCTCGAAGGCAAGCGGCGTGGCGCAAAACATGTTGTTTGCACCATGTGCGTTGGCGGTGGCATGGGTGCGGCGGGCCTGTTTGAAGTGCTTTAGGCGTGATCACCGTCAATTACGAATGACAAGGTTTTCACTGTCCACGTCACTGTAAATACAGCCATGCGACATGAATGCGCCCGCTGGTATCGCCGCGGGTGCGACTCTTTTGAAAAAAACATTTCGCGCTTACGCACGTCAAAGCGGTTTTCGGTATTATTCATAAGCTATGCCCTGCGTTGCAGAGAAACAGGGAGTTCTGGTGGAGCCCGCCACGACATTTGCCGCGCCTGACGCAGCAGTGCCCAATGGAATTCGATTGTCCGTGAATGCAGCCCATGGGCTAGCGGTTTTTGAGCGCTCTGTTGAAAAAATCGCATATCTTATGCGCAACCCGACTGAAAAAATGACCACATAAAAATGGGGTATTATAATACCTATTTTATAAGTTATTGAAATTAATGTATTTATTTTGATAAATGTACATTGACGTGCCGTTTCTATGCTATATACACCACGCATCTTGACGTGAAGCCCAACGGTTGGGCCTTCAACCCGTTTATAAGGACAAGACTGAGATGAAAACCTTTTCTGCAACTCTAGCAGATATAGATAAAAAGTGGATCATCATCGACGCAGAGGGCGTCGTATTGGGTCGCTTGGCGTCTATCGTTGCAATGCGCTTGCGCGGAAAACACAAAGCCTCTTTCACGCCACATATGGATTGTGGAGACAATGTGATTATCGTGAACGCCGAGAAAGTACAATTAACTGGCAAAAAGCGCGAAGAGAAACATTACTGGCATACAGGCCATCCCGGCGGCATCAAATCACGTACAAAGGATGAAATTCTGACCGGTGCATATCCGGAGCGCGTTGTGACGCTTGCCGTGAAACGGATGCTTCCTGCAAACCGTTTAAGCCGTAAGTTGATGACAAATTTACGCGTTTATGCCGGTGGAGACCATCCTCATGAGGCACAAAGCCCTGAGGCGTTGGATGTTAAATCAATGAATCCGAAAAACACACGGGTGGGCGCATAATGAGCGAAGAAATCAAATCATTGGGTGATCTTGAAGCCGTTACCGGCGGATCAGAAGCCGTTGTCGAAATGACTGCGCCTCGTGAACCAAAACGCGATGATCTGGGTCGGTCCTATGCGACTGGAAAGAGAAAAGACGCCGTCGCACGTGTCTGGATCAAGCCTGGTTCTGGTAAAGTTGTTGTAAATGGAAAAGAGCTTAATGCATATTTCGCTCGCCCCGTTCTTCAGATGATCCTGCGTCAACCGTTCGAAGTTGCGGGCGTGGAAGATCAGTTTGATGTTCAGGCCACCGTAAAGGGCGGCGGGTTGTCAGGGCAGGCGGGTGCTGTGAAGCATGGTATTTCAAAAGCGCTGCAGCTCTTTGATCCAAACTTGCGATCTGCACTGAAGGCAGCAGGTTTTCTTACCCGTGACAGCCGCGTGGTGGAACGCAAGAAATATGGTAAACGCAAGGCGCGTAGAAGCTTCCAGTTTTCTAAACGCTAAGTGCGAACGAAATATATTTCTATATAAAAGAAAGGCTTGCAAGAAATTGCGAGCCTTTTTTAATTATGATAGAATTGGCAACAGGTTGGGTTGCAAACTGTCAGTAACATTGATGACAGTTTTCTTTATTAGTGCGGTAAGTATCATGAGTGATATTCCTAAATGCTACTGGTGTCATAAGTTTTTGAAATTTAGATTTGGTAAACGCAATCGGCTGCGTTCCTAATGTGTAAAAGTCCGACTATTTAAACGTCATCCATTCATAGTCGACAGAAAATTTATTTGATGCCTGCCACTCTTTTGATTTGAAAGGTTGATAAATTACGCCACTGTTGAACGTCTGGGAGCAAATTAGCAATATTTTTACATCTGGGTATTTGATTGCGATTGCGTCAGTGACGCCTTTCCACCAATCCGGACTTCTTACTGTAATGTGAGCATTTTCACCATTTGGCAAAAGTGCGGCTGCCTTGTAGCAGGCGACATTTATAACAAGTAGTTTTTTTGCCAGCGAGAAAAGTTCATCAACAACGATTGGAATGTCACTTATAAATATATGTTCCAGCACATCCATGCATACCACACAATCAGCCTCTTGTTTTCCCAATTGGCCTCGTGCGGGTTCAAACGTAGTAACGTTTTGAATATCAAAGAATTGTTTTGCCGATTGTCCAGTCGTAGGTTCAAATCCCGGTGCGTCCCAATCAGAACCACCACCCCCATAATCCAAAACGGTTAAAATACTTGGATGCGATATATGCTCTTTGCAAATGGTTCTAAATTTTCTTAATTCAAAATCGCTGTAGACGGTCTCTACTTTGGAACCATCTTGTCGGCTATATCCGTCAACGACCATGCTTTCATATAGCTTAATCAATTTTTGACCTTGTTTCGACAGTTTTGGGTTCGACATTTTTGAACTCCCAATGTTCTCAGCCTGACATAGGTGGTTGGTTGGAAGATAAATATTATTCTTTCCACTTTGAAATATATCTATCGTTGGCGTCTAACCATGTTTGATCGTAAGACCCCATAGATTTGTGATTTACGGCAAGCCCAATTGTTCCCATGCTGAGACCGTTCACCTCTGCAGAACGGCAAAAATCCATGTCGTAGAAGTGAAAGCTGAACTGATCGTCAAATCTTGTGTTGCTCTTGATTAGGGTTTCGCTTTCTGCGGCAACCAAAAGACCGTCGAGCAATTTACACTTACGCTCAATTTCTCCATAATGGCTTATGAGTGGGTTGCCATTTTCTTCATCAAAATGACCAACAGCGCCACTGAGAAATTCCGGCTCATCTGCCGTGACATGGTCGTCCTTAATTTCCCTGAAGTACCAACTTGGCTGAAGCGGAGATCTTCTGGTGTTTCCGGCTAAGCCGACGATGTCAAAGGCTTGCAGCCCTTTTCGTATTCTGTCGCCCCAAAAGAAATCCAAAATCTCAAGGTCGTCATGCATAAATACCAAAATGCAGGGCGATTGTGCCGCCTCTTCAATCGCTTGGTTATAAAGAGTGCTTAGGCCTACTTTGTTTTCTGTGTGGACAATAACTTGTGCAGGGGTGACGTCTGAGAACTTTTCCAGTGTTACGCCGGTCAATGTTTTGCTGAAAAAGTCATCCATCGAATGTTGCGTAGCGCATATCACCCGCAGTGGTAAAATTTCCGTATCTTGCAAGCCATGTCTCCTTTTGGTGTGAAATAGTATCAAATCTTTTATTTTATTTACCATGCTTGGTCTGATTAAAAAACCAAATTTTTCTATGCGGGATATCGATTGAAATGAATGAAAAATTGCCGTCCTATAGACAGGGGATATCGGATTTCAAACAAATAGACCGCCTATTTTTAAAAATCAGGCCAATTCGATTTACTGCTTCGCGCGATGAACGTCGTTTTTTTGCGCTAAGCTCAATAACGACTTATCGGAACCGAGCTTCAGCAAACGGTAAAGTCAGATCAGGAGTTGCAGTGGTACTTCGGGATCATTTTGATCCTTGACGAACAGGATAGGGCGCCCCCCGACACCTCGGTTGTCATAATCAACCTCTTTTTTTGGCCGGAATTCTCCAATTCGGACCGTAAAGAAATTCATTTATGAGGTTGGTGTGGTTTGGCAATTTTAACGGCCTATTGCCATAGAATATCTGACGCGCCACATAGGCATCATCATCCAACCAGTTAGCAAATCCGGTGCCTAGAGTGAAGAAAATTGTTGAAAAGCCATTTTCCGTCGCTTTCGCGTCAATTTCCTCTGCGGATAGGTAGTTGCGATAGTGTGTTGGGGTCACCTTGTTTCTGTGCCGGCCTTTTTCAGTTCTATATTCGACCATTAAAAAAACAAATGATTTCGAAGCTTTCTTACAGTTTTGAAAAAAGGCAGATGATTTGATCAACTGTTAAAGCATGAAGGAGTGAACGCGCGTAAAAGGTTGTGCGGACGTCGGAGCTTTACACCTCGCTTGAAAGTTCGTTTGACACATCATGAACGAAACAGCGCGCTTTGTTTGTTTTTGTTCCAACTGCGCAGGTTTTCTGTACAGCTTCTTCGCTGGCATCAAGGGCGAAGACATCTAAATCTGCGTGTAGAAAGAAATTGGTATCTCTTCCATTTCCACATCCAAATTCCACAAGGCGTTTGACATTGCTCTTTTTCACAAAATCTAACGAAAATTTACAAAATCATTCGAAGGTTTCAAAAGATCCTGATAATCTTTCCCCGAATAAAAGCTATTCCAGAAATTTTGCCCTATCTGACTATTGAACTTACTGTCGAGAGCCGAATTCGAGCCAATAAAAAGCTTCTGTAACGCTATTTGTTTCATGACTGTTCCTCTAATTCTAAAGCGTTTACGGCTAAACCTCAATAATTTTAACCTTCAAGAAATAGGGGGCATGGGATGTGGAGGCTTTTTTATAGTTCTGTTTTTGCGCTTGAGCGCCGCGTCTTAAATTCTAAATGCCAACGGCATTCTTAGGTCGTCCTTCGTCGAAAAATATGTGGGTCCATTTGCTCTGTCTTAGAAAACGGGCAAATTTCAGATCAGACACAGGCGGTTTTTGTTCTCACAATGACGATTATTGGTTTTGTTATACGGCAACATGTTTCTTCAATTTTGATGGTGTAGTTAATATTTCTGGTGTTGGTATCGCCATCGGTGGCCGGGTTTATTTCACTTTAGCAAATAAATTGTTGTGTTTCAGTAATGGCCGCATTTCCGCAGCGATTGTTTGGTGTAGCCTCATCAATGCAAATAGGCATAAAGGCTCAGTGATAATCAAAGTCTAAACGGCTTTTTTATTTATCGTCCCCTGAGCCAATTCGGGAATTGAATTCAGCGGCGCTTTGGGCTATCGGACCAGTGAAACTCTGCGCCGCACTTGGATTTTTCAGAGGTTAGGGGTCGCTTCCGCCAAATTTGAAAGGTAAAAGAAATATGACCGATACAGCAAATCCAGACATTCTGTATACAATTGTAGACGAAGCGCCAGAGCTTGCCAGCGCTTCACTTCTGCCGATCATAAAATCTTTCGCTGCAGTCGCGGGTGTAAACGTGGGAACGAAAGATATTTCGCTCTCTGGGCGTATTATTTCCACCTTTCCCGAATACCTTACAGAGACACAGAGGCAAAGTGATGATCTGGCAGAGTTGGGTGAATTGGTCAAAATGCCTGAGGCCAATGTCATCAAACTTCCCAATATTTCTGCTTCCGTGCCTCAACTCACAGCAGCTATTGAGGAGCTGCAGGCGCAAGGTTACGCTTTGCCGGAATACCCTGAAGCCCCTTCAAGCGATGAAGAAAAATCGGTCCGTGCCCGCTATGATGCGATTAAAGGCTCCGCAGTGAACCCCGTATTGCGCGAAGGCAATTCGGATCGTCGCGCTGCCCGTGCGGTCAAAAACTACGCTATGAAAAATCCACATTCGATGGGGGAGTGGACGTCATCATCCAAAACCCATGTGGCCTCTATGCCGGGTGATGATTTCAGATCCAATGAAGTGTCTGCAACAATAACTGCAGCTCAGGCCGGGAAAGCGAAAATTGAATTTATGGATGAGACTGGCAACATCCAGATTCTGAAAGACGGACTTGATCTGCTGCCGGGGACCGTGGTCGATGCGACCTTTATGCGAGCCTCTGCTCTGCGCGATTTTCTCAGAGCCGAAATTACCAAGGCAAAAGCCGAAGGTGTGTTGTTTTCCGTGCACCTGAAGGCAACCATGATGAAGGTGTCCGACCCAATCATTTTCGGGCATGCGGTTTCTGTGTTTTTTGAAAATATTTTTTCCAAACATAAGTCAACATTTGCCGAGTTGGGGATAAATCCGAATTCCGGTTTAGGTGATGTCTTGGGGCGTTTGCAGAATCATCCAGAGATTTTGGCCGAATTTAATGCGGTTCTGGCAGAAAACCCTCCACTTTATATGGTGGATAGCGACAAGGGTATCACCAACCTGCATGTGCCCTCTGATGTTATCATTGACGCCTCAATGCCCGCCGTAATCCGTGCGGGAGGAAAAGGATGGGGTCCAGATGGCAAATCAGCAGACACAAAATGTGTCATTCCTGACAATTGCTATGCGCCCGTTTATGATGAAACGATTAAATATTTTAAAGAAACGGGCGCTTTGGATCCGACAACCTCGGGCGCTGTTGCCAATATAGGTTTGATGGCGCAAAAGGCCGAAGAATACGGCAGCCACCCGACAACCTTTGAAATTCAATCGGTGGGCCGTGTGCGCTACATTCTGTCCAATGGTGACGTGCTTCATGATCAGACTGTAGAGCCGGGTGATATATGGAGGTCTTCCACTGTGCGTCAGGCACCAATCGAAGATTGGGTGCGTCTTGCCATTTCACGTCAGGCGGCAACGGGATCACAGGCAGTTTTCTGGCTCGATGACACACGTGCCCATGATGCAGAGGTGATCAAATACGTAAAACCCATTCTCGCCGCCGAAGGTGTCAGCGATAAATTCCAAATTCTTGCTCCCCGCGAGGCAACGCGCCTGACGTTGGAAACGATCCGAGAGGGAAAAGACAGTATTGCGGTTACGGGAAATGTTCTGCGTGATTATCTGACCGATCTCTTTCCAATTTTGGAATTGGGAACATCTGCAAAAATGCTCTCGATCGTAAAATTAATGAATGGTGGTGGGCTTTTTGAAACAGGGGCAGGCGGGTCTGCGCCAAAGCACGTGCAGCAATTGGTTGAAGAAAACCATCTTCGTTGGGACAGCTTGGGTGAATTTTGTGCACTGGGTGAGAGTTTTAAATTCCTTGCAGAAGTGAAAAATAACCCTAAAGCTACCATTCTTGGCGAAGCGGTGGAAGCGGCAACCCAGGGGATTTTGGATAACAATAAATCGCCGTCTCGCAAAGTGGGCCAACCGGACAACCGCGACAGCCATTATTTCTTTGCGTTGTACTGGGCGCAGGCGCTCGCGTCTCAAGAACAAGACGCCACTCTGGCTGAGCATTTC
>Ga0129342_1000682_pt1 | contig 14923 bp, 17 predicted proteins | sample CPBDNA_5_FD_94426 | JGI IMG/M metagenome (GOLD analysis project Ga0129342, IMG submission 94426) | Freshwater to marine salinity gradient microbial communities from Chesapeake Bay, USA - CPBay_Sum_15_0.2_DNA | ecosystem: Environmental > Aquatic > Marine > Coastal | place: USA: Chesapeake Bay...
AAAAAAAGCCTGTTCCTTATTATTCTTCAAGTTCTCAAAAATAGATTTAGTAAATGCCTCTCTATTGTCTTTGTCTATATCATCAAATTTCTCATATTTATCGACAAAATTATAAATATTCTCTAAAGTCTCAAATCGTTTAAGTAAATTTACTGCCCGCATCTCTCCAATTCCAGGTACTCCAGGTATATTATCCGAGGGATCACCTTTGAGACCTTTAAAATCACATACCTGATCTGGGCGAATTTGGTATTTCGCAATGACAGCTTCAGTATCAAAAATTATAGTATCATTGATACTTTTTCTCAGAGTATAAACTGAAATTCTAGGTTTTACTAATTGCATTGTATCCATATCCCCCGTTACAATCACTAATTCATTGCTAGTTTTATGAGTTTGCTCGGCAATAGTACCTATAATATCATCAGCTTCATAGCCAGACAGCTCTAAAACTGGGATATCTATGGCCTGTAATAATTCTTTAACTAATGGAATTTGGTCATACAAATCCTGATCTGCTGCCACTCGATTTGCCTTATAAGCCTCAAATTGTTGATGCCGAAATGTATCCCCAGCCACATCAAAGGCTGCCAAGACAATGTCTGGATTAACATCCTTAATTACTTTTAATAAAAGTTTAGCATACCCATATACTGCATTTACCATTACACCATCCGCCGTACTAAAGGGAGGGAGAGCATGATAAGCTCTATGAATCACCGCATTACTATCTAGAATTACAATTTTTTTACTCATATATTCGTATTATATCATATAGTGTTGTCATATAGAATAATATATGGTAATATTGACCTTGTTCCTTGCAGAGTAAATGATGGGCTTTAAAGAGTCTGGGCAAACACATTCAATAGTCATATCTCAAATTAATAATTTGATGGCAAGCTGGTTATCAATAAATCTCAAAACACACCATAGTAATGGGATTATTATTTATTACCCTGACCATAATGGCAATATTATCTATACTAAGGAATTGAAAGATATCACAAATCTTGAGGTACTCTATAAAATTTGCAATTCTAATACAATTAATATATTTTACTTACTAAGAAAAGTATATAATGAACAGGTAAAATATTCTGAGTTAATATATTGTATTGATGTAATTAGTAATAAAATAACTAAAATTCAAAGTCTCAAAGAACTTAAAGTGGGAAAAGAAAGTGAAAATAAATGTCGGCAACTTAGTTATGAAATGCGCCAAGAAGTAATAAAAGCTCGAAAGACATTTCATATAAATCCCTAATCTCCCATCCACAATCTGGGAGATTTTTTCTTTCCACTACACCCTTAATAAAATTAATAATAAACTCAGCAAATATATTCCTACATTTGAAAATTAGCTAATTTTATGATACAATTGTATTTAATGAAGTAATAATAAAGCTATGGCTGGGCATAATAAATTCTCCAAGATTAAACATAAAAAAGCAGCAACCGATAAGCTAAAGGCACAAAATTTCTCTAAAGTAGTAAAATTGATCCAAATTGCTGCTCGTAAAGGCTCAACTGACCCTGCTATGAATCCAGAGTTAAGGTTAGCTCTAGAAAAGGCAAAGGAAGTTAATATGCCTAAAGATAATATTACCCGTATTTTGGAAAAAGCCGCCAATACCAATGGACAAGTGATTATGTATGAGGCTTTTGGTCCTGATGGAGTGGGAATATTAATCAAAACTTATACTGATAACCCCAATCGTACTGTAGCTGATTTACGACATCTTTTATCTAAAAATGGTGGTAGCCTAGGAGCTAGTGGATCGGTAATTTGGATGTTTGAAGAGATTACTAGAGATCAAGAATATAAAGTAAATATTCCTATAGAAATTAGCTCAGAAACACAAGATAAATTCTATAATTTACTTGAAATTATAGAGGAATTAGATGATGTAGAGGAAATTTGGACCACTACTTTTAATTAAAATATGTCTATTGTTTCACCTTATCGTATATTAGGTATTGATCCTGGGACAGCTACCACCGGGTTTGGGATTATTGATACCAGTATATCTAAGGTTTTTAATGTAGTAGATTATGGAGTAATTACCACAGAGGCAAGTTTAACTGATGCTAAAAGACTTTCTATTATAGATAGTAGCTTAAAGGAGATTATCTCTACTTATAAACCTAATATTATCGCTGTTGAAAAGTTATTTTTCTTTCGTAATACAACTACTATAATCACTGTAGCTCAAGCTAGAGGCGTAATTTTATTAAATGCAGAGTTACATAATTTAAAATTATTTGAGTTTACACCCCTACAAATAAAACAAGCGATTACTGGCTATGGGAAAGCTCCAAAGTCTCAAATGCAACAAATGGTAGCTACAATTCTTGGTTTAAAATCTATACCAAAGCCCGACGATGCAGCTGATGGTTTGGCTGTAGCTTTATGTTGCCAATCTAGTCTAGGGTATTTACTAAAAACCTAAATTTTTATGCCCCCATTTGATAAGCTACCACAATCATAGAGGTGGTATAAGAGAATACTGATATAACAGTAACTGCAATTAGATTGACTAAAAATTTATGGTATTTTTCTAAGTTATATTTTTTTTCTTTAGGCATATATGTATTATTAATTAATATCTCTTAATTATTATAACATAATAAAAAATTTTATGCTTGATACTTATCCACAATATCAGAAGCTTGAGCACCAGCTGAATATTTAATTAATTTCCGGTGATTCATATTGTCTGATTGTATTAAGATATTTACATAATTCCAAGCAGCTTCAATCTCATCAGCTCTTATAAATAGAGACTGGTCTGAGTCTATGATATCTTGAATTAGTCTTGCATAAGCAGATTGACTTTTTTGCCCAAAAACTTCTTCATAAGTAAATTGTAATTTTACTGGCTGAATACACATTCCTTTGCCTGGGAATTTAGCATTCACAGTATAATAAACCTCTTCTTTAGGTTGTATACTAATAACTAGTTCATTTTGTTGTGGATTACATCCCTCATCATTATGTGCAAAGTACTTAAATCTAGGTTTGAAAAATATTCTAATCTCTGCTTTATTTTCTGATAGCCTTTTGCCTGTAGATATATAAATTGGGACATCTTCCCAACGAGTATTGTCTATATATGTTGTTAATTTTACATATGTCTCAGTCTTAGAGTTTGGTGCTACTCCTTCTTCTTCTAAATACCCCCTATTGCCCTCCGTTGCACTATACTGTCCTAGTATAACATTTTGCGGATTAATTGGCCGCAAGGATTTGATTAATTTATGCTTTTCATCTCTGATATATTCTGCTTCCATGGCTACTGGAGCTTCCATTGAAATTAAGGCCAATGTCTGTAAAATATGATTTTGTAATATATCTTTAATAATTCCTGTTTTATCAAAGTAATCTGCTCTACTATCTATTCCCTTTGCTTCCCAAACATCAATTTGAATTGACTCCACATAATGATTATTCAAAAGAGGTTCAAACATACTATTTCCAAATCTCAGTGCCAAAATGTTTTGTATGGTTTCTTTGCCCAAATAATGGTCTACTCGGTAAATCTCTTCTTCTCGAAAATGTTCTGCTAATTTATGATTCAAAGCTTTAGCTGACTTTAAATCTGCACCAAATGGTTTTTCAAAAACTAATTTATACTTTATATTTTGATTAATATTTTTGACCTCTGCCAGAGTATCTACTACAGTATCAAAGGCTTGTGGTGGTATTGCCATATACCAAATGACTTCATCTCCTGCTTTAATATTGTATTGAGTAAAAATTTTATGTATCGTATCAATTTGAGTAAAATCTATTTGAACATATTCTAATTTTTGAATAAAATCTAATTTACCTGAAAATTTGGATAGACTATCTTGTACTAATTGTCTATAATATTCTTGATTATGTTCTTTTCTACCAGCACCTATAAATTGTGTTTCTGGAATATAATAATTATTAGAAAATATTTCAGCTAAAGCTGGATACAACTTAGTTTTAGCTAAATCACCAGTAGCTCCTGTTATCATAAAATATCTCATCCTAATTTTATTCTAAACTATATATTGATAACTGACTCTAGATAAATTTTATTATAAAATTAAGTATCTTTATAATCCTAACACTTCATCTGAGTATATATCTTCTTCTAGATCTGAGTCTATAGACTTTATTTCAGACTCTATTAAATCTGCTTCTTTAATAGTGTCTCCCGTTACTGGGGTTGAGCTAAGGACATCAGCTGGAGGGAGAGCACACCCTACTCCACCATCTCCACAAGGCATAGGTGGAGGGCCAAAATTATCATCAATCAGAGTCCCCTGAAATGTATCCTCTACCTGATACATTCGATACACACTCACGGCTCCAATTACAAAAGAGAAAAATACTAAAAACACGACTATTCCCCACAATAGAGGCCTGGTTACAATTTCTTTATTTAAGATATTATCTGACTGATTATTAACTTGTGTCCCATTATTAGAGCTAGTATCTATATTGCTAATAGGGGTAGCTTCTTCTTCAGGAAAGGAGGTTAATTTAGAACTGCTATTTAATTCTTGATTATCCATATTAGTAGTTTTATTTATTGTTGTGGTAATACTCGGTTATTATTGGTAGATGGAGTAGAAGATGATTCTAAACCAGAAGTATTTGTCTGAGTTTGTAGGCTTCTTAAATATACAATAATTGTGTCTTTGATATACATTCTAATCTCCTTATCTTTAGCTATAACTAATTGTAACTTTTCTTTTCTAATCTTTATTTGAGAAGACATTTGCTCTCTATCATTACAAAGTGTTTCTGTATTGGTATTAGCTTCTAAGAGTGCTATATATTCTTCATTGACTATATTAAAAGAATTGATTTTAGATTTTAGTTCTGCAATATAAGAGTTATAGGTAGTAATATCAACTCCTTTTTCGACTAATTTAGTAGATATATTTTCTAATCTAGTCACGACTTGGTCATATTTGGCAATTCTTCCCCTAGACTTTGACTTAAATATATTCTGATGATTATTAATTCTAGGTACAAAATAGCTTTGACATCTGAGATCTTTTCTATCTGTAGGTGGTGTAGTAGTTAGACTACTATCTTGAGTATTTACTCTTTGCCTTGGATTTTGTGCAGTGTTTTCCCCACTTGTATCTTGTGTCTGTACGGTATCTTGTGCTACATTTTGCTTCTGTGTTCTCGCATTATCTCTATTTCTATTAGGCATTTCTTGAGAAGTAGGAAGACTTTCTTCTTGAGCAGTAACAGTATGTTTAACAACAATAAGTCCACTCAGTATAGAGAAGCTTGAAATTAATATTATTTTAGATAATTTATTCATATTTATATTAGTTGATAATTATATAAAAATTATACCACTCTAGATAATTTTGTCAAATTAAATTATATGCCAAGAGCCTCCCTTAATTCATCACTGACTTTCCATAATGGAGTAAAAGTAAGTTCAATATTTATGGCTTTTGGATTTAGTATAGACAGAGCGGTTTTTAATTCTTCTTGCATCTTACCTCCAAAGGGACAAAGTGGGGTTGTATATGTCATTAGTATATTAATTTCATTCTCATCAGTAATATCAATATTATAAATTAATCCCAGAGTATAGATATCCAGATGTACTTCTGGATCTTGAATAGTTTGACAAACTGCTATTACATCATCTTTAGTAATCATTGTATAATATTAGTCATTAAAGCCATTTTCTTGTAATTTAGCTAGCATTGCTCCTCCTCCCTCTTCTGTAATTACCCCATTTTTGATAACACTCACCCTATCTGGCTGACTAGATAGCTGCCCCAGATGAGTAATGATTAAAAAAGTCATTCCTTCTTGAGATAATTTATCTAATGCAGTCGACATTAACTTAATAGCATCAATATCTAATCCCGAATCTGGCTCGTCTAGAATTGCCAGCTTAGGCTTTAAAACTATAAGTTGTAATAACTCTAATCTTTTTCTCTCTCCTCCGGAGAAGCCATCATTCACATGCCTAGATAAAATTTCAGAACCTAAACCTAATTTTTGAGCCTCTTCTAGTACTTTTTTCCTAAATTCTAATATATTTACCTTACCATATAAAGCCTGATAGGCGTTTTTGAGTAAACTTAAAATTGTCACACCTTTAATGGCTGGAGGATATTGCATAGATAAAAACAAACCTAGTCTGGCTCTTTTATCTGGAGAAAGTATAGATATATCCTGCTGCTCAAAGATAATTTTACCTTCAATTTCATATTCTGGATACCCCATTATAGACAGTGCTAAAGTACTTTTACCACTACCATTTGGTCCCATAAGATAATGGATATCCCCTTTTTTAATTTCTAAAGACAAATTATCAACAATAACTTTATCATCTTTCTTAATTGTAATATTTTGTAATTTTAGCATAGATATTAGTACAAATTTATGTTATTTTAACACTTCCTGAGTGGTTCGTAAAGCTAAAGACACACATTTGACTCGAGTTGACTCCATTTCAATACCTAACCACTGATACAATTCTATCACGGTAATCTGAGCTAATTCATCTATTGTAAGTCCTTTTAATTTTTCAGTTGTAAGTGAAGCTCCTGCTATGCAGAGAGCACATCCCACTCCATCAAAACTAATATCCTGTACCTTATCATCTACAATAGTAAGATATAGCCAAATATCATCTCCACAATTAGCATTATGTCCATGTATCTTATGAGTAGAGTGTTCTAAAATTCTTTTATTCAAAGGGTTTCGATATAAGTCTAAAATATATTCTCTATAAATGTCATCCATATTATTGAAATTTAGTATGAATCTTGTCCAAAGCCTGCATTAGGATATCTGCTTCTTTTCTAATATTATAAATCCCAAAAGTAGCTCTGGTACTACCCACAATACCGAGAGCCTGTGCAATTCCACTAGCACAATGCTGTCCTGCCCGTACACAAATATTCTCTTTTGCTAATAAATAAGCTATATCATGAGTGTGAATATTATCTATTATAAAGGAAAAACAGGCAATTCTCATCTGCCCTTGTTCTCCACCTAAAACTTTTAACCAGGGTCTAAGTGAAATTTGATCCCAGACATATTGTACTAAATTTTGTTCATGAGTCTGAATATAGTCCCAACCTAAATTCTGAATCCAAGCAATCGCCTGAGCGAGCCCAATCACCTCAGCAATGGGTGGAGTTCCAGCCTCAAACCGCTGTGGAATAGGAGCATATTCTATAGTTTCTAAATTTACATAATCTACCATATCCCCACCCATGCGAGAAGGTGTCAAACTCTCCAAAAGGCCATATTTAACCCATAAAATTCCCACTCCCGTCGGAGCATATAATTTATGCCCAGAAAAAACATAAGCATCTACCCCTAAATCTGCTACAGATACTGGAATATGAGCCACTGCTTGAGCCCCATCTACTATACATAGGGCTCCTTTTTCTTTAGACTTATTAGCAATCTCTTTTACATTATGTATCGTCCCGAGTACATTAGAAATATGCCCTATCACAACTATAGCTGTATTATGATCAATCTCATCAAGCAGAGCCTGCTCATCTAATATCCCGCCTTTAAGGTAAATATATTTGATTTCTAGATTACATTTGCGAGCCAATTCCCGCCAAGGTAGCATATTACTATGATGTTCCGTCACTGGGATTATAATATTCTGACCAGCCTTTACTCGAGACTCCAGCATATCAGCTAACATATTAAGCCCATCAGTAGATCCTCTAGTAAAAATTATTTCCTCAGCTTGATTAGCTCCTATAAATTCAGCAACCTTTGCTCTGGCCCCCTCATACTCAGCCGTAGCTCGCTCTGATGTCTGATAAATTCCTCTGTGGATATTAGCCCTATATTCCCTATAATAAGTATTCATGGACTCCAATACTATCTCAGGAGTCAAGCTCGAAGCCCCAGAGTCAAGATACACCAAATCTTGATCTAAAATTGGGAATTGTTCTCTAATTGTATTCAATTTATCCTGCATATAGATAAAGTATACTAGATATGTTATAATATGTGTATAGTAAATATAAAATTTTATGGAAACTTTAATACCAACACAAGAACAAATAAAACCTTTGTCTGAGTATAGATATACAGAAATTATAGATTCTATATATAATAAACCTGATGAGAATATTGATAATAATCTAGATCAAGAACTAAATACTTTATTATTCCAAAAAAAGAAAGAAGCTGATTCATTGCAAACTCTAATAGCATCTTCTGAGAAACAATCTTCTAATCCTAGAGTTCAAAGACAAATTAATACCTTTAAGCAAAACTTAGAGGGAATACAAGCATCTAAAAAGGTATATGAGGCCTGTAAAGAATTGAACTTATATCATCTCGAAGAGACTTTAGAATTGGAAAACGATTCTGTAGAATTCTTATTAGAAAGATATCGCACATATCAAACACTTCTAAATTCTTTAGATGAATCAGAATCTAACTCTTCAAAGATAGATATTGAAGCTATTATGGAGCTTTATTATGATAAGATTTTAGAGACAATCAATGAAACTAGATTAGATCAAAAATATGGGTTTGGATCTGCTGAAGCTAGATCAATGTCCTTAGACAAATTAAGTCATTTCATAGTACCCGATACTGAAAATCCTGAATTTCCTAGATATAGAGAAAGAACCCGTAAAATAGCCCAAGGAAATGCTAGGCTGTTAACTAAAGGAGAGAACACAACTATGAAAGATGATTTGAAAGGTTCGGAATCAGAAAGAATAGTTACAGAAGAATTAGTACAAGTTCCAGGAGTTCTAGCGACCATAGATATACCAAAATTTTCTATAGGAGATACTAGGCATAAGGCTGATACTATAGCAATTACTCTCAACCCTGAATTAATAGATTCTATTACTGATGAAGAGATCCAGTTATCAATATATAAATTAATTGAGGAATATAGAGGAGTATTATTAGAAAATATGATTCAGCAGGGTGAAAATTCTTTAATTAACCCAAAAGATAATATTTTAGGAGATATTATTAGAGTAAATCGTAATATAAAACTAGATGATATTAGTCCTGAGATCAAAAATAGAGATATAGATTTTAGCAAAATACTACAAATACATAAAATACAAATCAAAACTCAAGCTAGTGAAATGGCTAAAGCAGCAGAAAGTTATAAAACTAGCAAAATGGCAATAGATCCTGATAAGGTTGGGTTTTTGGCAAGAGAATATCATCCATCAGGCAATCCACAAGCTGAAGATTTTAATCGAGTACATTTCCAAATTGCAGCACAAAAAGTTTTAGGACTATCTATAAAATAAAGACTTGCTAATATTCTTTTTATATGGTACTATATTTGTCCATTTGAGAATATTTTTTGAATTATCAACAATTTCTTGAGATTTGGGGAAATTTATTTTCTATATTTAAAACAATCTATACAATTAATCCTCCTGACTCAAATCTAAAAATTAATTCTCATTGGAAGTGCCATCGTAATTTTACAAACTCAAAAATTTATGATGAAAATGGAAAGCTAATAGGTAGTGAGACCTGCTATTTCATACTTGTTTGTGATAGCCACGGAATCCCTATAAACCCTCCCACTATTCTACTAAGAGAATGGAGGGATATCAGACAATACCTAACCCACACCCTGCATTGAGCGGGGTGTTTTTATTTTTCTTCCAAAAGCCCGGTTTTGAGCAAGTAAAAGAAATAAATTGACATATTGTCTAAAATTATAGTAATATATCATAGTCTCTTAAAGTTAATCATGAAACTTTTAGTTGATTCAAATGAGATAAGTGATTTAAACAAACTAGTAACTGCACTTAAAAACTCTCCAAAATGCACTCAGCTATTTGTATATACAAGACTGCCACTTTCTATTCTTACAATTCAGAATCCATTTAATACCTCAATTAAAATTATAGATGAAAATGGAACAATAATAGCTTCCGGAGACCAGAAATCCTTTATAGCAATCTCTATACAGCATATATACTTAGACTCTAAATCTATACCAATATACATTATTCCTGCAGACAAAGAAAATCCTCAAAAACCCCTTAACTACTCCATCCCGCGCTAAGCGGGGTGGTTTTATTTTACTTCCAAAAAGCCGGTTTTGAGTATGTGGAGGGATTTTCGTTTACTGATACCTCTCGCCATTAGATAGAATATATCTTGTGCTCGGATGGGGTGTATTGAGACTCCGTGGCTGGCATTGCTATTATCGGTAGCTACTCTGAGTTCAGGGATAATTTGTACTTGTGATCGGTCGGTTAGCAGTAAAACCTCAGCTGATTGAGTAGCTTGGCAATGGGTTATAGATTCTGGAATCTGGATTATAGTATGTTGTGTTACTTTATGCCTAGTTATAAGACAATATCTCGAGTCAATCCGGGACTTAGTATAAGCAGCCTGATGATTGACTATAATCATATTCTGGGAGTCTTCTTGTATATCTAATCTGGTAATATACTGTACTGCTGAATACGGCTCAATGAGGTCAATAGTCCAGTTTATAGTCCCGCTCCAAGTCTCTTGTTCTAGAATTTCTAATTTTGCTCCTTTGGTGAGAATTAGATGTATATTGTGATTATATTTACCCTCTCCAATTATAAGTTCTAATGTAGCTTGTTCGGCAATATGAATTAGGCTTTGAGGTGATAAATCCAATAAATTTAACACTTCTTGATTCCTAGATTTTATAATCAGATATGTATCGTCTGATGGAGTATGAGTAGTAAAAATTGCCATATTTAGGTAGCTGAATCAGTAATTTCAATTTCAATCAAGCGATTGAGCTCAATTGCATATTCAAGAGGTAATGCCTTGACTACTGGCTCTATAAATCCATTGACTATCATTTTCCTAGCTTCTCCCTCGTTCATACCTCGACTCATTAGATAAAAAACCTCTTCCTCCCCTACCCTACCTACTCTAGCCTCATGTCCAATCTGAGCATCACTAGTCTCTACCTGCATAACTGGATAGGTATCAGACTTGGCTCCGTCATTCATTAGTAAGGCATCGCAGACAATATGTGATTCACTACCAATAGCATTGGGTGTAATTTTGACCAAACCTCGATAAGACGAAACTCCATTATCTTGAGAAATACTTTTAGCACTGATAGTGGATTTAGTATAGGGAGCTACATGGATTACCTTGGAGCCTGTATCTTGCTCTTGTCCCTCCCCTGCAAATGCTATCCCGAGACTATCCGAGCGAGCATACTCTCCTCGTAGAATACTACAAGGATATAACATTGTCACCCCACTTCCCATATTTCCATTTAGCCATTCAATGGTCCCATAGGCATCTACCAGAGCTCTTTTGGTATTGAGATTATAAGTATTCTTGCTCCAATTTTCTATACTTATATATTTGACTTGAGCACCTTTATGTACAAATATCTCTACTCCTCCTGCATGAAGAGCCGAGGCATTCCATCTTGGGGCACTACAACCTTCAATATAAGTTAATTTAGAACCCTCGTCGGCAATAATTAGAGTATGTTCAAATTGTCCCCCAGATTGCATATTCATACGAAAATAAGCCTGCAAAGGCAACTCTACATCTACCCCTTTTGGTACATAAATAAATGTTCCCCCACTCCAAACTGAAGCATGCAGCATAATAAATTTATGGTCATTAATCGGAATACATTGAGTCATAAAGTACTTTTTCACTAAATCTGGATATTCCTGTAAAGCTGTATCCATATTCTCAAAAATAACACCCTTATCCTTCAAATCTTGCTTTAGATTATGATAAACCATATCCGAATCATACTGAGCTCCAACCCCCCCGAGAGCCTGTTTTTCTGCCTCTGGAATCCCTAATTTATCAAAAGTATCTCTAATATCCTGTGGGACATCCTCCCAAGTAGTAGATTCCTGAGCATCTGGACGGCTAAAATAAATAATCTGATCCAAATCTAAACCATCTAAACTTGGTCCCCAATTTGGGAGAGGAGTTTGTTGATATAATTCAAAAGCTCTGAGCCTCTTTGCCAACATCCAAGAGGGTTCATTTTTTTGTTTAGAAATCTCTTCAACCACTTCTCGAGTTAGTCCCGGTTGAGTTTGAAATTTTCCTTTATGCAAGCTATAATCGTCGTATACTGATCGGTCCATAAATTTGCTACTAGTCAAAATATATTATTATGTTATACTATAGCAAAATAATACAATAATCTCAATTAGTTTTATAATATTATGGATATATTCTTCAATTATTTAATAGATAATAATGTCCCTCGCGAAACAATTGATATTTTACTTATGTTTCCTATTATGGCAGGGTTTATTGTTGCTGCTAGACAAGTGGTTGGAATTAAGGCTTTTGGTATTTATACCCCACTAATTATAACCTTTGCTCTAACTGAAATTGGCTTCAAGTATGGAGTAAGTATTTTTATAGTCTCCCTTCTGGTAGCCTCCATAGTACGGTTCTTGCTTCGGAAAATTAGAATTTTGTATTTACCCAAAATGGCTTTGATCCTATCTATTACAGCCCTGTCTATGTTCTTTAGCCTAATCTGGGGAATATTCTCGGATAGCACAATATTCGTACAAGCCTCGATTTATCAGATTTTAATCATTATCACCTTAGTAGAAAAGTTTATCAATGCCCAAATGGAAAAAGGTTATCGTACAGCTATAATTCTATCTGTAGAAACCCTAGTATTATCCTCAATTGGTAACCTCATAATGACCACCACCAGACTTCGAGATTTAGTATTCTATAATCCATGGATAATTTTAGTGGTATTTGCTGGAATTATATTCCTTGGTAGATATGAAGGGCTTAGAATTTCTGAATATATTCGTTTCCGTAAGATTATTAGCAATCAATAAGCTATGAATTGGCTAGAAGCATTCGTATTTAGTCAAAAAATACTCGGGATGAATGCCCGTAACCTCTCTTATATCAAGCCCTACAATTACCGTAAATGGGTCAAGCTAGTAGATAACAAAATCAAATTCAAAAAAGTTCTCCAGCAAAATAATATACCAACTCCAAAACTCTTAGCTTCTGTTCGCTCTTATGAAAAGCTAAATAATTTTGATTATAATAAATTACCAAAAAGCTTCGTCTTAAAACCAACCTCTGGATTTGGAGGAGAAGGAATTGTGGTAATTTTTGGAGAACATAAAAAGAAAACTACCGACGGAGAAAGACAATGGGTCAAAACCAAAGGAGTTAAACTCAGTGAGACAATGATACATAATCATATTAGTAATATTCTTGACGGGACATATTCAAGTACCAATAGCCCTGATATAGCCTTTTTTGAAGAGCGAATTAAACTCAATAAATCCTTCAAACATTTAGCCTATAAGGGGATTCCTGATATTAGAGTTATAGTATTCAATCGTATTCCTGTAATGGCTATGATACGCATTCCTACCAAAGAATCAGATGGAAAGGCCAATTTACATCTTGGAGGAATTGGAGTAGGAATAGATATGGCAACTGGAGTCACAACCAATGCCATTATGCGAGAACAGTTTATCGACACCATTCCAGGCACAAAAATCAATTTAGCTGGAATTAGAATACCATATTGGAATACAATCTTAGACATCGCCATTCGCACTGCTGATGTGACTAATTTAGGATTTACAGGAGTAGATATTGCAATAGACCGCGATGCTGGACCAGTAGTCTTGGAGGCTAATGCCCGACCGGGACTTGCTATTCAAATTGCCAATCTAGCCCCACTAAAAGAAAGATTACAAAAAGTCAAAGGGCTTAAAGTTAAGACAATCAAAAGAGCCATCAGACTAGCAAAAGACCTCTTCGGAGGAGAAATTGAAGAAGAAATTGAGGAAATCACCGGACGACAAGTTATAGGCTTAATTGAAGAGATTACCCTCTTTGGTAAAGATAATCAAAAAGAAACAATACTGGCTAAAGTAGATACAGGGGCAGACTCCTCTAGTATTGATGAGGATCTTTTGATTAAACTTGGTTATGGAGATGTCTTAAAAGAATTTAAGGATTTAGATATACCAGAGGAGATCCCTGCCAAGTCCCTAAAAGAGAAGTTGTCTATTGTGGAGTCTATGGTAGAATCTATAAATAATAATTTAGATAAAAATAAAAATAGACTTCTTACAAAAGTAGATTTTATTTCAGCTGGTAATGGTGTAAGCATAAGGGCTTATGTTAATCTTACAATGACTGTGGATGGTACAGAAATAACCACTACATGTTCAGTAGCCAATAGGAATCACTTAACCTATAAATTCTTAATAGGTAAGAAAGATCTCAAAAAATTTATTATAGATCCAAGGAAGTAACACTATTGTGAAATAGTTTCTGGAAATAATAAATCAATAATAGCTTTTTGTGGCTTAGTTGGTGTTCCAAATGTAGGATTATTATGTATAGTAAGTCCTGGAACTAGATTTAATTCTAGAATACATTGATTGGGATTATTAATATCATTAGTTATGATGTCAATCCCCACAACTGGCAAATTAAAATCTAAAGATAATTTAATAGCAAATTGCTTTAATACATCCGGTAAAAAATCAGTCATTTCCTCTGATGAACCACCATCATGAGAATTAGCTTTATAGCTTAATTGTATAATTTCTTTATCTGTTGGGACATAATCTAGGGTTAAAGAATGTTCTTTGAGTGTATTTAATATACTATCTCCAATCTCTACTACTCTTGTACTATTAATTGCATTATAATTATATATTTGAATCAATTCTTGAATTGAATGCTTACCATCTCCAATAACTCTAAATGGTGTTCTTTTTACAAAAAAAACTTCTTTATTCCCAATCACTAATAATCTATACTCCTCTTTACCATTAAACATTTCTTGGACTATACATCTATCTTTATGTTTGATGCTCATATCACAAGCAAGTTCAATTGCTTTTTCTAAATCACTATGATTTTTAATATTTACAGTAATACCCTTACCGC
>Ga0129342_1000683_pt1 | contig 14920 bp, 19 predicted proteins | sample CPBDNA_5_FD_94426 | JGI IMG/M metagenome (GOLD analysis project Ga0129342, IMG submission 94426) | Freshwater to marine salinity gradient microbial communities from Chesapeake Bay, USA - CPBay_Sum_15_0.2_DNA | ecosystem: Environmental > Aquatic > Marine > Coastal | place: USA: Chesapeake Bay...
AATAAATTATCATAAACCAAATGATCAAATGTCAATATTGGGTCAAATTATAATATTTGCAGCGACTATGTTATTTTCAGGATTAGTTATATTCGGAACATATATAGCACAATATGAATAATTGTTAAATTGAACTTTTAAAAATTCCTGTTGTATAATATAATATATTAGAAATATAACAGGAATTTTTTATGTATTATGAAAATAATAAATTTATTATAATCACAGGTGCATCAGGTTCTGGAAAAACATCAATTAGATCAGAATTGATTAAAAATTATCCAGACATGTTTGAAACTCATAAATCTTATACTACAAGAGAGCATAGAGATTCTGAAGATTTTCGTTATTATCATTTTATAAGTATTGATGAATTTTTTGATAAAATAAGAAATTCTGAATTTATAGAATGGGAAGAAATATATTCAAATTCATATTATGGTACTCCAAAATCTGGAATTTTGAATTGTTCTAAAATTAAAATTTTAACCAAAGACGTTAAAGGCGCAAAATTTTTAAAACGATTGTATGGTGATAGGTGTATATTAATATATCTTAAAACTAAAAATCCAGAAGAATTTAAAGATAGAATAGCTAAAGATTCTGATAGGGACAATTTAAAAGAAAGATTTGCCAGAATAGAATATGAAAATTCTTTTACAGATTTAAATGAAGATATTGTAATAGATACATCAGAAACTTCATTAAATGAGTGTTCAAAAATTATTTTTAATAATATATCAAATTTTTAATATATAAATTTTAATATTTATATAGGCATTTAATGAATATCGTTGGTATTGATTTTAGTATAAATTCAACTGCGATGTGTACTGAAATTGATGGAGAAGAAAATTTTTATTTATTTACTAGAAATATATCAAATAGCCGTGCAAATTGTTTAGAGTCCACTGGAATTACATTAGTATATTTAGATAAATTTAAAGATTCTAATGATTTAAATGAAGTTGAATCTGATAAAGTATATAATGCAATAGAATTATCCAATTCAATTTTAAAAATTTTAGAATCTTATGATTCGCACATTGATATATTAACCATAGAAGGTTTTTCATACGGTGGTACTGGATTGCGTGCATTAGATTTAGCAGGGTTTCAATATATTTTAAGATCTATGATTGCACTGTCAAATAATATAGATTTGTTAAAATTTGTACCGCCATCAACTTTAAAAAAGTTTGCAATTAAAGGCAATGCTTCTAAAAGTGAAATGATTGAATCTTTTATGCAATTAGCCCCTGACAATATTTTATATAAAATATTAAAAAATGAAGAATGTGATTGTATATCTAAGAGTGGTAATTACCAAAAACCATTTGATGATTTAGTTGATTCATGGTATATAAAAGAATTTTATAAAAATACAGAACTTTAATATTTTTAAATAATATAATTTAATATAAAGTTTTTAAAAAAGCACAAAGTATTTAAGAAAGCATAAGAAAGCACAAAGTTTTTAAGAAAGCACAAAGTAATAAAAGGAGTCTATATGACAAAAATAAAAAACAATCCCTTCGACATGGGCAATCAAAAATTCGATACGCCCGAGGATAATGGACCTTCAGACAGATTTAATCCTGTTCCAAAAAAAGGTATAAATGGAGTATACAAAGCGACAATACGTTTTGTACCATTCTTAAAAGATAAGTCGAAATCTTTAATAACTAAATATTGCTCGTATTTAGAAGACCCAGTTTCTAAAGAATCTATGACTGTAGATTCATATAGATCAATTGGAAAAAGTGACATATGTCCAATAAAACAGACATTTTTTAAATGTTATTATTCGGACGACGCTACAATTAAACAATATGAAGATATGTTTAAACAACGCGAAAACCATTGGAGTTTAATTCAAATACTTGAAGATGTTCAAGCTCCAGAAACTGTTGGTAAAATTTTCTATTGGAAATTTGGATATAAAATTAAACAGAAATTTGACCAAGAAGCAAATCCATCTAAAGGTAAACGACGTGATCCTTTTGATATTTTTGAAGGTAGACCAATGCAAATTGAAGTTTATGAAAAAGGTGGATATAATAATTATGATAATTGTCAATTTTTTGACCCAGAAGAAGGTGAATATTCATTATTAATAGATGGTAAACCTCTTACTGAAGATTCTGATCTTAATGCAGCTGCAGAATGGGTTATTGCTAATTCTCCAGATATGTCTAGATTCGAATTTCAAGAATGGGATCAAGAAACTACAGATTTTGTTAACTTAGTTATTAATAATCTTTTTAATGGTACATCTTCTGGACAATACCAAGGAAAATTGAATGTTAGTACAACGGATGACACTGATGACGACGATGATGATTATACTGATAGTATTAGTAAAGATTTAGACCGTGATATTAAAGAATCAAAACAAAAAAGTGCAGTACCTCCAGCATCAGTTGCTAAGAAAAAAGTAGCAGTAGTTGAAGATGACGACGATGATGATGGTGATATTTTTGATAGTGTCAGTATTGATGATGTAGATTTAGATGATTTATAAAAATAAAGGTGGATTAATTTCCACCTTTTATTTTATCTATTTCTTTTTTAATTTTAGATGCTTCTTCATAATTTTCATCTTCAATATATTTTTGTAATAATTGATGCAATTCTTGAGATTTTGAAACAAATTTATTTTGTTTTTTTTCTAAAAAATCTAAATCAGTATCCTCATTGGAATTTTTATATTTTTTAGAATGTTGTATTAATAAATCTTCACGTATCATAATAGGTAAGTCTTCTTTTAATGCTAAAATTACAGCGTCGGTTGTCCGTGAATCAATATATGTAGTTTCATTTGTTAATAGATTAATTAATTCTATTTGTGATTTCCATACACCTTTTTCTTCATTTATTATAACTACGCCAGAAACTCTAATATTAAATTTATCTAAAGATTCAATATATAAGTCAAATGTGTCATTAGATATAAAATCAAAAATATCATTTTCGGCGGCATACATTAAATTAGTTGCTTCGATGTCACCTATTACTATTTGTATATAAGTTTCATCGAGTTTTATGCTTTGAAAAAGCTCAAGGGTTATTGTATTTTTATATACAAAAACTCCACCGTATTCAACTTCTACATATTTATCATTGTATGTATTCATTTAATAATTTCCCAATATTTAGAAATATTATATATTAAAAAAGAACTTTTTATTTTTTATATAGTAAAATTAAATAAATTATTTCAATATCTAAAATAAAGGTTTTTAAATGTCCAAAATTATTTTAAACATTAAAAATACAGAAGTACTAAAAGAATATTTTCAAAAATTCAATTCTATGGGTACTGATATTTTTACGGTAGTTAAAAAAGATAGATTTATTAGTTATTCATTTAATAATGATAAAAGTTTTGTAAAAATTGCGACACTAAAATTTAGTGATGTATTTCAGGAATCTGAAATTGATATTGTTGATGATATTTATATTGGTTTTTATTCTAAAATAAAAAGACTTATTATGAGTGTCTCACAATTTTCTGGAGATTATAAATTAATTTTAAATATTAAAGAAGTTACAGAAAAACCTATTATAAATTTAATAAAATCTGCTGGTTATACTGACAAAGATACTATAAATGTTGTAGAATATTTACAATTTAAAGATTCTAGATTAAATTTAATTACTAAAGGTACTAAATTTACAATAATTAAAGATTTTTTTCAATTAACTACAGATGCTGTTGAATCAATATTTGGTGAAAATGATAGTGTTAAAAAAGGTGAATTTATATTAGAAAAAACAGATTTCAAACAACTTAAAACTTTAGCCGATGCAGTTGAAACAGATGATAATGAAACTTTAATTTTTACAATTGATCCTGAAAAATGTAAAATACATATATCTTCAAAAGGTTCATTTGATTTCAAATTTCCTATGACAGAATGTACTGAAGCTATTGATTTTATGATCAGTACTAAATCTTTAAAATGTTTTGATGTTGAAAATTTAGAAGTCTCTATAAGAGACCATACAGTTAAAGGTCCTATTCTTATAATGTCGTCACAAGAATCTGATACACAATATTCTTGTTCAACATATAAAAGAGGATAATTTTAAATGATTGTAGAGAATGTTGAAAATCTTTCAATATCACAATTGAAAGAAAAGATTAGAGAATTAGAAACGCAACGTGATATACACAATGCAATACAAATGTCAATTAAAATTTTAATTAATTCAATGTATGGTGTATTTGCTAATAAGTATTTCTATTTCTTTAATCCAGACATTGCAAAAACTATTACGTTGCAAGGTCAAAATATTACAAAATCTACAATAGCATTTATTGATAATTATTTCTTTAATAAATGGCCAAAAGATATAAAATTGCATGAAATTTTAGGTATTAATAAAGTTAAACCAATATCAAAATCTCCATGTGTTTACGGTGATACAGATTCTGTATTTATATCTTTTGAAGAAATATTTAAAAATATTGAAGGTTATATTAAAGAAAATTCAAAATATCCAGGCGTTGATTTTATTTTGGATGTATATGAAAATCGTTTAAAAAAATATTTTAGTAAATGCTTTGAATTGTATACTAAAAGATTTAATGGCGAAATTGCATTAAATTTAGAATTAGAAAAAATAGCACATTCGGGATTATGGGTTGAAAAGAAAAAATATGTTCTTGATATGGCATGGAAAGAGACTGGCGCACGTTATGAAGAATTCACAAAAATTGTTCCAACTGGTGGTGAAATATCACAATCATCAACTCCTGCATATTCAAAGGAACAAATGAAATATTTATTAAAATATATTTTAATGAATAGACATAATTTTAGTATTATTAATTTTTTATATGAATTTAATAAAATTAAGTCTAACTATATTTTACAAGATTTAGATATTATTTCAATATCAGTAAGAGTAAATAATTATGAAAAATGGGTAATTAACGACCAAGAACAAATTGAACTCAAATCTGGATGCCCATATAATGTTAGAGCCGCTGCATATTATAATCATTTATTAAATCATGTATATCCAGATTTAAAATCTAAATATCCATTAATTAGAAGCGGTGATAAAATAAAATTATATGTTGCTCAAACTGAAAATTCAGATTTTAAAAATTTTGCATATTTACCAAATGATTATCCATATGAATTTGCACCTGATATAGATTGGAACGCACATTTTGAAAAATATATTATTAAACCTATTAATGCATTCATGCGCGCTATTGGACAAAATAACATTAATTCAAACTTATTTGTAAAAACAACTTTATTTTAAAAACTATGGCAAAAAAGAATAAAAAAACTGCGAGTAAATCATTTACTGAAATTTTAGATATAATACAAGATATTGTACCTGAATCAAATATTGTAGATAATGATGAAACTCTCGATATAACTGCATGGGTCGGTACCGGTAGTTATATATTAAATGGACAAATGACTGGCTCCATTTTCAAAGGTATTCCTGAAGGACGTACTGTTATGTGGGCAGGTGATCCAGGCGTTGGTAAGACATTTCTTACATTAAATTCGGCTCGTGAAGCACAACGTAAATACAATTCTATTGTAGTATGGTTAGATTCAGAAGGTGATATGAATAAAACTACTATGAAACGTTTTGGTATAGATACTGCTAGAGCCATAATTGTCCCTGTGCAAACTATTAGACAATCTGCACGTGTTATTATTAATTTATTGCAAAACTTAAGTGGCGATAATCCATTTGAATATTTTTTAGTATTAGATTCTCAATCTAATTTAACATCTAATAAAGAATTAGAAGATTTATTAGAAGGTAACGATAAACGTGATATGACTAAACAACAAGAAATGAAAGCGATGTTTAGGTCAATGCTTACTTTACTTAGAATTAAAAGAGTTCCACTTGTTTTAACTACACACGTATATGATAAAATAGGTGCCTATGTTCCTACTAAAGAAATTTCAGGTGGTACTGGTGGAAAATACGGTGCGTCTATAACTAATATGTTATCTAAGAAAAAATTAAAAGATAAAGATGATAATTCAACTGAAACAAACGACGAAAAACAACAAACTGGCGTAATTATAACATCGACACAAGTAAAAGCAAGATATACAAAAGCTGGTATACCTGTTAATGTGCATGTATCTTTTATTGGTGGTATGAATCCTTATGTTGGACTAGAAAAATATTTAGATTGGGAAACGATGGGTGTGGCGCCTGGTAAAATGGTTGAAGAATATGAAGAATATACTACAAAAACTGGAAGTATTAAAAGAAGAAAAACTGGAAATCTTATATTTGAACCGGAAGTTGTTGACGATATTGAAAAAGCAAAAAATTGGGCAATTAGATCATTAAATACTCATATTCCACGTAAAGAATTTTTCAAATATGCTAAACATATTTTTACAAAAGAAAATTTATTATTAATTGACGAAAAGATTAAAACACAATTTGAATTTTTAGATTATGCTGAAAATGCTTGGGATTTTGAAGATGAATTAGATCAAATGATAGATATTGCTACTGGTGAACTTCAAGTATCTGATGAAGAAATGGATGCTTTAGAAAATAATAATTAATATTAAAATAGATATTAAAAATGCAAGGTTTAAATTTAGAAAAAACATATTTTAATTTTTTATTAGAAAGTAATCAACATTTTAGTAAAGCTAAACCGCACTTTTTTGATAATCCAGATATATCTCTTTTATTTAAAATAGTACAAAAATTTAAAGAGATATATCCGGAAAAAGTGCCAACAATAGAACAACTTGTATATCTTACTAAAAAATCAGGTAAAGATAAACAATTAACTGAAGATAAAATTTCAATTATTTTAGAAAAAGGTAAAGAAGATTATGATAGAGAATGGTATCAAAAATCTATAGAATCTTGGTTACAATTTAAAAATTTAGAAGACGGCCTTATAAATGCTCAAAATTATTTTAGAAGTAAACAAATTACTGCAGAAAATGCGCAAATGGTTTGTAATGATACTGTTAGAATAATAACAGAAAAGGCATTTATAACATTTCATAAGAAAAAAGGACATAGTTTTTTTGATGTTAAATCTCACGCAAAACCAGATGAATCTAGTAGAGTTAGAATAGGACTTCCTTATTTTGATTTAGTTACAGGCGGTGGTATTTCTAAAGGAGAACTTTGGTGCTTACAAGGCGCTCCTAATGTTGGGAAATCTATTTGGCTAATTAATATATCAAAATATTTAATGGAACAAGGTAATAATGTATTTTATATTTCATTAGAAATGGATTGGAATAAAATTATGCGTAGGGTAGGTGCAAATGCTTTAGGTCTTACTATGGATGAATATTGGGAAGTTATGGACGATGAAGATAATGCTAAACAAAAAATACAAGAATATAAAAGATCATTTGATAGAAATTTTCAAAAATTAGGAACATTCGATGCAGAAGATTTTCCAACAGGTTCATTAACAGTTCCAGAATTAGAAAACTTTTTGGCTGATAATATTATGGGATCTGGTCAAAAAGTTGATGTGGTTGTTATAGATTATATAAATATTATGAGTAATTGGAGAAATCCAAATTCTGAAAATACATATTTAAAAATTAAACAACTTTCAGAAGATTTAAGAGCTATGTCTAAAAGACTTAATATTGCAATAATAACAGCAACACAAGTTAATAGAGATGCAATTGATGCATCAGATGCTTCAATGAAAGATACATCAGAATCGACAGGACTTTTACATACAGTTGATGGTTTATTTGGTATTGTACAAAATCCAATGCTAAAATCTCAAAATAAATATAAAATTAAAACTCTAAAAAATAGAGATGGTGGATATGTTGGAACTTCTATATTATTTGATATTCAATATAATTTAATGAGGATTACGCAGGATCCAAATTCTGAAATAGTAAATTAAAAATATTATGGCAAAAGATAAAATATTTGACAATTCCTTCAATGAAGGAACATTAAACATCGCTTCAGACGCACCTATACAAATAGATGGTTTTTATAAAGCAAATTATTTACAAGGTGAATATGACCCTGAAAAATTTATGAGATTGGAAAAATTAATACAATATGTTCATGAATTAATTGAAAATAATCCTGATTTTTCTGGGATATTAAAAAATAAAAAAATAATAAAAAGGATAGTTCCAAATATATTAGAATTTTTATTAGAAAATTTAAACGATGAAACGGAATTTTCTTTTACTGAAAAATTTTATGCTATATGTGAAATTTTAGATATTAGAGAATCTATAATATATGAAGCATTACCGTCGTATTATAAACAATTAGCGCTTAAAGAAATTTCTGGATATACTTCTATCAAAAAACAAGAAAATACTACAAGGTTATTTTAAATGCTATCATTTATATTACATAATACCATTTGATATAGATCAATTTGAAGTTTAAATAATTTTTTATAGTAGTAATTTTTAAAAAATTAAAGGAATAAATGAATAATATATATTCAAACGGCTTTTTGTATTGCAGCGATTCGTACAAATATTCACACCATAAACAATACCCAGATGATTTAATAAAATTATATTCATATTTTGAAGCAAGAGGGTTTTCTTCAATATTTCTACATGAACCTGAAATAGTATGGTTCGGATTGTATTATTACCTTAAAAAACTTAAAGGTTCTTTATTCACCGTAGAAGACGTTGAAAGAGCAAATGAATTTTATAAATTACATTTTAATGGTAAAGATATTTTTAATTATGAAGGATTTATGTATATTGCTAAACAGCATAATGGTAAACTTCCAATTAAAATTAAAGCAGTTGCTGAAGGTACACCAATTAAACCAAGTAATGTTTTAATGACCGTTGAAAATACGGACCCTAAAGTTCCATGGTTAACAAATTATGTCGAAACATTATTAACTAAAGTATGGTATCCCACAACAGTCGCAACACATTCTAGAGAAATTAAAAAAACAATCTTACATTTTTTAAAAAGAAATACAGATGATGTATTAATTGATAATATAATTAGTTTTATGTTATATGACTTTGGAATGCGTAGTGCAACATCTGATGAAGCCGCTGCACTTGGTGGTGCTGCACATTTAATAAATTTTAAAGGTACTGACAATATAAGTGCAATTGATTTTATAAATATTATATATGGTGGGAAATTTTCAAACGATAAAATCGCAGGTTTTTCAGTTCCAGCTTCTGAACATTCTGTTATGACTATTAATTCTAAAAATGGTGAATACTCACAATTTGAAAGAGTATTGCGTGCATATCCAGACGATGCAATAGTCTCTATAGTATCTGATTCATATGATATATTTAAATTAATAGAAGATGTAGTATGTGGAGGTCTCAAAGATTATATTTTATCTAGATCTGGAAAATTAATAATTCGTCCAGATTCTGGAAATCCGTCACAAATAATTCGTCATTTATTAACTATTCTTGAAAAAGGTTATAAAGAACATATAACTGAAAATTCTAAAGGATATAAAGTTCTTCCGACACAACTTGGTATTATATGGAGTGACGGTATAGATCATAAAGATATACATGATATATTATTTAATATGGATAATTGGGGTTGGGCGGCATCTAATATTGTATTTGGTATGGGAGGTGGACTTTTACAAAAAGTAAATAGAGACACTCTTAAATTTGCATTTAAAGCGTCATACGGCGAATTTGCTGATGGCAGAACTGTTAATATTTATAAACAACCTATAACTGATAATGGTAAATGCTCTAAACGTGGTAAGCTTGGTTTATATAATATAGATGGTGAATATAAAACATTTTCTTCATATTCTGATATGCCACATGATCATGCAAATATATTACCAGATGGTAATTTATTGGAAACTGTATTTGAAAATGGTGAAATTATAGTTAATTCATTTTTCGATACAATACGTGAAAATGCAGAATTATAAAAAAAGAGGGTAAATAATACCCTCTTTTTTATTTTTAATCTCTATGATGCATTCTATAATATTCTGGGTCTGCATCTTGTACTAATTTTTTATCGTTAAAATTATCTCTAACAAATTGAATAATTTTATCTGCGAATTCTGTATAATGTTGATTATCTTTTTCGTCATATGACGTATCTCTTGAATTACATATTATATGTCTAATTGAATCAATTGTATCTGATATATCTTTAGGCCCAAATTTTTCTGCAAAATTTAACATAGAATCATAGAATTCAGATACTTCACAAGATGATTCTACTTCTTCACATTCTTCTTCTGTATAATATTCTTGTGCTTCTTCATCCCATACTTCTGTATCATAACACTCATCTTCGTATTTATATTCTGCAGCGTTTCCGTTTCCATTATTGTAATATTCGTGTATTATACGTGAAACAATTCTTATTAATTCACCAATAACATATTTAGAACACCCACGGCTTGGTACAAATGAATCATAATATAAATTATATAAATGTGAATATTCGCCAGGGTCACCCATAAAATAAGGTGTTGCATTTTCATTTAATTGTTTGGTGCTTTCGAAATAATGTTGTTTAAAATTTAATATTTTTTTCATAACTATTATTTTAATATATTATATATATATTAAAAACGATTTTCTACAATCCAATCGTGCAATTCGCGATTTCTTGTAAAAATCAATAAATCTTCATGTTTTTTGGCCATTTCCAACAACATATTTTCAAATTTCATAGCACTTAACTTATCACAATACTCCATTATTTCTTTTACATTACCATTAAAATATAAACGCTGGTATGCACAGATTATATCTTCTTTGCTTGCACCATCTATTTTTATATAATTGTATTTCATGATAACACCTCTTTTTTAAAATTTGTTTAATTATCTAATACAAATATAAGAAAAACTTTTTAAATAAAAAAACTTTTTTTTCATTTTTGAAAACTTTTTGAAAAAAATGTACTAAAATTATAATATAAATATAATTAAAATTAATCATGAAAAATAAAATATACCAATTTATACCTGAGCATATGCAAGGACTTCCTGCAAAAATTATAGAATTTGAAGATTTTAAAGATATTCAAAATGAATTATGGATAAAGAATTTTTCAAATCATCCAAAATTTAAAGGATTTGCTGTCAACAATGATATGCAATTAGTTGCAAAATATCCAAATGGTAAACAATATGTTGTTGGTAAATTGGAAAATAAAATTGGGCTGGATTCCTTAAATTGAGTTTATAATATATAAAAATTAAATGAATCATATTAATTTAACTATAAATAATATATCACAATTGTATATTGATAAACCACAATTTAAAAATTATAAAAATAAAATATTAAATTTTATTGAATTTAAAGTTGGTATAAATTTTAATAATATTATAAGTATTACATATATTGGACAAAATAATCATATCAATTTAATTGATAATTCTACATTGCCTTTATATTGTTTTCATATTATTTATAATAATGATACAATACAAAATATTCCAGTTTCTGATTTATATACATTTTTTGGATAAATAATGTTACATGGTAAACCATATACAGAACATAAAGAAAAATGGTTCAAAGTTTTTAGAGTTCAATTTTCTGATAAATATATTGACTTATGCAAAGTTAATATATTAGATAATCCAAATGAAAAAGAACGTTGTAAAGTTAGAATAACAAATGGAACTTCACATTTCGCAAGACTTGAAGGTGAAGAAACTTGGTGGCACGTTACAAATTATGCATTTTTAAGATTTACTGAATTGTCAGAATCTGCTGATAAAATTTTTCATAAAATTACGAAAGAGATGCCAGAAACTACAGATGACTTAAGGGCAATTAAAAAAGAATTAAAAAAAATACATAAAAATTTATAATTAAAATAGGTTACATTAAATATGAATATACGTGTATTATAGAAGGTGAATATTTTCCAATAACTATGTGTTATATTGAAGACTAATTATATGAAAAAAGAAGATGTTAAAAAAATATTTAATCAAATAGAATATCCTAAAGATCAAATAGGATCTGTTCAATTTGGTATAATATCTAAAAACAAAGATATAGAAATGCGTGTGGCTCTTATAGAACGCGGAAATATTGATGATACAGTAGACCAAATTTTCGATGATTACGCCGATAATTATGATATTGTATTTAAACCCAATGAAATATGTAATGGGGTAATTAATGCGCTTAAAGCAAAAAGAAATGTGCCTTTAGAATTAATTGAAAATACATATGAAAATACTAAAGATTTAGAACACATGAAATTTATAGAAGACGGAAACTATATTATTATAGAAAATAAAAGAAGTTTAAAACATTTAAATAATTAAACAATTTAAGAATATGAGATTAATCACTAAAAACTTTAGACTACAATTTAATAACGATAATTCTAAATTAATTGATACTAAATCTACTAATGGTGAAAAATGGTTTGATATTGAATCTAATAAATTATACATAGATACTAAAAGAATCGGTGTAGTACCTGAAGAAATTACAAGCAAAAAAATAATAAATAATTTTGCTAAATTAATAAAAGAATGTATAGATTCTATAGATTATGTAATTGATATTAATAAACAATGGCTAACTATAAAAGATTCATGGAAAATTCCAATAGATAATGGATATATTATTAAAAACAAAATTCCAGAATCTGAAATTCCAATAGTTGAAAAATTAATCGATGAACAATTAAATATTAGAAAAAAATATCAAGATGTTTTACAATTGATGGGAACCGTATGATGAACTATTTAAAAAATATTAAAAAGAATGTGCTTACACATTTAATAAATTATAATATATGGTATCCTTCTGAAATATATCATATACGACCAAAAAATAATACAACTTCAATTGTTATATTTACAAATGATATTGAAATAGAATATTATTTTAAAGATGGTGATATTTATAATTCTAAATCTAATAAGAAACTTAATAATCCAGTATTAAAAAATTTAATAGTATATAATAAACGTCTTAGAGATAAATTATCTGGAGATGGTGATAATTCTAATGTATCACATGATTTGAATGATATATTAAGTGATATTGAACGATTTGAAGTTATTAATACAGATGGAAGAGTAATGTGTCATTATGGTAAAAATATCAATTTTTCTATTCAAGATAATCAAAAAACACTAAAAGTATTCATTGATTGAAATATTTTATAAAAAGGAATAAATAATATGAATAATATAATGATAGATATTGAAACACTTAGTAGTGATTCAAATGCTTTAATTCTATCTATATGCGCGGTAATTTTTAATATAGAAACAGGTGAAATGGGAAAACACACATATATTGAAATAGATATAAATGATTCTTTAAAATATAATTTTAATATAAGCGGTGATACTTTACAATGGTGGTTAAAGCAATCAAATGCCGCTAGAAAATTAATACATAGTCCAAACAATGCTTTTAAAGTTAAAGACGCATTAGAAATATTAAGTAAATTTTTAAAAGATAATGGATCTTTAGAAGATACTTTATTATGGGGCAATCCATCAAAATTTGATTTAGGTATACTTGAAGACGCTTATAAAATTTTAAATCTTAAAGTTCCTTGGAAATATGTAAATGAAAGATGTGTTAGAACTCTTTCAAATTTATACCCAAAAATTAAAAAAGATGTTATATTTAAAGGTACCAAACATAATCCAATTGATGATTGTGTGTATCAAATAGAATATTGTCATAAAGTATGGGTTGAATTATTTCCACCAACAAATATCGAAAAAGTTTCATCGGATATGGTATTTGAATTAAAATTAAAAATACCTCGAGAATTTATACATATCGGAATTTCCAATAATGTATTTTTTGGGAAAACTGATTCTACAGAATTATATAAAGAAATTAATTATAAACTACCAGACGGTGATTGGGTAATAACAAATGCCAAAGGTACAATAGTTACATTAAAAAACTCAGCACTAAAATAATATGAATAAAAATTCTAAAATCTATATTACAGGACATAATGGTATGGTAGGATCTGCCATATATAGAAACTTAACAAATAATTCATATAATAATATAATATATGAAAGTTCCAAAAATCTAGATCTTAGAAATCAAGAAAATACTAAAACGTATTTTTTAAACAATAAACCAGAATATGTATTTCATTCCGCCGCAAAAGTCGGCGGAATTGTTGCAAATGATACATATAAAGCAGAATTCATATACGATAATACTGTAATATCGACTAATGTAATTCATAGTTCGTATCTTTCAAATGTTAAAAGATTAATAAATCTTGGGTCATCTTGCATATATCCTAAATATGCAAATCAACCAATTAAAGAATCTGAATTACTTACAGGCACATTAGAATCAACAAATGAACCTTATGCAATTGCAAAAATTCTAGCATTAAAAATGACAGAGTTCTATAAATCACAATATGGATGTGATTTTATATCTCTAATGCCTACAAATTTATATGGACCAAATGATAACTATAATCTAGAAACTTCACACGTCGTTCCAGCATTATTAAGAAAATTTATTTTAGGTAAAGCATTACAAGATGATAATATAGATTTTATAAGAAATGATATTGAAAAAAGATATTTAGGTTATAATATTACCAATAAATTAAATGATATTGAACTTATAAAAAAATTAAAATCTATCGGTATATCAAAAAATGCAATTAAAATATGGGGCACCGGAAATATTAAACGCGAATTCCTACACGTCGCCGATTTAGCCGATGCTTGTTTATATTTTATGAATTTACCAAATGTAAATAAAATAAATGGATTTATTAATATAGGTACAGGTATAGATATTAAATTATATGATTTAGCATTTTTCATTAAAGACTTAGTTGAATATAAAGGAAATATTAAAACAGATATATCTAAACCCGACGGTACCCCTCAAAAATTATTAGATGTAAATAAAGCAAAAGATTTAGGTTG
>Ga0129342_1000684_pt1 | contig 14915 bp, 15 predicted proteins | sample CPBDNA_5_FD_94426 | JGI IMG/M metagenome (GOLD analysis project Ga0129342, IMG submission 94426) | Freshwater to marine salinity gradient microbial communities from Chesapeake Bay, USA - CPBay_Sum_15_0.2_DNA | ecosystem: Environmental > Aquatic > Marine > Coastal | place: USA: Chesapeake Bay...
AGCTAAAAGTATTTCTAATGCTGGGGTTAATTCTCCATCAACAGTGGGGATTAATCTCTGAGACACAACTGCTTGTAAAGAATTAGAAATTTGAGATCTCACCTGCCCTTGTTGATGAGTAGGAAAAGTATCTATAATTCTATCTATAGATTGAGAAGCACTATTAGTATGTAGAGTTGAGAATACTAAATGCCCAGTTTCAGCTGCAGTTACTGCCACCTTCATAGTATCTAAATCTCTCATCTCACCCAATAAAATAACATCTATATCTTGTCTAAATGAAGCTTCAAGAGCATTACTAAAGCTATTTGTATCATAACCTACTTCTCTTTGAGTAATAATACTTTTATCAGCTTTATATACAAATTCGATTGGATCTTCTATAGTAACAATTTTGACATCTCTAGTATGATTAATTTCATTTATCACTGAGGCTAATGTTGTAGACTTTCCTGACCCTGTAGGACCTGTTACTAATACGAAACCTTGCATTAATTTAGAAAACTGATGCATAACAGACGGCAAGCCTAATTCCTCAAAGGTAAGTATCTCTGATGGTAAATATCTCATAACCAAGTTAGGTGCCCCTTGTGCAATAAAAGCATTAACACGAAATCTTGCATTTAACTCCTCAAATGTATAAGCAAAGTCTTGCTCTTGTCCACTATATAGTGCATCTATTTCCTCTTTAGTGAGCATAGATACTAATAATTCATCCATAGAATCTTTAGTGAGTAACAGGGAGTCTTCTATTGTTATTAATCTATTTTTAATTCTTAATATTGGCTTACTACCTGTTGAAAGATGTATATCTGATCCTTTAGAACTAACAATTTGGGTTACTATAACTGATAAATCGATTTGCATATATTTTAAGTTTAAGTTTTAGGTAAGTGCTTTTTGATAGTACGCAGAACTTCAGCAGGGGTATAGTTCGATTTTACAATATAATCTACTACTTCTAATTCAAAGGCTTGATTAATATCTGCTTGAGAAGATAGATTACTCAGAACTATAACTGGGACAGCTTTAAACTGGCTTTCTAACTTAAGCCATTTCAATATATCAAATCCACTAATATTAGGTAAAATTAAATCTAGTAAGATTAGGTCAATAGGATTATTCTCTAGAGTAGTTTGTAAATCATCTTGATTCAGTACGGACAAAACACTAATTTGCATTTCTTCTATTTTGTTAGAATACATTTGTTTAATAAATAGGTCATCTTCTATTAGAACTATTTGATGATTCATAAATTATAGTGTATTTATTTCTTATATAATACAATTATATTATACTTTTTTAATATTGTCTATATCTCCACTGTAGTTAATAACTCTGGTAGAGATATATGCCCTAATAATACTTTGAATATACCATCTTGTTTTAGAGTTATATAATTATTATCATATAGATATTTCATTATAGCTTCTTCACCTTCATTTTGTTCTACTATAAATCGAAGATCTTCAGTCATAATAACCACTTCAAATATTGCTATTCTACCTTTAAATCCATTTGTACATTTGAGACAACCTACGGGCTTATACATTTTATCAAAATTACCAGTATATATTTGCTTAACATAGATAGGGTCTAATTTATTTATAGAGTCTTGAATGTATTTCTTTTCTTGTTCTGATATTACAACTTCTTCTTTACAATACTCACATAATTTTTTTACTAATCGCTGTGCAATAACTGCTTGTACTGAAGCTGAGACTAAAAATGATTCCACTCCCATATATATAAGCCTTGGGATAGCTCCTGGAGCATCATTAGTATGCAATGTAGAAAATACAATATGTCCAGTTAAAGCTGATTGTACGGCTAATCCAGCTGTCTCCCCATCTCTTATTTCTCCTACCATAATAACATCTGGATCTTGTCTCAAAATAGATCTCAGTCCTGTTGCAAATGTATAGTCAATATCTGGTCTAACTTGTGATTGATTAATCCCAAACAAATTATATTCTATTGGATCCTCTAATGTTACAATATTTATATCTTCTGTGTTAATTTGTGATAATAATGTATACACTGTGGTGGATTTACCAGATCCCGTAGGACCTGTTAGCAATATCATACCAAATGGTTTTTGTATAGCCTCTTGGATATCAGCAGCTTTTGGACCTATGAATCCTAATGCTTCTAATGACCTAACGCCACCAGATGTATCTAAAATTCTTAATACAATTTTTTCTCCATATTGTGTTGGGAAAGTTGATACTCTAAAGTCTATTTTTTTATCTTGCTCTATTATAGAGAATCTACCGTCTTGAGGCTTCCTTTGCTCATCAATTTTTAAATTGGATAATATCTTTATTCTAGCTACAATAGAAGAATATAACTCTTTTGGTAACATCAAACTTGTATGTAAAACTCCATCTACTCTAAATCTAACCCTAACTGATTTATCTGAACCTTCAATATGTATATCTGATGCCCCACCTACCACAGCAGTCTTTATGATCACAGATACTATTTTAATAATTGGAGCAGTTCCTAAATTTTCCTGATTTACATCTGAGATATCTGGTAATTCTTGTGATTTTTCATTCTTTTCTGTAAACTCTTGTACATTCTCTTGAACAAGATCATTGATATCAACACTAGATAATAATTTATTAATATCATCCTCTTTGGAAACGAAAAGTTCAAACTTTAAAGACCTTTCTTGAAAAATAAATTTTAATGCTTGTATTGCATTATAATCATTAGGGTCAGCAATAGCAATAGAAATTATATTTTCGTCTTGAGAAAAAGGGATCAAAGTATACCTCTTCATTACACTAATTGGCAATATGTCAAACATAGACTTATCAAGTTCATAGTTTGATAAATCTATATATTTTAATCCTAAGAATTCAGCATTTACTGTTAATAATTGAGCTTCAGTAAAATGTGTCGCCAAAAATTGTTTAAGATCATCTTCTAAGAATGTATCAAAGTCTGGAATACCTACAAACTTATCTGGGAAATCTATTTTTAGAGATTCAAATGTTCTTCTTAAATCAAATTGCATATTTACTTAATATTATTGAAAAATCTTTTAACAACATTAAGTTCTGTTCCAATTTCAATCTTTGTATTTAAAGATTCTATAATTTGTTTAATCATATCATACCCAAAGTATACCATACTCAATATACTTATTATTAATATAATATTGTTAGTATTTAAGATAAATTTAAAACTTTTTTTCATAATGTTACATAATATATTTTGGCTGTTATTATAGATGATATATCTTGAACTCCACCACCCAAAGGAGATTTATTAAAAGTCATATCTATACTTTGAATATCCATATATTGCTTAGAATTAGCTAATTTAGAGGTAAACAGATTTATGGCATTTTTGTTACCCTTTATGGCAACATTTAATTTAACACTTTTTAATGTATTCACTAGATTAACTTTTGTATCACCTATTGCAGGCGTAGCTGTCTTTGACTGATCGTCTGATACATTGGCATTGGGGGTAGTTTCTCTTGAGTTATCTGGCTGAACATCTAGACTAGAAATTTCTACACCAGAATCTCTAGCAAAAGTTGCAATTAAGTCTATGATTTGATTTTTATCAAATTTACCTGACACAAATTGATTTATAGATTGAGATAAATTAGCTGGAGAAGAGGCATTGAAGGATTCTTTTAATAGTAATTCTTTCTTAGCATCATCAATAATATCTAAATCTTTAGTAACCATTGGTAAGAAAAATGAGTTAACAGACCAGATTGATACTATAAATATAGGTAATGATAAAATTTTAATTAAATTTGACATATGATACAATTATTTTAATAGTATTTCTATATTGAAAGTAAACCCTTTATTGTCTTTCTGAGAAGTGACCGCTGAAGTGTTGACAGTTTTGACTAAAGATGAAGCCTGGAATGCAACTACTTGTTTTGTTATATCATTAATTGATGGCACCGTCATAGAGATATTAATACTTTTTTTCAATTTATTATAAGAAAATTTAGATATATCAGCTCCCAAAACATAAGATAACTCTATAGATTGAACAACTGGCACCGGATCATAGAATTTACTTATTATATTAGCAACATTAAATAGGTCTTGCTCCAGATTATTAGTCATATAGTACTTACTATTTCTTGTATCTAATTCTTGTATAGAATTGGTAAGTTCATTTTTTTCTTGTAATACGAATAGCCAATAAGACATTCCTATCACAGTAGTATACAACAAAAGCAAAGTCAAAAGGGCATATATTAGACTATCTTTTTTAGCTTTAGGATTGAGTCTTTTTTGATTTTTGGGAATAAATTCAATACTTTTCATACTAATCTATATAATTTTTTAAGGAGACTCCTATTGATAAAATTAAATCTTGCCAGATATCTTTAATTATATTATCATCCATAACTCCTTTTACAGATAGATTAGCAATGGGGGATGCCAAAGATACATTGATATCTGGATTATGAAATTGATTTGCAAATATATCATCTATATACTCTTTAAGTCCAACCATCTTTGAGCTACCACCTACTATCACAATATTATTAGTACTGACACCAGTTTTATCATCTAGACTTGTGAGTAATCGCATTACATCTGTCACTATAAAGGAGGAAATTTTTGATTTAATAAGTTCTGTAACCTTAGAGTCACTACCATTCACACCATTTTGTTTTTTTAACCTTTCAGCCTCTAGAGTAGAACATCCCTTCACACTTTCTATTGCCTCAGTAATATGATTGCCCCCAAAGTCGAATGCTTGTATAGTTTGTATTTCTTTATTAGAGTTTACAACCATAACAGTACTATTTCTAGCACCTATATCTATAAGACAGACTTGTTCTTTCGGCAAGTCAATAGCTCTTAGAGTTGAAAAGCAATCTAATTCAACCCCCTTAACTTTTATTCCTAAAGCTTGACTTATTCCAAAGTATCTATCTATTACTTTATTAGGCATAGCTATTATAAGAATATCATATTGGTCTTGATTAACTTTATTTTTACCCAAATTAATCCAATCTAATTGGACACTGTTAAGAGGTACTGGTATATGTTGTTTAGCTGCTAATGGTACTGCAGTAACTAATTCTTCTCCCCCCATTATAGGCACCTGTATGACTGCAAATAAAGCTAAATATGTTGGCAATGCTATGTATGCTTCTAATATTTCCATACCTGACTCTTCTAGCATTACTTCAATTATCTTTGTTATGGCTGCGGTTGAGAGAGCCGCATCACTACCTTTTTGCTGAATAATGTTATCTATATCATTATTCCATACAATATAATTATCAATATTATAAGACTTAACCTTACTCATCTCAACAATTTTTATAGTTTGAGTCCCAATATCTATCCCAAAAGATTTTTTTTGCCCTCCCAATGTAAACATTGTATTGTTTTTATTTATATTCTATAATAAATTTATTGTACCATACAATAAAAATCTATGCAATACTTATTAAATAAAATAATATTAGATTTACTATTACCAAACCAATGTATAATTTGTCAGCGACTTAATGACTGTAATATCTGTAGCAATTGTCTAGCTTCTATACCTAACACTCCTAATTTATGGTTAAAGGAGCAAGCATATAGCCAATCCATATTCCACCCTAAATTAAATACCAGAATACAAACACCGATACTTAAAGATAGTTATTTGGATAGTATATTAACCTGTGTTGATTTCAAAAATAATATTATAAAAAAAAGTATACATTATCTAAAATATAAAAACTTACCCCAATTATCTCAACCACTTGGTAGTATTATGTTAAGAACATTAAGCCAAAATTTAAGAATTAAAGATAATGTTATCCTCTGTCCTATACCATTACATCCAGTCCGTCTTAATTTACGAGGATATAATCAAGCCTTATTATTAGCTCAATATTTAGAAGATAAATTGAGATTACCTATATATAAAGGTCTGCATAGAGTTCGTAATACACCTAATCAAATGAAGTTATCAGATAAGCATGCTAGAATTATAAATATGCATAATGCCTTCAAATCCACCCAAAAAGCATCCCCTACTCTGACAAATATAATTCTCATTGATGATGTGACTACTACTTTATCCACAATCCAACAAGCTGCCAAAGCACTTAAAACTCAAGGATTTACTAGTATACATGCTCTAGTTCTAGCTCATTAAGTCCAGTTTATTGTTAATAATATTATAATTATGATATAATACTTACTACAGAGTATAATTACTTTGATTAATAGATAAAAACACAGAAATGGAAAATTTTACTGACAAAGAATTTGTATCTTATATTGTAAAGTCAATTGTAGATAACCCTAATGATGTATTGATTGAAAGAACTATTGATGAAATGGGAGTCTTAATCACTCTAAAGGTAAACCCTAGTGATATGGGTTATGTTATTGGGAAATCTGGAGCTACTGCTAAAGCAATTCGTTCTCTACTAAGAATAGTAGGAGCTCGTAATAATGCAAGAGTTAACCTAAAAATTCTAGAGCCAGAACAGGGCGGAAGAAGAACGTCTTCAATTAATAGCCATGAGGAAATAAATAAATTTGTAGATGATTTAGATATATAATTTTATTATGAGATTTGATATATTAACTATATTTCCAGAGATTATAGAATCTTATATCAATACAGGAGTAATAGGTAGGGCAATTAATTTAAAAAATATATTAACTATCCAAATCCATAATATCCGTGATTATACCAAAGATATACATCGTAAAATTGATGATGCACCATTTGGAGGTGGGGCTGGTATGATATTACAAATTGAGCCTATTTATAATGTCTTAAATAATATTATAAAAGAATATCCCAAAACTAGAAAACATATAGTTTTGACTAAGGCTGGAGCAAATATATTTGATCAAAATAAGGCTATCCAGTTAGGACAAGATTATGACCATATAATATTTATATGTGGTAGATATGAAGGCGTAGATGCTAGAGTAGAACAATATTTATGTAATGAGTCTTTATCTATAGGCCAATTTGTCTTAACTGGAGGAGAATTACCAGCATTAGTTATGTTAGATGCAATTTCAAGACATATCCCTAATGTATTGGGAAATATGAATTCTCTTGAACAAGAATCTTGGACACATACCGATGAAATAGAATATCCCCAATACTCTAGACCTGCAACATTTAATCCACCTAATCCCCATATTGTTAATAGATCTGCACCTTCTGAGTGGGTAGTTCCTAAAATTTTATTGTCAGGAGACCATCAGGCTATTGAAACTTGGAGAAGACAAAATCAAATATAATATCTTGATATATAAGAGATATATGATATAATAAAATTAATAGTAAAATATAGATTAAAATTATGCAAACTTATAAAACTTCAGTCCTATATAAATATGAAGCTCTAGAATTTGATAAATACTCCAAATCCCCCACTTGGTATGTAATGTTCTCTGTAATATTTGTATTATTATTGGTATATGCTATAATAACTCGTGATCCTATTGCCTTCATAGTCTTTGTATTGTTATTTGTACTTACATTATTAATTTCTAATAAAGACCCAAAAACTATTTTAGTTGAAATTACTAAAAATGGAATCAATCTAGATAAAAGAAAAACATTCCGATATCAAGATATAGATTGCTTTGGTATTTATGTAAGAAATGATGTTAAATTTATATCAATTTACCTCACTGAAGGATTGTTGAAATATACTAGAATTCCACTTGGAGATGAGAAACCAGAAGATATAGCAGATATTTTAGAACAATATATCCCCAGGGAAGATGGTAAAGAAAAGTTTATAGACACTATAGATCATATATTAAAAATTTAGAGTACCTATAGCTCAGATGGATAGAGTGCAGGTTTGCGGAACCTGAGGTCAGAGGTTCGAGCCCTCTTAGGTACACCAATATTGTTATTATGAATATATTCTATACTCCAATAGAAGCTCTTAAGCCCAAACTAAACACAAGACTAATTGGTTCTCTACATAAACTAGGGATTTATAATTTATCACAATTATTACTGTATCCGCCTAAAAAATTTATTAACTATACCCACTGTCAAACAATTTCTCAAATATATAATATACCATCTGGGAACCCGATTGTACTTGAAGTTACGATAATTAATAAAAAACAAACTAGACTACGTGGTAGACAATTGACATTAGGTGAAGTTACTATTCAAGATAGTACTGGAGAATTTGTTATCACATTATTTAATCAAAAATTATTATTTGAATCCTTGCAACTCAACTCTCAATATGCAATATCTGCGATTGTCAAGAGTGGCAACAAATCTCCCCTTAATAATATTAGTTTTGAGAGAATATTACCGAATAAAATCTTATTGCATTCCCATAGATTAGTACCTATCTATCCTGAGACAGCTGGGATTACATCTAAAATGATTAGGTATAGGATTAATCTTGCTCTGAAACAATTTCCTGAGCTAATAGAAACTTTACCCGAATGGATACTAGATATATCTAATCTCCCAGATATTAATAAAACCATTCAATATTTACATTATCCTCAAAATACGCACCAAATTAAAAAGGCTAAAGCTAGATTAGTATTTGAAGAAGCTTTTATAATGCAATTATATATTGCCAAGCAAAAATTAGTATTTCAATCAAAATATGCTCCAGCTATAATAGCTCAAATGGACCTTATTCAAGAATTTATAAATAGTCTATCATTTGATTTAACAAATGCTCAAAAACAAGCTATTGAAGAAATTATAGAAGATATAAGTAGACCTACCCCAATGAATAGATTATTAGAGGGAGATGTGGGAACAGGAAAAACAATAGTAGCTACTATTGCTATGCTTAATACGTATTACAATCAATATCAAGCTGTACTCATGGCACCAACCGAAATCTTAGCAACTCAACATTTTGAAGGAATTACCAAATTAACTGAGAGATTAAAAAGTCCACCTCTGGTAGCTCTAATTACCTCAAAAGAATCTCGTATATCTACGGATCAAAACTTAGATTCTTGGATGACAATTCCCAAAAAAGACTTACTCAAAAAAATTGAAAGGGGGTATATCAATATTATAATAGGAACTCATAGTGTTATTAGAGAACAATTAAAATACAATAACTTAGCTTTAGCTATTGTTGATGAACAACATAGATTTGGAGTCAAACAAAGAGCTGAACTACAAACTATGATTAGCAAGACTAATGATAAAAGTCCAGATACAATTGCACATCTTTTAAGTATGACAGCTACACCTATCCCAAGAACTCTGGCTCTCAGTATTTATGGAGATTTAGATGTTTCATTACTCAATGAGTATCCAGCTAACAGAAAATCTATCAAGACGAAATTAGTACCTCCATCCAAAAGGATTAATGCCTATAATTTTATTAGACAACATATTAAAGCTGGAAGGCAAGCTTTTGTTGTCTGTCCTAAAATTGAAGCTGATGAAAAATCAGATATAAAATCTGTAGAAGAAACCTTTATAGATTTATCCCAAAATATATTCCCAGACCTGAAAGTCAAGATGATGCATGGTAAAATGAAAACTACTGAGAAAGATAATATAATTAAAACTTTTAACCAAAAAGAATTTGATATATTAGTGGCTACTTCAGTTATAGAAGTTGGAATAGATATACCTAATGCAAGTATTATGATGATTGAAGGTGCAGAAAGATTTGGCTTGGCCCAATTACATCAATTCCGAGGTCGTGTAGGGAGAGGAGCGTATCAATCATTTTGTTTTCTCTTTGAGACAGGAGAAAATGAAATCTCAATGAATAAACGATTAAAAGCTATAGAGAATGCTAACAATGGTTTTGAATTAGCCGAAAAAGATTTAGCTATCAGAGGTCCAGGGCAATTTATAGGGTCAAATCAATCTGGATTATCAGACATTAGTATGGAGGCTTTGCTAAATAAAGAAATTATATTACAAACTAAAAGCATAGCTAATAAGATACTAAAGGAAGATATAACTCTTAATATATATCCTACTCTCAAAACTAGGTTGTCTCACTTTGAGGAACAGGTTCATTTTGAATAAAGATTAGTTTTCTAAACTCCAATCAGACTTAATAAATTGATTTAGTTTCTTATTATTAATCTTATCATCCAAGCTAAACTCAAAACCTTCTATCCCCGATTGTTTTTGAATATCCAACCCATATGTAGATAGTTGCGGGATACTATAGTCAATAATAATGTCTTTAGAACTATTAAAAGGTATATTAATTTCAAAACCAGCAATTTTTTTATTATACATAATACTATAATCTACTTCATTCTCTCTCTTCTCGATACCTGTGATTGTATTTATAAAAGCATCTTTTGGAAATAAAACTCTTGTATAAGATTTATAATCCGTATTGAGAGGAGAAGCATTCGTAGCAGTATTATAATAGGTAATTACAATGGTAGAACATATTTTGTCACCACATTCGCGTATCTCTTTTTTGATAGCTCTTTTCATATAGTAATCTGTCTTCAAAGATCCTAAATTTGCATCAACTAATTTGAAATAATCCTGTTGAGAATTAATATTGATAGCACCATCCCAGCCTAATTCAGTAATATTAGTTTGTATATTCAAATTATCACTCCAAATCATAATTTGCTTCTGATTTGCTTGTTCTAGAAACATATTAGCTAATTGATATTTTTTATAAAAAGAAGCTTTACGAATTCGCTGCTCGACTTCAAAAGCTAAATCTTTGATTGGCTCTTTTCTATCATCACGACTAATCCCCTTCTCTAAAAAACCAAAATTTAACTCATATTGTAATGCTAAAAGAATATTCCCAGCATCTAATTCCTTATCTTTATCAATAGAATTAACAGAAACTGGTCCTATAATTTTAAGTATCTCTGGCAACACTGATGCATTGATCGCAATTACTCCAGATATATCTTTCACACCTCCCTCTAACCTATAAAGATTTATAAGTTGTTGACTTGTAGTTGGAAAATCAGGAGACCAATTAGCATCTCTAAGCTGCATGGTCTGTATACCTAACATATCTTTGTAAGGTTCTGGAGCTTCTATACCTGGCTTACCATAATCAAAAGCATTAGTATTATAAATATAATAATCTTTAATATTACCATTTTCCAAAGTTAATTCAGCAAAATTTCCAATAAAACCACCCGTAGGTCTCAATTCTAATGTGTTTTGAAATATGACTAAATAGGTAACTTCTTTTTGTTCCCTAATGGACATAGCTAAATCAAGCTCTTTCCTATAATTAACCCAAATAAAAATTAATACTATTATACTTAAAGGAATACTAACAACTATAATTATCTTTATTATTTTAAATAAAATACTCCTAAGTTGTTTCATAAATTAATATCTAAGAGCAGATGTGACTTGTATTCTAGCACCCCGATATGTATTAGAATCTCGATAATATACATTCTCTAGAGCCTTCACAATATTATTCCAAGAATAATGGTATTTAATTTCACTTTGTAACATCTCAGCTAACTCTAATGCACCTTTATAATCACCCAATACATTCTCTAGTTGATGTTTAAGGGAAACTATACTATTAACTCTAGCAACATGTGCTAAATCACCAACTACCTCTATATTTTCTCTAATATTAGAGACTATGATTGGGACTCCATAGCTACCCGCTTCTAAAAGTGAAATAGACAATCCTTCTGAAGAAGAGGGTAAAACATAAATAGCAGCATTAGCAAATAATTGCTTTAAAGTACGACCAGATTGATGTCCTGTAAAAATAATATTTTTGTCTCCATTCGCTAAATTATGTATATATTTTTCATAATCTTTAGTATATGATGAAGAACCTACAATAACCAATTTTTTACCATATTTACGTGCCATCTGTTGATAAGCTTGGATCAAAATATGAGCATTTTTATGCTGTACTAGCCTAGCAATAAAAACAATATACCCCCTCTTTTTGATACCAAATTGAGATAATTCTGAGTCAGAAGTAATATAATTAAAATCTGTACCATTAGGAATATATGTGGTTTGAACATCAAATTCATTATAGGCAAAATATCTAAGACTCTTAGATACGGTAATTACCTCATCTGCAAAATTACAACCGATCCACGCTCCTAATTTTAGCATTGACTTAGCAATCAAATTCCATTTCCCATGATACCAATCAGCACTGTGAAATGTAAACACTACTTTAGTATATTTACCAGAGAACAAATATTTCAACCCAAACCCTATTCTAGCAAAAATAGTAAAAAGCGCTGGGCCAACAGAATTAATATGTAAAACATCTAACTCTGGGATAAAAAAACTATGCCATATAGAAAAGAAGGTATGTGTAGCAGCATCTAAACTTTTAGTAGGAATTGATTTAGTAGCAATAACTTGGACATTTTTATACTCTCCCTCAGCCACATATTGTGACCTAGTGTACACAAATACTTGATGACCTTTACGAGCTAATCTAACAGCAATATGATCTACATAATTTTCAACCCCTCCTCCACCTATAGCAGGGATGCCTTTTTGTCCAACAAAAGCGATCTTCATAGAATTAGAATCTTAAGTTATGGCGAAATCAACATCTTATTATATCAAATATAGTATATTTTGTCAAAAAAATTTAGCATTAACCAATATATCCCAATATCCTTATATATGATATACATAAGGATATCAATTCTATCTATCCCTGTCACTTTATAAGAAGATAGTTCCTTAAATTTGTTATTATATTTCAACTAAAATGTTCACAATACAATATCTATACTCTATACTTAAAGTTTCTGAACTATTCCTCTCAGTATTCAATACAAAATAATCCCTGCAGTCAATAAATTACTGTTTATTAAAACTGATAACTAAAAAGTACCGATAGCATATGGCTATCGGTACGAATAGTAAAGTTACCTACAAAGAATACGAATATTACGATCTTCATATATACACCCTGACCCTGATCCTCCTGTTCTATTGAAAAAATTGAATGGGAAGTGTTGATACCTCTGCCAATGTGGGTGTTGTTGCCAATATCTATTTCTGCCCCGTTCTGAGCGAACATAATGAGTCCGAGTATTAGGGTCCCATCGTTCATACTTACAAAATAATCCTTGCCTACGAACCCAATCACAAGTATCCACTCCTGATGGTAGATGCCGGGTCAAGATTCTACCATTATAAATAACAGTATCATAATACCAATATTGAGATTGAGCTTTAGCAGGGGCAGTGGCAATCAAAACTGCAAGCGAAGCCGTTGTTATACAAGATTTAATGAACTGGTTCAATTGAGTTAACCTCAATGACTACAATCCTACACTAGCATATATTTAATAAAATATCAAGCTTTACCTTATTATATATTCTAATCTATAGCCATTTGAACTTTTATCTAGTCTATACTTAATAAATAGTCTATAATAGATTTATATGAAGGAAAGCATTGCTATTCTAATTACTAATTTTGAAGGGGGGGGGGCTCAAAAAGTTGCTCTTACTCATGCACAAATATTCAAAAAAATGGGTTATGATGTGCATATCATAGTCATAGAGCATCAAGAATCATATAGTATTCCTAATGATTTAAATATACATTTTCTCAGTTCTATACAAGGGAAAGGATCTAAATTTCAAAAACTACTCTTATCCCCTACTTTGCCCTTTAGATTAGCTAAATATCTTAAGCAACATCAAATTAAACTATGTATAAGTCACTTAGAAAGAGCTGATTTTGTCAATATACTAGCTAAATTTATCAATAGACATAAGTCTATTGGGGTCATTCACTCCAACCTAACATCAACTTATAAGACTGATAATATATCCCTAAGTCGTATAGCATATAAATGGTTGGTTAAAATATTAGAGCCTCTTCATAATCAGATTGTAGCTGTATCACAAGGTATTGCTACTGACTTAACTCAACTAGGATTACCAAAAAATAAAATCCAAGTTGTCTTAAACCCTTTTGATATAAAAGATATTAGAGCAAAAGCTAAAGAAAAATTAGATATATATGGAGATATTTTTGATAATGATACTATTATTTCAATTGGGAGACTATCTAATCAGAAAGGACTATGGCATAGTATATTAGCTTTTAACCAAATCAAGAAATCTAAGCCAAATTTGAAGTATATAATACTAGGAGATGGACCTCTTAGAGAATACCATCTAAATCTATCTCACAATTTGGGACTAAAAGTTTATAATATATGGGATAAAAATACAATATTTTCCACCAATTATGATATTTATTTCCTAGGATTTCAAGCTAATCCATTCCAATTTATAGCCAAATCTAAGATGCTAGTATTATCATCTCATTTTGAGGGATTGCCCAATGTACTTGTAGAAAGTTTAATTGTGGGTACCCCCGTCATTGCTACCGATGTAGATTCTGGACCTCGTGAACTATTATCTCCTGATACTAATATTAACTATAAAACTGAAAATTTAGAGCAAGCTGAATATGGAATTCTGATTCCCATCGATAATAATCAATCTCCTAGATTCAATAATCTACAATTATCAAATTCTGAGAAATATATTATGGAAGCTATGTCTTTATTATTGGATAACAAAGACATCAGAGAAAGCTATATAAATAGATCTGAATATAGAGTTATTAATTTTGAAATCAATCAAATTATTCCACAATGGGAGGAGATTTTAGAGAATTTTTTGAACTAATAGTATAATATTTAAATACTACTCCCAATATAGCAAAAAATATCCACATCACTGCTGTTTGTCTTAGTAGATTATCCCATATACTAGATAAATATATGGCTATTACTATGAAAGTTGTCATTAACAGCAATGTATCTTGGCGAGATTTAATTCTTATAATCAAACTATATAGAATAGCTATAATAAATAGAATATATACTATTAGCCCAATTACTCCCATCTCAACAAAAACTTTAATATAATCATTATGAACTTCTAATGCCCCTAAAGAT
>Ga0129342_1000690_pt1 | contig 14834 bp, 17 predicted proteins | sample CPBDNA_5_FD_94426 | JGI IMG/M metagenome (GOLD analysis project Ga0129342, IMG submission 94426) | Freshwater to marine salinity gradient microbial communities from Chesapeake Bay, USA - CPBay_Sum_15_0.2_DNA | ecosystem: Environmental > Aquatic > Marine > Coastal | place: USA: Chesapeake Bay...
CGTTAGTGTTGCCCCTAACAAGTTGAAACCAGTTCTTAAGGTAGCGCCGAGTCAGTATGCACGCGCGCATCCTGACGTGTTAGTGCGTCACTAACAAAGCGAAACCAGTTCTTAACGTAGCGGTGAGGCAATGTTCGCTCTAATGTTCGTAATGTTCGGTTAATGTTCGGAAAATCAAAGTGTCAATCGTACATTTGCGTTTTGTGGCAAGGCGTGACAACCAGAGCGGAGCGTTAGCAGAACTTACCTATCGAGTTTTGTACTATCTTATTTAATCTTATTATTATTATATAATGTTCGTTTTAAAGAAAAGTATATACAAGGGGTAAAGTTAGTGCGTCACTAACAATGTTCTTTTTTATTTCTCTTCGTCCACCCTCCTCCGAGCGAGTCCTCACTCCTGAAAATTGCGAACAATCGAACTTTACTTATAAATCAAGCACTTGCTTCCGAACATTTGGCCGAACATTCACAGAACAACAGAACATTACACAAATAAACACGTTTTCACATCATTTGACATTTCTCGCTATTTATGCGATAATATGTACTGTTGGTGGTGTATCTAGCGGTTCCCCCTTTGTCCTATGACAAGTGATACGCCACCAACACCAATACAACCAAACGTCATACCGGAGAACGACATGACACACTTAAATCAAGTTAGTGACGCACTAACAAACAACGTACCCTCAATTGGGTCATCAGCAATGCTTGTTGAGTTATCCATCTCGACATGGACAGGACGCAAGTTAGACAAGCGAGCATCACAAGATGTTACCGCACAGAACCATGCCGATACAGGTATTGCCAATGTGCATAAAAAACTACTGGGTAACTGCGATGAACTCACTGCTGTTCAGAAGTTTACCGCTAACGTCCGCAACCTACACTATGGTATGACAATGCCGTGGTCTGACACAGGTTTACGTCTTTTACCAACTGCTCAGTATTTCAGGTATCACGAAGCCATGACCGAGGTGCAGAACGAGTACGAGCGTATGGTGCAGGTGTTCCTCGACTCATACGACTGGGCTATTGCACATGCACAGGCCAAGTTGGGTGCGTTGTTCAACCCTGCCGACTACCCTTCAACGGACAGTATCGCGTCAAAGTTTCGCTTCCGCTTCTCTTACATACCACTACCCGATGCAGGTGACTTTCGCATTGACGTGGGTAACGAGGCGACCGAACAGGTGAGAACACATTATCAGACGTACTACGCCGACCAACTACAGACTGCTATGCAGGACGTATGGGAACGCGCATATAAAGCACTGACCAAAATGTCAGAGCGTCTCGACTATGCCGACCACGAACAGAAGAAAGTGTTTCGGGATACGCTCGTGTCAAATGTGCTCGACATCGTAGAGCTTCTTGACGTGTGCAACGTCACTGGTGATTCTCAGATGTCAGCGTTACGCATCAGACTTGACGATGCACTACGCGGGGTCACGCCCGATGCACTGCGCGAGGATGGCTACCTTCGTGCAGAAACCAAGAAAGCGGTGGACGATGCTATTAAGTCGTTACCGTCAATCGACCTTTAATATGTGTAACCTTGTTAGTGCCACACTAACAACTTAACAGGAGAACTAAAATGTCTAATTCAGCAATCCAAATGTACGCCCTCGGCCTTGACCAGATCGCAAATGCCATACGTCACGGTGGCAACGAGCGCACAATACTTGTACAGGGTCACATGGGTACCGGCAAGTCGTCACTTCTACGCACACTTGCTAACGAGTTACCACAACACACCGCGTGTTACTTCGACTGTACCACTAAAGACCTCGGAGATATTACCGTCCCTAAGATGGCTAACATCGACGACGCCGATTACGTCAAGTATGCGACCAACGAGGAGCTGGGTGCGCACATCAAGACCCCGATCATTCTCATGATTGACGAGTATGGCAAGGCTAACCCTGCCGTGAAGAACGCGCTACTGCGCGTCATGCTCGAACGCAAGATCGGTGGGTACGAGTTACATCCTGACTCGATAATATTTGCGACCACTAACCTCGGAGCTGAGGGTGTAGGTGACTTACTGCCACCACACGCACGCAACCGCATAACGGTTATCACCTCGCGTAAACCTGACAACATGGAGTGGATCGAGTGGGGCATCAACAACGGTGTCAATCACACCCTGCTAGGTTGGTGTAAGGACAACCCACATCTGTTCCACAGTTTCGAGGATACCAAAGACCCCGATGACAATCCCTACATCTACCACCCCAAGCAACAACGCACTGCGTTTGTCACGCCGCGCTCACTTGAAGCTGCGTCCGACTGGCTCAAACAGCGTGAGCACTTCGATGACCAGACCCTAACAAGTTTACTCATGGGTACTATCGGAGAGCGTGGTGCTATGGACTTGATGGCGTTTGTCAAACTGGCTGACCAACTGCCCTCGTTGCAGTCAATCAAGGACGACCCCAAGAACGCCAAAGTGCCAGACAGTGCGGCGGCTGTGTGTATGGTTGTTTACAGAACCTTATCCACCATAGGCTCTGACTGGATAGATCAGTGGATGGACTACCTCATACGCCTAGACAAAGAGGCACAGGGTATGTTTGCCAACGGTGTACGCGCACCCAAGTATGCGCACCAGAAAGTCGTGATGACTAACAAGAAGTTTACACAGTGGGCGATGGACAACAACTATATGTTCGCTGCTGACAAACGTTAGTGCTGCACTAACAGGAGAACACGACAATGTTATCTATAGGTAAACAACTTACACCAGAGCAACGTCTGTCCAAGGCAGTCGTAGACATCATGGGCAACCCCAAGTATGTCGCGCTCGCAGGTGTACTCATGATCGGTGATCGCTCTGTTGACGACAGTGTGTCAACAGCTTGCACCAACGGACGCGATGAAGTGTATGGGCGTGACTTTATCGACAAGCTCAACGATCCAGAGTTACGGTTCCTTGTGTTGCACGAGTGCTATCACAAGTTATACCGACATCTCACGACATGGCGACATCTGTATGAGGAGAACCCTCAACTCGCCAACATCGCTTGCGACTATGTAATCAACATCAAGATTGCAGACGACAACACCGACGGGTGGGCAGTCATGCCCAAGGATGGGTGTCTCGACCCCAAGTATCGTGGGTGGGATAGTGCCTCAGTCTTTGCTGACTTGCGTGATAACAACCAATCAGATGGTGGTTCAGGTGATGGCTCAGGTGACAGCTCTAGCTCTCAAGGTGGGCAACCGCAGGGTTTCGATGACCATGACTGGGATGGTGCGCAAGAACTGACCGACGCCGATAAGCGCGAACTCGCACGAGATATTGACGAGGCTATCCGTCAGGGTGCGTTGATCGCAGGTAAGATAGGCAGTGGTGGTGATCGTGACCTTGTTGATCTACTCGAACCGCAGATTGATTGGCGCGAAGTGTTGCGTGAGTTTATTCAGACTACATGCGCAGGCAATGACTACTCAACGTGGCAACGACCCAATCGTCGCTATGTATCGTCAGGCTACTATATGCCTAGCGGTATATCCGAGCAGGTAGGTGAACTTGTTATCGCAGTCGATACGTCAGGCTCTATCGGTCAACTCGAACTGTCCGCGTTCATGTCCGAGATCAAGTCTATCTGTGACACCGTTCACCCCGAGGCTATACGCCTACTCTACTGGGACACCGAAGTTTGTCAGGACGAGAAGTATGACGTTCATCAACTCGATGACCTCATAAAGACTACCAAGCCCAAGGGTGGTGGCGGCACATCAGTTGAGTGTGTTCCCGCGTATCTCACCGAGCATGGCGTCAAGCCCCAAGCGTGCATCGTTCTGACCGATGGCTACCTTGGTGGTTCGTGGGGTTCGTGGTCTTGCCCTGTCTTGTGGTGCATCTTGGACAATCGCAGTGCCAAGCCCGACACAGGTAAACACGTTCATATCAAATCGAGGGATATGTGAGATGGGATACAGAAGTGATGTTCATATAGCAGTGACGTTTAACGACATTGCTACGTTGCGCGAGGTGATGGCGGTCTACGCCATGAACCCTACTGTGCAGAAATACAACTTAACAGAATACTGGGAGATGAAAGATGACACTACCCTCTACTACTCAGCCAAGGGCATCAAGTGGTATGACAATTACGAAGACGTGCAAGGCTACGAGCACATGATGTCCGTTGCCGAGATGTTCCACAAAGAACGAGATATTGCGTTTGCGTATTATTTTGTTCGTATAGGTGAGGATGTGGACGACACGGAAAGACGAGAACAACACGGTGGCGATGATGGCACACTCATGGAGAAGTTATGGGATGCCATGCAGATCGTACGTTGTGTAGAATTAAACTTTGGAGAGTAACAATGACAAATAGTATCAAATACGCATGGGCAGTCGCCCTTATTGAAAAAATTGTGGATGACCATTGCGAGAAGCTACGGAGGGAGGCCGAGCTTATCGAAGGGTTACAAGCGCGTAAGAACGCAACCGAACAAATCCACACAATCAAACAAGCATTCAACAAAATCCGCAACGGTTAGTGCGGCACTAACAGGAGAACGAACAATGACACTATATTGGATAAACCCTAGCGACTTTGAGGAAGTAGAGTATTTATATAACAGCACCAAACCTCTTTCGGGTGCACAGAATAATGGTAAGGACATACGCCCTGCTGGGGATCGCAAGCGTAAGTTGGAGCGTGTTCAGAAGTTTTCAGACAACTGCTACGCCTTTATGGATGGCGGAGTAGGTGACCCATATAGTTGGTGGGGTAACCGCTACGGCAGAGCTAGTGACAGTGAGGTGGTGCGGTTCGCCCCTATCGTCTGGCGCAAGCACAAGGACGGATCACAGACGGTAACAATTCGTAATGAGAGTGGGCAGGGTGCGCATAACTCGCGCTATTCTTTCCTTGAGCGTTACATACCTCACGCCATGCAGTTCAGTATCCGCAACGGTAAACAATTTATTACGCACGGCGATAAAGATTATTTCCTCGCTAAGAGTAATACCTTCCCTACCGCCTACGTTAACTTTACGAACATGCAGATGAAGGCTGATGGCTGTGCGAGTCGTGTCAAGTTAGCAATGACCTCGCGGGATGACGGTGTAGCACTGACTTTCAAACGTGTGAGTGATGGCAACTTTGTCCTTGAGACAGGTGGCAAGGCACTGCCGAAACCGCCGCGCACCTTGGTCAAGAAAGCACAGAAAGCCAAGTACAAAAAGGCTATCGAGGACTTTTGGGAATGGGTAACCACGATGTCACCCATGCTACCCACGGACGACTGGCAGTATACGGCTGATATGCATAAAGAACTTATGCTGTATGCGCATCCCGAGTATGCCGACAGAAGATGGTTCGCAAAAAAGGACATCCCTGCAAACATCGCGTTAGAGATCATCACGGATTATAATAATCCTATGAGATTGAATATGGCAGTGAACTTTGTGACATATTCTGACATCAAAAAAGCAGAGACAGTTGAGGATGTAAAGCGCGTGAGGGCGCAATACAACCGTTGGATCAACCGAGTCTGCGGATTCACAGTAACTAAGAAGTAAGGAGAGAGAACGATGGGTTACACACACAAACTCGTTAGTGACGCACTAACAAAACAACAGGCAGGTGCAGCACTTTTGCCAGAATCTACAATCAGGGAACTGCGGGACAAGATCAAGCAATCCATTCGTGGGTTGCAATTTATCAACCGTGATAGGAGATCACTGTACATCTACCGAGATGACTGCCCCTATGTGTTAGGTTGGATTGGATACGGTGACTACCGCCGAGGTGGTGATGGTACCGAGATGTATGTCGTGCACTCACGCACCATAAATAACGGCAAGTATACCACGTACAACGACCAACACTTCATGGCAATGTCCACCAACATTGACACCGCACTGCGCAACGTCAAGAAATACATTCGACCCTACACCCCTGTAGATATGGCGAAGATACATATTAAGGACGTGTCGAGTGAGGTGAGCAACGTGGCGGTTGAAAGCATGACCCGACTGCGTGACATCGAGAGCAGTATCGTTGACTTGGGCAAATACGGTGACAATTCAGCGACACGCCTGATTACAGAACTCAGACACCTGATAACAATTGGTCACAAGTTTGTTGATCCATCGTTCGGCTCTGATGTCGCCGATTACCTTACGGCTAGGGTAGAGGCTGACAAATACAAGGGACGTAGTATGCCCATGTGGTTTGTGCGGGTTTACGAGCGGTTCGGGGATCAGTGCTTTGACGTTGCATCCATATGCGACATCAATACCTTTCTCCCCAAAATCGGTGAGGAGGTGCACCGCTACACCGCATCCGATCTGCCCGAGGACATCATGGGCAAGCTGTCCGTCCTCAACATCCTGAACGACAAGCAATATGTTGATGACGTGGGTTATCGTGTAGGTGAGGGCATGTTTTATGTTGTGCGCTGACGCTCAGCAGTTACTACATGATGACAACATATATCGTGTTTACATATGTCCGAACACGAATACTATCTCTGTGGCATGTATTGGCATGGATAACGTTGACAGTGGAGCGGATGGCGTCTACTATTCAGTGGACGCCTTGCCTCTGTGGATGCAAGAGAAGATTGCATTGTTAATGATGACTGCTTTGGACAAGCCAACCAAATCAGTCGAAGGTGTTGGCAGACGAATAGATGCCAACACTTACTGGGTCTACCGAGTGTAGGTGTTAGTGTGGCACTAACAGAGGGCGGTTAGCCACCGCCCTCATCTTACCTACCGATACCAGTTCTGAGGTATAAAGATGGTTGATAACAGAGGTCAAATCCAAAAACGATTAGAGGACAACATGTGTCCTTGGTGCATGTCGAAGCTAGCACTAACGCAGAAAAAATACGAAGGCGATTCGTGCGTGATAACTCGTAAATGTTCGTCATGTAGCGGAACGGTAGTAGATACGTTCAAACATAAAGTAGAACGGTAGTAGATACGTTCAAACACAAAGGAAAACCACATGGCAATGACACCCGAAGCGAAAGTTAAGAAGAAGGTAGTGGCGCACCTAAAGACGTTAGGAGCCTATTACTTCTACCCTGTCACTGGTGGGTACGGTAAAAGCGGTGTGCCTGACATCATCGGATGTTACAAGGGACAATTCTTTGGTATAGAATGTAAGGCAGGTAAAAACAAACCCACACCCTTGCAAGAAAAAAATTTATTTGATATAAAAAATAACGGTGGCATAAGTCTCGTCATCAACGAGGATAACATAGATGACGTGCTAACCTATGTTGGCGGTCAGAACCGCGATCCACGACAGTTGGAGTTTGATTTTGATTAAGCAAGAAAAGTCCAAAGAAGAATGGCGCAACATAGAACTGCATTGCAGGATTGCCTACTATTCGGCACCGAAGTGGTCACCGATGCGCCTCTTTTTCAGATGGGGTAAGTGGTATGCGAACCGCAAAGCCCGATCCACGAAGTAGTAGTCCTAACCCCGTGCTGAACTTATCCGTACTGAGTTTAAGCACTTTGAAGCCTTGTTGAAGCAAGGCGTATTGTACGAGCCAAACTTTTAGGAGAACTATCATGGCTAAGAAAACATCACCGAAGGCTGAGAAAGTCTTGACATATTTGGTAAAGAACAAACATGCCACCCCTACCGAAGTCGCAAAGGCAACAGGCGTGTCCTATGGATACGCTTACCAGTTGATGAAAAAGGTAGGCACACCAAAAGAAAGTTCCAAGGAGGAAGCGAAACGCACCGCAAAAAAGCACCTAACCTCTGGGAGCGCATCAAAGCGTTCTTTGGGGGCAACTCGAGCTGACATTCTCGATACTGCAAAGACTTACGTCACCAAGGATCGCGCATCTGACCATGGCGATATAGAGAATAACTTCTTAACAATAGCTAGATACTGGTCTATCCATCTGGATCACGAAGTAACGGCTACTGATGTTGCAGTAATGATGAATTTGCTCAAGGTTGCACGTATCAAGTCCAACCCTAGCCATGCAGACAACTGGATTGACGGTGCAGGGTACATGGCGTGTGGCGGTGAACTTGCGGGAGAAACAACTTAGTGGACTTAATAACACTGGATTTTGAAACGTACTACGACAGGGATTATTCCCTGTCTAAGATCACGACTGAAGAATACATCCGTCACCCTCAATTTGAGGTGATTGGTATCGGTGTGAAGGTCAACAACCAACCGACTGAATGGGCGAGCGGCACACATGAACAACTCAAAGAATACTTACAGTCATTCGACTGGGCAAACTCTATGGTACTTGCTCACAACACTATGTTTGATGGTGCCATTCTTTCTTGGCGCTTTGATATTCATCCTCGCGTGTTTACCGATACTCTTTGTATCGCCCGTGCTCTACATGGGGTGGAAGTTGGTGGCAGTCTCAGGGCGCTTACTGAAAGATATAACATCGGAGAGAAGGGTACAGAAGTCCTCAACGCCCTTGGAAAGCGAAGAGCCGACTTCAGTGAAACCGACCTCGACAGATACGGTGATTACTGCGTCAACGATGTCGAACTCACGTACAAACTATTCAACATATTCCTTAAAAAAGGATTTCCGAAAACTGAACTAAGGATAATCGACCTCACCCTGCGTATGTTCATAGACCCTATATTGGAACTGGACATCGGGCTACTCGAACAGCACCTCGAAGATACGCGGGAGCGGAAAGACCAACTGCTTGAGAGTGCGGGTGTGTCTAAAGAAGACCTCATGTCTAACCCCAAGTTTGCAGAAGTATTGCAAGGTTTAGGTGTGAAACCCCCAACGAAGATCAGTCTTACCACTGGTAAAGAAACTCTGGCGTTTGCCAAGTCAGACGAGGCGTTCAAGGCATTGGCTGACCACGAAGATGACAGGGTGCAAGCTGTGGTAGCGGCGAGGCTTGGCACCAAGAGCACACTCGAAGAGACGCGGACTCAGCGGTTCATCGAGATAGGTAAACGAGGCACCCTGCCTGTTCCTGTCCGTTACTACGCCGCCCACACTGGGCGATGGGGTGGCGACGACAAGATCAATCTCCAGAATCTACCGAGCCGTGGTCCAAATGGTAAGAAGTTAAAGCGGAGCATCCTTGCCCCCGAAGGTTACACTCTGATTGATGCCGACAGTGCACAGATCGAAGCGCGTGTTCTGGCGTGGCTTGCCGAGCAAGACGACCTGACCCAAGCGTTTGCTAAAGATGAGGATGTGTACAAGAAGATGGCATCACGCATCTACGGATGTAGTGAAGATGAAGTGACCAAAGACCAAAGGTTCGTGGGTAAGACCACCATTCTTGGTGCGGGTTACGGCATGGGTGCTCTAAGATTCCAAGCACAGCTAAAGACGTTTGGGTTTGATATGGACCTAAACGAGGCCAGACGTGTTATTAACATTTACCGCGAAGCCAATTGGAAAATTAACCACCTCTGGCGCGACTGTCAGAACATGGTGCGGTACATGGTCAATGGCGACAGCTATCAAGTTGGTAGGTCCGGCGTGTTGAAAGTAGTGGGTGCAGAACGCGGCATCCTGCTACCGTCAGGTTTGCTCATACGCTATGACGGTTTATCAGCCGAGCAAGGCGAGAACGGTTTGGAATACAGCTACAAGACACGGCGTGGACGCACCAGAATTTATGGTGGGAAGGTGACGGAAAACGTCTGTCAAGCAATCGCTCGTTGCATCATCGGTGAACAAATGTTAAAAATAGCCAATAAATACCGCGTTGTGTTAACCGTGCATGACTCGATTGTGGCTTGTGTTCGGGACGAAGAAGTCGCTGAGGCCCAAGCGTATATCGAAGAGTGTATGCGTTGGACACCTGCGTGGGCAGAAGGTTTACCGATCAACTGTGAATCTGGTACTGGCAAATCATACGGGGATTGTGAATGAGTGTAGCACCGTGGTCATTCAGCAAAATAAAGGCATTTGAACAATGCCCTAAACAGTTCTACCACGAGAAAATACTCAAAGAGTTTCCTGTCGTTGAGACCGAAGCGATGCGCTACGGCACTGAGTTTCACTTAGCGGCTGAGGAGTACATCCGCGACGGTAAGCCAATCCCTAAGAAGTTTTCCTTTGCACAGGACATGCTTGACTCCCTGAACGCCAAACGAGGGGTTAAGCTGTGCGAGAAAAAGATGGGGCTGACTGAGAACCTTGAACCATGCGACTTCTTTGCCGATAACGTATGGTTTAGGGGGATTGCTGACCTTCTAATCATTGACGTGTTAGTAGATACCGCATGGGTCATCGACTACAAGACGGGCAAGTCATCAAAGTACGCTGACAAGGGCCAACTTGAATTGATGGCACTGACTGTGTTCGCGCACTATCCCGATGTTAAGAAGGTCCGTGCAGGGCTACTGTTTGTTGTCAGTAAAGACCTTATCAAAGACAGATACGCCGATTTCGATAAGTCGAAGCTGTGGGAGAAATGGCTTGGCAAATATAACGCCATGAAAACCGCCGCCGACCAAGATGTGTGGAACCCTAAACCAAGCGGACTGTGTAAGAGGCATTGCCCTGTTACTGTTTGCGTTCATAACGGAGGTCACTGATGCCCTACAAAAACAAACCCCGTCCGTACAAGAAAGAGTACGAGCAACAGAAAAAACGTGGTGAACACGCTGACCGCATGGAGCGGCAACGTGCGCGACGCAAGATGGACAAGACAGGTAAAGACGCTAACAAGAACGGCGTAGCCGACAAGCGTGAAGGAAAGGACATCGCACACAAGAAGCCATTGGCGCGTGGGGGCACCAATAAAGATGGTTACGGTGTGCAAAATCGTAAGAAGAACCGAGCGGCAGGGGGTGCCATGAGTAGCCCCAAGAAAAAGCGTTAGTGCCACACTAACAAAAACCGCGTCACTAACAAAAAGTGGCGTTGCGATGGAGAACAATGTGCAGATTTTCAAGAATAAGGCGTTACTGTTGCGCCTTAAAAACCCCAACAAAGTTACGACTGTAATCCCAAACAGCAAGGAACTACCTGACAATCAGGTGGCAGTTAAGTGGGGCGTAGACGAAGCGCACACCCTAAAGAAACTAAACATCAAGAACGTGCCGTCACCCATTGAGGGTAAGTACGATTGGCCCGGACAATATAAGCCCTACAAACACCAACGTGTTACTGCGGCGTTCCTGACAATGAATAAGCGTGCGTTCTGCTTCAACGAGCAGGGCACGGGCAAGACTGCATCCGCTATCTGGGCATCCGACTTCCTGATGAAGCAAGGTAAGGCCAACCGCGTGTTGGTTATCTGCCCGCTCTCGATCATGGATAGCGCATGGCGCAATGACTTGTTTTCTTTTGCCATGCACCGAACCGTCGATGTGGCCTATGGTACCAAAGAGAAACGTAAGAAGATCATCAACCAAGGAGCTGATTACGTTATCATCAACTACGATGGTGTCGAGATCGTTGCCGAGGAGATTATCAACGGCGGGTTCGACTGCATCATTGTGGACGAAGCCACGCATTATAAGAACCCACAGACCAAGCGATGGAAGACGTTAAATAAGATGTTAACCGAGGACACTTGGCTCTGGATGATGACAGGCACACCTGCGGCACAGTCCCCCTTGGACGCCTACGGAATCGCCAAGCTAGTCAACCCGACTGCGGTGCCGAGATTCTTCGGGTCATGGCGCGACCAAGTGATGCGTAAGATCACACAGTTTAAGTGGGTTCCGAAGAACACCGCGAACGACACAGTGTTCCGCGTCTTGCAACCCGCGATCCGCTACACCAAAGACGAGTGCCTTGACCTACCCGAAATGGTCTACACCAAACGTGAAGTCGAACTAACCCGACAGCAAGCCAAATACTACAAGCAACTTAAAGATAAACTTGTTTTACAGGCGGCAGGGGAAGAGGTCACGGCTGCAAATGCAGCGATCAACATGAGTAAACTCCTGCAAATATCTTCTGGCGCGGTCTATACCGATGGTGGCGAGAGCCTAGAGTTCGACATCAAGCACCGTTATCAGGTTCTTAGAGAGGTCATCGACGAGAGTTCCAAGAAGGTCTTGGTGTTTGTACCGTTCAAGCACACCATAGACATCTTGACTGATAAGCTACGCAAGGACGGTATCACTACCGAGATCATCAGGGGGGACGTGCCTGCGGCGAAGCGCACCGAGATATTCCGAGAGTTCCAACAGTCCGACAACCCAAAGGTGCTTGTCATTCAGCCACAGTCAGCGGCGCATGGTGTTACGTTAACAGCCGCAAACACAGTTGTGTGGTGGGGTCCGACTAGTTCGCTAGAGACTTACGCACAGGCAAACGCGCGTGTTCACAGGTCAGGACAGGATCACAAATGCACCGTCGTACAGCTCCAAGGTTCCCAAGTAGAGAAACGTGTTTACGCATTATTAGATAACAGAATAGACGTACACACAAAAATGATTGATCTTTACAAAGAAATACTTGACTAAGGTATAATCCGCTAGTAGAGTGAACATCCCGACACTATTGTCGTGCAAATGGGAGAACAAAATGAGTGAGGATGATAAGTTAGCCGCGAAGCTGACTAGAGTGTACTTGAAAATCCGCGACGAGAAAACCCGTGTTGCGGAAGAGTTCAAGCAAAAAGAAGCCGACCTTAACGGACAACTCGATAAGGTCAAAGCCGCGCTACTCGACTACTGCAAAGAGCAGGGTACCGAGAGCGTTAGGACTTCAGAAGGTCTCTTCTACCGTTCGGTAAAAACTCGTTATTGGACAAGTGACTGGGAAGAAATGCACAAGTTCGTCTTGGAGCATCAGGTTCCCGAGTTCTTTGAAAAGCGGTTAAACCAGACGATTGTTAAGACCTTTCTCGAAGAGAACCCCGACGTAGTTCCGAAGGGACTAAACGTGGATTCTGAATATATAATCTCTGTGAGGAAAAAATAATGACTGGACCATTCGTACCTATCGAAGACCTGTCGAAGCACTTCTCTGTATCGGTTTCTACGATCCGTGCATGGGTGCGTCAGGGTCATATCCCCAAACATACCTACATCAAAGTGGGTAATACCTATCGTTTCTCTGTTGATGACGTGTCAGTCGCACTCACCAAGAAGGACGCAGACAAGCTAAACAGCAACGGTGCAGACACCGCTGTTACGGCAAGTGGTCTGGGTGCTATCGGTGCAGTCGCTTTCACTGATAATGATGACGATGACGATGCCAATTTTAACTTAGACGACGATATTTAAGGAGAAACAAATGTCCGATATTACCTTGTTTGAAAACAATGCGCTTGCGAACAGTGATCTGTTCAAATCATTGCAGGATGTAAATGACAATCTGCTAAGTGGTTCTGGTGGGGGAGATCAACGCCGCCGCATCAGCCTTAACGGCGGTAAGTTCCGCGAGTTCGTCAACGGCGAACAAGTGTCCGTCAGTAAAGAAGATAACATGAATATGGTTATCTTGAACGCCGCTAAGATCAGTCGCCAGTATTACGAAAGCAACTATGATGCGCAAAACCCAACCCCGCCGAAGTGTTGGTCAACCGACACCGAAGCACCTGCACCCGAGGTTCCCGCCGATCAGCGTATGGCCTCACGTTGTATGGATTGTAAGATGAACATCAAGGGTTCTGGTCAGGGTGAAAGCCGTGCCTGTCGTTTTGGACAGCGCCTCGCTGTAGCACTCGAAGGACAACTTGATAAGGTGTATCAGCTTGCCCTGCCTGCGACTTCCGTCTTTGGTGATGGTAAGGATGGCAAGATGCCGATGCAAGCATACGCACGGTTCCTTTCCGCGCATAATACCCCCGCAATCGCTATTATCACTAATATGCGGTTCGATGAAAGCAGTAGTGTTCCCAAGCTATTCTTTAAGGCGGTTCGCCCCTTGGACGAAGAAGAGTTAAAGACAGTGGTTGAAATGAAAGACCACCCTGATACTGTGAAAGCCATTACTCTCACGGTTGCCCAAACCGATGGTGTAGAGAAGAAGGCACCAGAGCAAGTCGCGCTTGAGAAGAAAGAAGAGCCTAAACCGCTGTTCGACAATGAGGATGACGAACCCGTTGAAGAGCCTACCAAAGTCGTCAAGAAAACCGCGCCTGCTCCAAGCAGTGATGATGGCGACCTGAGTTCGATTATTGACAACTGGGACGATTGATCGCTCGTCGTCTAGGGTAATTGGACTGCGCCACGGTGGGGGACTTTAACCTCTTTCACCCTACCGTGGCGGTTTAGGCAATGGGTGGTATAAATGGAAACAAAAACATTTCTAACAAAGGCGTTGAGTAGTGAGGGCTACTACTGCATCTTTGCGGCGAGATCGTCAGATGAACGTAAAGCACAAAAGTTTTATGACACGATTGATGCCGTTGTTGATGCCGCTCACAATTTTGACCAAGAAGGGTATGATATTTACTACGGCCTAGCCACGTTTCACGAGGCAGGCTCACGTAAAGTAGATAACGTAAAGCACCTAAATGCGTTCTTTCTAGATTTAGATTGTGGGCCAAGCAAAGACTTTACATCGCAAGAACAAGCGATAAAAGCCCTACATACATTCTGTAAGAAGCACAGCCTACCTCGACCGATTATGGTTAACTCTGGGCGGGGTGTGCACGTCTACTGGTTCCTGTCGGAATCGGTGTGCTATGAGGATTGGTATCCTGTAGCGGAAAGGCTGAAACGTCTTTGTGCGCAGGACAACTTTGCCGCTGACCCTGCTGTAACGGCTGACGGTGCGCGCGTGTTAAGGGTTCCTCATACACATAACTACAAGACAAACCCACCGTTAGACGTGGGCTTTTTTGGGCCAACGCCAGAGTTCTCGGCTGTAGATTTTGATGCGTTCTCGGAGTTGCTCGGGTCTGACCCGATACC
>Ga0129342_1000691_pt1 | contig 14833 bp, 13 predicted proteins | sample CPBDNA_5_FD_94426 | JGI IMG/M metagenome (GOLD analysis project Ga0129342, IMG submission 94426) | Freshwater to marine salinity gradient microbial communities from Chesapeake Bay, USA - CPBay_Sum_15_0.2_DNA | ecosystem: Environmental > Aquatic > Marine > Coastal | place: USA: Chesapeake Bay...
CACATGCCATTTTTACAAACAACCAAGTACAACTTACCATCACGCCCGATGGATCCTGCAGTTTCCCAAAATCTGCGGGCATACCGTTGTCCTACCCTACCGCGCTTAGTATGGAATTGATAAAGGCTTTTTACTTTCATCGACACATTAAAGTCGGTTTGTTCACTCGAATAAAGCTCTCCGAGACGCGCCTTAAGCTCATGCACTCCTGGACTAATTTTGCGTGCAAATAAATAATCCTGCTCAATCAGAAAATAGTAATGATCGTTATAAAATGTTGCTGGCATCCCATAATCGGAAAAAACCAAAAACGTCAGCGTACGCGTGCGGATTTGATTATCTGGAATCAAATGGCGCACCAGCGTTTGAAAAAAGGTCTCATCGGGGATCCATGTGGTTTTAAAAAAATTCACCACATCACGCCGCCGTTTGATAAATTCCATGATGGATTCGACGGTGCGCCGCCGCAAGCACCACCATTGACTGCCAATTTGCACCTGAATATCGTTTGGAACTTCTCGACTTAGACCAAAGCGGCGCTGCAAATTCAAACTGGTATAAAACAGCCATTTCTGAGTCCGTTCATTGAAGAAATGCCGATAATGCAATCGGTCTTCCTTCATTCCAGTCTTAATCCAGTCACTTTCAAAAAAATCAAAGCTCTCTATGTAATCGACATCACTATTGTCCAAAAAATTTCTCATATATCCATATGACTTTATGGACATACAGTCCCCTGAAACCATGTAAAAATGCGAAGCCTTTGGAAAACTGTCCAACGCTGCTTTGATGGCATTTAGCGTTGCTTGGACCAGCGAGCATTCCGCCCAGCCGCATTTAACGCGTTTCTTTGCGTATGTTACGTTTGGATTATCTTTCAGAGCGGATCTAATGTGTTGAAAATCACCGTATTTTGAACCTGCATCAAAATGAATGGACACAAAATCCCCGACAGCCGTCAACCGATTGGCCTGAGCAATGATAGCCTCCGGATCTTTGTGACATAATTATATGAACGCAATTTTAGCCACAGATTCTCCCGCATTTTAACCTCACGCATCCTAGACGTGCTAAATGTCCACATTTATCTAACATGCAATCACTTTCAACCTTGAATTTTCTGCGCTATACGACAACAAAGTCTAAAAAAAGGGATAAAGTAATGGGATTTCCTGGCACGTGGATGACCGAAAGCGAAAGCGTGGTTTATCGCGTCGTACCCAAATGCGCATGTTCAAGCATTGGTCAAATCATGTTTTATTCAGATCATGGCGTATTCTTTGATGGTGATATCCATGACGCGCAGGATGGCATGCATAAATGGGCCATGGAACACAGCCAGCACAAGATATCTGAAAACGTAAGACACCACCGAAGCTTCGCATTTACATGCGTACGAAACCCTTACACGCGCATTCTATCGTCCTTTTTTGACAAAATCTGTGGCATTCAGAGAAACGGTAACCGTTATCGGGGAAATTTGGTCCCGATGTTGGTTCAAAAATACGGCGTCGAAGTGGGCGGTGAGGATGGAAAAGAAAACTTTGATCAAATCAAATCTTTTCGTCGTTTTCTTCTTTTTGCCCGTGATACCATTAAATTTCGTAAACCGATGGAACCAGATATTCACTGGTCGGCAATGTCAGGCCATATCTCTACTTTCGTTGTAAATGGTGGGCAATACGACAAAATTTTCTGGACCGAACAATTTAACGAAGGCATGCAATCCGTTCTGGATTCAATCCAAACAAAACATGCTATAAATCTGGAAGAAATCCCCCGTTTCAACGAGTCAGAAGGCCATGGACCAAAGCGGGCCCATCCAGTTGAAGATTACTTTGATGATCTTTCCATGCATCTGATGTATGAAATTTATCATCGTGATTTTGACCTCTTCAAATATGATTTCCACAACCCGGCGAATAAATTCCCGATCAGTGAAATCGACCTTGATGAAGTCCACGCAAAACTTGGTGACTGACCCCGTTTCGCGCCGCTAACCGGTTAAACAAGGCCTGCTTTGGCGAAAAGGGCGGACACATCTTCTTGAGGGCGCGGGCCAATATGGGCAATCACCTCTGCTGCGGCGATATTGCCCATGGCACAACAGCTATCTATATCACGCTCATTCACGAGCCCGAAAAGAAACCCTGCTGCAAACTGATCCCCTGCCCCCGTCGCATCGACGGGAACAACAGGAGTAACAGCATGATCTGTACGCTGTCCATCGCAGATGACGGAAACGCCTTCCTTGCCTCGCGTACAGATGACCAGATTGCAAATTTCCGCGGTTTTGACGATGGCCGCGTCCAGATCATCTGTTTCAAACAACGACTTGATCTCATCTTCATTGCCGATCACATAATCAAGGTCATGTTCGATCAGCTGCAGAAAATCTGCGCGGTGACGTTCAACACAAAAAGGATCAGAAATCGCAATGCCTGCTTTTCCACCAGCGCTGCGGCAGGTTTTTGCAAGTAGTTTAAAGGCTTCCTTGCCCTTGTCTTTGTCGAACAGATACCCTTCAAGGAATACGATCTCAGCCTCTGCTGCAACCTCTAAAGACACATCTTCCGTCCCAAGTTCTGCGGAAATACCCAAATAGGTATTCATCGAACGTTCACCATCTTCTGACACAAAAATCATAGACCGTGATGTCGGAAGTTCCCCACCGGAAACCGGTGGATTCACGAAATCAGTGCCTGTTTCTTGCATTGTATTTGCATAAAACCGCCCCAAACTATCGTCACTGACCCGTCCAATAAAGGCCGTGCGCACCCCAAGTGCGCCAAGACCGGCAAGTGTATTGGCCACAGCACCACCGGGCGCTTCAGTCCGTTTATCCATCGCACCATAAAGAAGTTCAGCGCGGTCCCGTTCAATGAGTTGCATGATGCCTTTTTCAATTCCCATTTGGTCAAGGAAAAGATCATTTGACTGGCAAATGACATCGACAATTGCATTTCCGATGCCTACAACTTGATATTTTTTCATAACTCTTTGTCCTCAAACAAACATAAATCTCGAATGATACAGGATGCACACAATGGTTTTCGTGCCTTACAGTGGTATCGCCCGTGTAAGATCAGCCAATGGTGGGCATGGCGTTGGAATTGGGTTGGAATGTTGTCTTCAATGGCCCGCTCCACGGCCTCAACATCTTTACCGGGTGCAATTCCAGAACGGTTTCCAACCCGAAAAATATGGGTATCCACAGCTTGTGCGGGATGCCCCCACCACATGTTCAAAACCACATTGGCCGTTTTGCGCCCTACCCCCGGTAAAGCTTCAAGTGCCGCGCGTGAATTGGGTACAATACCAGCGTAGTCATCCACAAGGATCTGCGCCATTTTCATGACGTTCTTGGCTTTATTGCGGTAAAGTCCGATTGTCTTGATATGTTCAATCAATCCTTCCTCGCCAAGATCCAACATTTTTTGCGGCGTATCGACCGTTTTGAACAGCTCTTTTGTCGCCTTGTTCACCCCAACATCCGTCGCCTGCGCACTGAGCGCAACTGCAACAAGTAAAGTATATACATTGACGTGATCAAGCTCACCCTTTGGTTCCGCCTCAGCCTCCTGAAAGCGCAGGAATATCTGCTTGATCGTATGAAAATCCAACTGCTTTGCCATGGATTTGCTATGCCTTCTGTTTTTCATAAGGACAAGCAAAATGCGCAAGTTTCGGGTGGCATTGTGCGCTATAGTCGCTAAACATCATCAAAAATGGAGTTTTGATGACGGATTTAGAAAGTTCTTATACTTATGGTGTTCTCAAACGCGCTATCGCCGAAATTGACCGTTCAGGAGGTCAAATCGCGCTTTCGGACCTTGCGGCGCACGTGGGAATGAGCGCCCCCCATTTCCAGCGGCTATTTTCAAAATGGGTCGGCGTTTCACCCAAGAAATATCAACAATATTTGACACTTGAACATTCCAAACAGTTATTAAGCGAACACCATTCCCTTTTGGATGCGGCTCTTGAGAGTGGCCTGTCCGGAACTGGACGTCTACATGATCTTTTCATCACTTGGGAAGCCATGACGCCAGGCGAATTTGCCAAAAAGGCAAATGGTCTGACCATCAGTTACGGCTGGGTCGAAAGTCCCTTCGGAGAAGCGCTTATCATGACAACGCACAGAGGGATCTGTGGTATTTCATTTTCTGAAGAAATGGGGCGCGATACTGCTATTGCCGATATGATGAAACGCTGGCCAAATGCAGAATTTCAAGAAGAAACAAAGCCGTCGACTTGGAACGGTATGTCAGTCTTTGACCATAAAAATCCACCCCGCCTTCACGTGATCGGTGCGCCGTTTCAGATCAAGGTGTGGGAAGCATTAATGCGTATTCCAAGCGGGCATGTTAGCACCTATAGCGATGTTGCTTCAGCCATAGGTTCCCCGAAAGCGACACGTGCAGTTGGAACTGCAATCGGCAGAAATCCTATCAGCTGGCTGATACCCTGTCATCGTGCTTTAAGAAAGTCTGGGGAACTCGGTGGGTATCATTGGGGATTACCGATCAAAAGAACGATGCTTGCCTATGAGTCGGCGCGCAGAGACGCCACATCCAAGTTACAAAAGACGGCATAGTTTCGCGCATATCAATTTTCCCCGTTTCGTTACTCCTGTGATGTATCATATAAGATACACAAAGTATTTATGGGATGGATTGTAGATGACAAATGTAGCAAAAATCGTTGGTATTTTCGTAGCCGCCGGACTGGGGTTGAGTGCATGCACGGGCCCGGAACGCTTTGAGGGCCAGAATAGCTACGAAAAAACACAAAAAGGCGCGTTGATTGGTGGATTGGTCGGCGCAGTTGGTGGCATGATCACCGGAACAGACGCGGAAGACAAACGCAACCGCGCCCTCAAGGGGGCCATTATAGGCGGCGGCGCAGGCGCGATTATCGGCAATCAGCTTGATAAACAAGAGGCAGAACTTCGAAATGCGATGGGCAATGACAATGTTCTGATCCAAAATACTGGGGACAGGCTGATCGTGACCCTGCCTCAGGACATTCTTTTCGCAGTCGACAGTACAGCCCTTCGCCCTGATCTCATGAGCGACATTGGCGCGCTTGCTGCGAACCTACGCAGCTATCCCAATACAACCGTTCAGGTCATCGGTCACACCGATAACACCGGTGCCGCAAATTATAACCAATCGCTCTCTGTTGGTCGGGCCACTAGTGTTGCGAATGCTCTGGTCGGAAACGGGGTATCAAGGTCCCGTATCATCGCGACCGGACGCGGCGAAGATCAACCTGTTGCGTCCAACTTGACAGCCGAAGGACGGGCGCAAAACCGACGCGTGGAAATCGTGATCCTGCCAAATGCGGTGAACGGATAAGACACGCACATGAATTTACCCCTCCGGAGCAGTCCAGAGGGCAATTTGAACAGTTGAAAAGCAACAAAAGTCCAGCTTTTAAAATCAGGTACCGTTGAAAGAGGGTTTATCCTCTTTCAAGCGCGATTGCTGTGCCTTCCCCCCCACCGATACAAATCGCCGCCACCCCACGTTTAAGGTCATAACGTTCCATCGCATTTAAAAGCGTCACAATGATCCGAGCGCCAGAGGCACCAATGGGGTGCCCAAGTGCACAGGCCCCGCCATGTACATTGATTTTATCCCGTGGGATGCCCATGTCCTGCATAAAGGCCATGGGGACAACGGCAAAGGCTTCGTTCACCTCCCAAAGATCCACATCGTCTTTGCCCCACCCGATCCGATCCAGCAGCTTCTGGGCGGCAGGAATAGGGGCGGTGGCAAACCAACCCGGTTCTTGCGCATGACTGGCATGACCAATGATTTTCGCCCGGATAGGGAGGCGCTGTTCCCTGGCGTAGGAGTTAGAAGACAAAATAAGCGCTGCAGCACCATCCGAAATCGAAGACGAATTGGCGGGGGTTACTGTCCCCTCCTTGCGAAAGGCGGGTTTCAAATGAGGAATTTTTTCCGGACGCGCATTGGCGGGTTGTTCGTCACGTGTCACTATGCGGTCGCCTTTGGGTGAAGTCACTGTAAAAGGGGCAATTTCATATTCAAAGGCACCATTTTTTTCTGCGTCTAATGCGTTAGATAGGGATTTAAGCGCGTATTCATCCTGTGCTTGTCGGGTGAACTGGTATTTTTCCGCACAATCCTCGGCAAAAGTGCCCATGAGGCGGCCTTTATCGTAGGCGTCCTCCAATCCGTCCAAAAACATATGGTCTTTAACCTCAGTATGCCCAAGACGCATACCGCTTCGCATTTTGGGCAAGATAAAGGGCGCATTAGACATGCTTTCCATCCCGCCCACAGCAATAATATTCGTGTGGCCAAGCGCGATTTGATCAAACCCAATCATGGTTGTTTTCATTCCTGAACCGCACATTTTATTCAGCGTTGTGGCAGGGACAGTTTCATCCAGCCCTGCAGCAAAGCCTGCCTGTCGTGCGGGCGCTTGCCCCTGTCCAGCGGGAAGAACATTTCCCATCAGCACTTCGTCAACGGTTTGCACGCCTGCCCCTGACATCGCCGCCTTTATAGCAGCCCCGCCAAGCTCGGCGGCTGGGACGCCGTCGAAATCCCCCTGAAATCCTCCCATGGGCGTCCGTGCAGCCCCACAAATCACAACTTCTGGCACAATTCGCTCCTTATTTTTCTTCATGAATACCGAAAAGTAACCTTTCCCGTCTAGCCATTTTAAGACCGTCTCCACTCAAGGAACCCACGATGGAAATCACACCTGATATTATTAACAACACTTTGATCTTAAAAATACTGGCAACGCGTATCGATGCGGCCAGTGCTGTGCAATTCAAAGATTTGATGCGATCAACGACTGACGGATATAGTGGACGCGTTGTACTGGATCTGGAACTGGTCGAATTCATTGACTCAAGTGGACTAGGTGCAATTGTGAGCGCATACAAAGCACTTGTCCCCAGAAATAGGATGGACATTTGTTCCACAGGGGAAGTTGTAAATACAGTTTTCCGTCTAACGCGCATGGACTCGATCTTTGCCATTTATGAGGACGTTGAGCACGCATTGAATGAAGGTGAACTTATTTAAGGATGTCTCACGTGAACTGGAACGAATTGGAAATAAGATTGTCCGTCGCAGAAGATTACCTTTCTGTACGGCACGGATTACAGGAATTCAAAACACGTTTTGCAAACGGGAAGTCGCGGGACATTGACGTGAACCCAATTGAACTGGTCTTGGCAGAGATCCTCAATAACATTGCAGAGCATGGGGATCATGCTTCCCTACCCGAAAAGATCTGTCTTAAATGGGCGCTTCACAAGAACCGGTTTTCAGCGGAAATTTCCGACGCAGGCGTTGCGTACAGTCCGTTGGAAAAAATTAGGGCTGCCAAGAAACACAAAGATACATCATTTGACAACCTGCCTGAAGGGGGGTTTGGCTGGCATATCATTTCGGCGCTTTGTTCCGATATTCACTATCGCCGCCACGGGAATATCAATATCCTGAAGCTTCAAATCCCCGTTTGAATTTAGGACATTTTTGGAAATATTTAATCGATCATGCCATTGAGCTTGGCTGTGGCACCAAAAGCGCTCTTAGGGGAAAAACGGTCTGAAAAATTGCGGGCAATCCTCTCGCCGCAACTAACCTCCCCCGCCTGAAAACGGTGCTGCAGTGGAGCGTTTCGGTTGGATTGCTCACAATCCAGCAGATCGCGCTTGGACTCTCAAAATAATTAATGTAGCCAAGCCGCAGAATGACACTACCTTCGCATGAAAAGGGGGAGAGTTTATGCGAGATTTCCATTTACCCGGTCGGTCGCCGGTCTTTTCGACCAATGGGCTTTGTGCCACTTCGCATCCTTTGGCTGCAAAGACGGCAGTCAACATCCTCGAACGGGGTGGCAATGCGATGGATGCAGCGATCGCAGGTGCGGTACTTTTGGGAATTTGCGAACCGCAAATGACTGGCATAGGCGGTGATTGCTTTGTCCTTTTCTCACCGGCAGGAAGCGACGACATCAAGGCTATGAACGGGTCTGGCAAAGCACCTGCTGGCCTTACTGCCGAAATGCTGCGCGAAAAGGGACATGTAACGGTCCCACGGCAAACCGCCGATGCAGTGACAGTACCCGGGGCCATTGATGCATTTTGCCAACTCAGCAACGACTGGGGCAAGCTTGGACTAGATGCCATCCTTGCGCCGAGCATTCATTATGCCAAAGAAGGCATCCCCGTTGCACCGCGTGTCGGCTATGATTGGGCGCATAATGTAGGGCGTCTTCAGGGTGCGGCACAAAAATTCTTCAGCTTTAACGGCAAGGCCCCGAAAGTGGGAGATCTGTTTGCTGCGCCGGATCAGGCAGAGGTTCTAAGCGAGATCGCCAAAAAAGGACGCGATGGTTTTTATCGCGGTCCTGTGGCAGAAGACATGGTATCATCGCTGCGCGCCCTTGGCGGCATGCATACGCTTGATGATTTTGAAAACCAGAAGGCGTTTTATACTGACCCAATCGCTGGCACCTACAAGGATGTGGACGTTGTAGAGCACCCGCCAAACGGTCAGGGTGCGACAGCGATCTTGATGCTAAATATCCTTTCTCAATTTGACATTGCCAATCTGGATCCCTTTGGTGTCACGCGCGCCCATCTTGAGGCCGAAGCCACAAAACTTGCCTATGACGCAAGAAATCGGATCATCGCGGATCCGACCCATACCAATGCATTGGAAGAAATGCTGTCGATGGAGACCGCAAAACGCCTTGCTGGGTTGATTGATCCAAACAAAGCACGACCCCATCAAAGCACGCTGAGCGAAACACATCACAAAGATACGATCTACATCACAGTGGTGGATAAAGACCGTATGGCGGTCTCTTTGATCTATTCCATCTTTGAAAGCTTTGGGTCCGGACTTGCAACGGATCGCTACGGCATCTTGTTCCAAAACCGCGGCGCCGGGTTTAACCTGACCAAAGGCCATGCGAACGAACTGAAACCCGAAACGCGGCCCATGCATACCATCATCCCGGCCATGTTGCGCAAAGAGGATAAGATACTTATGCCCTTTGGCGTTATGGGAGGGCAGTATCAAGCCGTTGGGCATGCTCGGGTAACCAGCAACATGTTGGACTTTGGCCTATCCCCGCAAGAGGCGATAGATGCTCCGCGATGTTTTTCAGACGATGGTGTGATGAAAGTAGAGCGCGGTTATGCACCTGAAGTTGTCCAGAAACTTTCCGATATGGGCCATAATGTGACCCAAGATATGGAAGCAATCGGCGGGTCGCAGGCCATCTATATCCACGAAAATGGCGTGCTCGAAGGCGCATCAGACCCACGAAAAGATGGGTGTGCAATCGGATATTAAGAATTGAGCGCCGACCGACCGGCCGGCGTTTTCAATTTTAGCTATATCGCTCGGTTGTCTTTAGTTCATCTGAAAATGAAGCGGATAATGCCCATTTTCCAAAGGCCCAAATAAGTCCGGTATATCGGGATGCCCGACAGGTTCACCCGACATATCTTCGACCAAGTTCTGTTCAGAAACATAGGCAACATAGAAACTGTGATCATTTTCAGCGAGAAGATGATAATAGGGCTGTTCTTTTATCGGGCGACTGTCTTCGGGAATAGATTGATACCACTCTTCTGTATTGTTAAATTCCGGATCCACATCGAAAACCACCCCGCGAAACGGGTGCTTTTTGTGCCGTACAATCTGGCCTAAGTGATATTTCGCGTTTTGCGTGTACATTATATCAATCCCTACGCGCTGCTTATACTTCGTCCATGTGGTATTTGTCCAATAAAAGAATACTGTTTGAACGAAACAATGCGTGAATTTTCCGTCAACAATTGTACATGGTGCATTGGGTTAAAAAAGTAAATCTATAGGATAATCATATATTTCTTATGGTCAGGACAATTTGATGCCCTCTGCCTGAAATTGCACTTTAGCCATTTGACAAAATAGGGTACTCTGCAAAAAAAATATAAAAATGAGGCATGGCAATGAGTAATTATTTTGCAGCGATTCTGACAGCTTGTATACTGGGATCTTGTGGCGTTGTGCCGTCTGGAACGGCGCCTAGGAATTTGGATAATGCCTGTTCGATCGTCGAACAACGGCCACATTATATGAGAGCATTCAAAGCAACGGAGCGGCGTTGGGGCGTCCCCGTAAATGTACAAATGGCGATCATTCATCAAGAAAGCCGGTTCAAAGCAAATGCAAAAACCCCGATGCGGTATATCCTCGGAGTTATTCCGAGAGGCCGTCAGAGTTCTGCCTATGGCTACGCGCAGGCGCTTGATGGCACATGGGAAGAGTATAAAAATTCCACCGGACGTTTCGTCGCTCGGCGCAGTAATATTGGCGATGCCACTGATTTTATGGGCTGGTATATGAACAAAACGAAACAGCGCAATGGTGTCTCCCTGTCGGACGCAAAAAATCAGTATCTTGCCTATCACGAGGGACAAACAGGATTTGCCAGAGGGAGTTACCGTAAAAAATCCTGGCTCATGGGGGTGGCAAACAAAGTTTCGAGCCGAGCATCGATGTACAAGTCACAACTGACGCGGTGCAATAAAATTTAAAAGAGGATTTTTTAAACGGAGCCCAGTGCACAGTGGCGAGCGCACAGGCTTTGTTTGGTTGTTCTGTAAACAAAGTCAGAACTACCAAATGGTCGCGCGTGGGGGCCGAAGCTTAATTTTTGCCGCTGCGCTTTTCCTGATTAATCAAAACATTAAAAAGATTATCATTAAGGGTCATGTCAGTGGCAAACTCATTCAAGACAACAACGGTTTGTTCTCCATTTTGATCCTCAATCACCCATTGGCGCAATTGGGGGTCGGGTCCGGTAAAGACGAGCGCCATAAGCCCCCGTTCGGGATGTTCCGGATCCTGTACCGTCAAAATTGTTGATGTCCCGTCAAATTGATGCGCCCGCACCATTCTATCACGGGACAGGTTGATATTCTCTGCCAAGATTAAAGACAAAGGCGTTCTGCTGAGCGGATAGCTTTCTGGAACATCATTCCCGTTAGGATCAAAAATGGCCAATTGACCGCCAGCGGCAAGAACAAGCGCATCATTTGGCGGATCATATTCAAACCGCACGCGGCCCGGACGTTTGATGTAAAGAGATCCAGTCGACAGGCTTCCATCCGCATTGATTTGCGTGAATTTTGCTTTAACGGTTCTCAACCCGTCCAAGTAGATCGATAAGGCATCGATACCGATTTTGTCTGCCCACACCTGAGTGGACAGAAAAACAGCAGACAAAAAAGGCAACACAAATCGAAGATAACCCATAAGGTTACTATATATCTGAAGCCCCCTTACACCAGAGCAAACAGATATCGGGTCAAAGGGATCGGCGACTTATTGCTGCTCAGGGACCAGAATTTCGCGTTTTCCCACATGGTTGGCGGGGCTCACCAGGCCTTCGTCTTCCATTTGTTCGACCAGACGCGCCGCTTTGTTATAGCCAATGGCAAGCTTTCTCTGGATATAGCTCGTAGAACATTTGCGATCCTTTATCACGATCGCAACCGCTTGATCATAAAGGGCATCTTCGCCATCAGTATTGCCACCCAAGCCCAGCACAAGGTCAATGCTATCGGCGGTGTCTTCCTCTGGTCCATCCACCACGCCACTTTTGTATTCGGGTGGACCGTAGGCTTTGAGGTGGTTCACAACTTCTTCGACTTCTTCATCGCTCACGAAGGGACCATGACAGCGGGATATCTTGGACCCACCCGCCATATAAAGCATGTCGCCCATCCCCAATAATTGCTCTGCACCCATTTCACCAAGAATCGTACGGCTATCGATTTTACTCGTCACTTGGAAGGAAATGCGTGTTGGGAAGTTCGCCTTGATCGTTCCGGTAATCACATCAACAGAAGGCCGCTGTGTTGCCATAATAAGATGAATGCCAGAGGCCCGCGCCATTTGGGCAAGCCGCTGAATGCAGGCTTCGATTTCCTTACCTGCCACCATCATCAGGTCTGCCATCTCATCCACGATGACGACAATATAGGGCATTTTTTCTGGGGCGAATTCTTCGGTTTCAAACACGGGCTCGCCGGTGTCATCATCAAAACCAGTCTGTACGGTGCGGCTGAACATTTCGCCTTTTGCCAGCGTGTCTTCCACGCGGCCATTATATCCGTCAATATTGCGTACGCCCATTTTAGACATTTTGCGATACCGTTCTTCCATTTCGCCTACAACCCATTTCAGCGCGACAACCGCCTTTTTCGGGTCTGTCACAACTGGGCTCAGCAAATGGGGAATACCGTCATAGACGCTGAGTTCCAGCATTTTAGGATCAATCATGATCAATCGGCATTCATCCGGCGTGAGCTTGTAAAGCAATGAAAGAATCATCGTGTTAATCGCCACAGATTTCCCTGATCCAGTGGTTCCTGCAATCAGCAGATGAGGCATTTTGGCGAGGTTGGCCACAACTGGCTCACCACTGATATCCTTTCCCAGTGCAATGGGCAGTTTTTGGTTGCCATCACCAAAAAACTTGGAAGCCAAAATTTCACGCAAGACCACCTTTTCTCGGTTTTCATTGGGAAGTTCGATCCCGATCACAGTTTTTCCCGGTATCGTAGATACCCGCGCCGAAAGCGCAGACATGGAGCGCGCGATATCGTCAGACAGCCCAATGACACGGCTGGCTTTCAGGCCCGGCGCTGGTTCCAATTCATACATTGTTACAACGGGGCCGGGGCGAACCGAAACGATTTCTCCGCGCACACCATAATCGTCCAAAACAGATTCAAGCAGTCGCGCGTTTTCTTCGAGGCTTTCATCAGATAAGTACTGCCGTTCGATCACAACCGGATTTGCCAGAAGGCTTAGGGGGGGCAGTTCATATTCAATTCGCGAGTCATCAAATTGTAGGCTTGGTTGCGCCTCTTTTTTGGCCTGAGACGATTGCATAATAGGTTTTCGCACGGGAGGTTGAACAACTTTTTTCGGTTCATATTTTGGAACGCCGCCCAACGAACGGGGGGCGTAGGTCAAGGCCTCTGCGTCAAAATCCTCTGGACCTGCTTCGTCTAGTATATCAAGCCCTTGCTGTTCGGGTTCAATAAACGGGTCCTCAATTAAATAATCTTCTTCGGTCTGTCTCGCGGTCAAAGGGGGTTCGACGCGGAGCGAGGACCTGTTGACATCGCCGCCTTCAGCCGCCGGATCAAAGGTATTTGGCCCAGTTTGAGAAGCCGCAGTGGCGATCAATTCGGGTCCACGGAGCACACGCGATTTGATCACATGGTTTATTTTCGCTTTGATCCGCTCATCACCAGGCATATCGGGGTCATCGATTTGGGCATATTCTTCAACCAATTCCGGCTCTGGCATTTTTTCAGGGCGTTTTGCAAAGGAAGGCATCAAAGAAAAGAGGCTTGGTTTTTGCGCCGGTTCTTGGTCTTTTGCGTCAGAGGTTTCGCCTTCTTCATCATAGGCTGGGGCTGGTGGTAAAGACAAACCCGCTTTTGCAGCCATCACCGGTGGTTGCGTACGTTTCACAACAGGGCCGCCAGCCACCCGATCTGCGCCATTTTCTGCATCAATGTCATAGGGCGCAACAGCATTAAACGATGAGGCTGCACGAAACACCCGTGACGTCCCCCGCCCCAAAACATTCATCAAAAGAGCATATGTCATCACCACGCCCACAAACAGAAAGCGCACTAAACGGCCAAGTTCACGGCGGGTAAATCCAAGACAAAATAAAAGCATGGCGACAAATGATATCCCCGTGACGAAAGAGCTCAGAAGAACATTTATTCTATCCGTGAAAGGCATCAGCAAGAGGACTTGTTTTAGAATGGTATCCCCAAACAATCCCCCCATCCCAAAACTATGGGTCCATATTGCGGGTGGGATAAGGCTTGCACAATAAAGCGCCATAAGGGCAATCGCAAAGGGCGCGAAAACTAGGCGCCACAGGGCTCTTTCTGCACCCAGATGAATGAGACACCTTAGACCCCAAGCTGCGCTCAAAGCGGCAAAGGTCCAACTTGACCATCCCAGGACAAGCATGACTGGCGCCGCGATCGACGCCCCCGTTACGCCCAACATATTCTGAATTGGCGCATCCGTTGCGGAGAGCCAGCTTGGATCTTCGGGAGAATAGCTCCACACCATCATACCGATCAGCACGCTCAGGCCGATCAATGCGATCCCCAAAAGCTCTACACCCCTTCGCTCTAGAACGGCTTGCAACTGGGCATCGATAAATGGGCTTCGCTCGTGTGTGGAATGGTATGCCATATCTACCTCATTCGTTGTAAAGGCATCTGCGAATTTTCAACAGACCCTGCTCGGTGTGCGCCTTGTCTGCGACAAGCGCCACGCGGATATAATTATGTCCTGGGTTTTGGCCATTTACGTCTTGGGCCAAATACCTCCCGGGAAGAACACGAAGTCCTTCTTCTCTCCAAAGTTTCACTGCAGCCTCTTCGCCATCCCGGTAAGGAAGCCATAGAAAAAAACCCGCCTCCGGCGTGCTGACACCAGCGATGTTTCCCAAAATATCGTCGGCTAATTTGAATTTTTCTTCATAAAGGGCGCGGTTTTCTATGACATGGGCCTCGTCGGCCCATACCGCCTCTGCCGCGCGCTGCAGGGGTAAGGGTAGTGGCGCACCCGAATATGCCCGCATGGTTTTCAGCTGGGTAATCGTTTTTTCGCCCCCGGCAGCAAATCCGGACCGCAGTCCGGGCAGATTGGAGCGCTTTGAAAGAGAATGAAAGATCACCACCCGTTCAGGATCGGCACCCATGTCCGCGGCAATTTCCAAGGCTCCAACTGGA
>Ga0129342_1000692_pt1 | contig 14826 bp, 12 predicted proteins | sample CPBDNA_5_FD_94426 | JGI IMG/M metagenome (GOLD analysis project Ga0129342, IMG submission 94426) | Freshwater to marine salinity gradient microbial communities from Chesapeake Bay, USA - CPBay_Sum_15_0.2_DNA | ecosystem: Environmental > Aquatic > Marine > Coastal | place: USA: Chesapeake Bay...
AGGATATGAGCATAATTTTACTGATAGTAGATATAAAATTTCAGCTTTTAGAAATTTAATTAAAAATCAAATTTTCTATAATTCAACATCATTTACCAATGAAAATTATGATCCCTCAGTGCATCAAGGAATAGAAATTGAATTTGATAAAAAAATTTCCAACAAAATAAATCTCAACTCAAATGCTACACTAATGAATTCATATGTAGCCAAAGGTACTTTTAAAGGAAATGAGACACCATATGTGCCTAAATTGAGGACAAATGCATCTTTAAATTATGAGATTAACAGTAAAGCAAAGCTAAGCTATTCATATAAATATTTTGGAAAAACACGAGCGGGTAATGATGATAATAAAATTCTGCCAAAATCAAAATCTTATCAGGTATCAGATGTAAAGTTTTCCTACAATTTCAGAAACTTTAAGGTGAATACGTTTGTAAATAATCTTTTCAATGAAAAATATTACACTAATTTAATTATGGGCACTGGCAATGCCGCTTATGTTTATCCTCAAGCTGGTAGAACAATGGGTATAGAAATTGAGGCAGAATTTTAATTCTTTTATCTTGAGTTTATTTTATCAAAGGTTTATTTAATAAATCATGAACATACATAAAACATCATATTATACTTTAATTTTAATATCCTCTATTTGTGTATTGTTTCTCTTCAGGTTTTTACCACATCCTCCAAACTTCACACCTGTTTTAGCTATGGCATTTTATTTACCAATTCTGTTTGGATTATGGAGTATACCATTCATAATCCTAGCTTTTGGAATAACAGACTATTTTATAGGATTTCATAGTTTACTTCTTTGGACATGGGGTAGCCTAGCTCTAATAAGCTTAATCTCAAAATTTAGTAAGAATATTTCCTCGAGATTATTTTTATGTTTTATAGGCACTATAATATTTTTTATAATCTCAAATTTTGGTGTTTGGTTAAGTGGATTTTATGGTTACACTTTAGAATCATTGTTTCTGTGTTATACTTTAGCTATTCCATTCTATACTAATACCATAATAAGCACCTTATTGTTTGCGACACTATTTGAATTATTTATGTATTCAAAATACTTTAGTTATCTTTGTATTTACAAAAATAAAATTAATTAATCTTTAAAATATTAATCTTAATTTTATTCTTTTCTTGACCAAAACTTTTTCTGCCTCTATCAAGTATATTCATACCTTTTAAGGGGGTGTAGCTCAGTTGGTTAGAGCGCCGGCCTGTCACGCCGGAGGTCGCGAGTTCGAGTCTCGTCACTCTCGCCATTAAAATAAAATCATTAGGTTTTTCTAATAAGATTTATTTTTGATGAAATAATCCATTCGATCAACAGATTTAACTTTAAAATTTAAATTTTTTTCATTTCGTATAATCTCAAGATTTAGTTCAACTCCAAAATTGCCAGAAGTCCATATTGTTTTGTAAAACACTTCGACAGAGTTTACTTGTTTTCCATTTACAGCCTTTATAATGTCGTTTTGTTTAATACCTGATTTTTCAGCAGGCCCATTCCTGCTAACTCTAGTAACCATAACCTGACCTGAAGAATCATTCGTAGATATTCCCAAATATGGTTTGACATCTGACTTGCGTCGACCATAAGTTATTAAATCATTTAGTATAGGTTTTAATAAATTTATTGGTACAAACATATTTCCAGGAGACATTGTCCCTGGAAAAGCGGCATCTTGAACAAAAAGAGAACCAATACCTAAAATTCTTCCATTTGAGTTGACAAGAGGGGCACCAGCCCAAGATTGGTTCATTGGAATAGTATAAATTGGCTTTTCTAACAAATATTCCCACCAACCAACGAAAGGTCTTCTTGAAACCATTTTTACTATTGATCCAATTCCTTTTTGTGGAGAAGGAAGGATTAACAAAGCATCATCCAATTCAATTTTATTTGAGTCACCAAGTTCTAGTGGCGTTAATTTAGTTTTGATTATAGGGGACACTATTCCAAATCCTGATGAGTGATCATATCCAGTTAATTTTCCTGGAATTTGTTTTCCATGTGGTAGGCCTATTATTATTTCGCTTGCCTCAACAACAATATAACCGATTGTAAGAATATTATTCCCATCTATGATTACACCACTTCCTTGTCGAATTGTTCCAAGACTTTTAGCAGTTCTTGCCTCTTCAGGTACTTTGGAATCAATACTAACTATGGCGTTGTAAAATTTTTTTATATTTTCTTTCGTTATTGAGTCTTGATCTGCATATACAATAGATGAAATGAAGACTAAAAAAATAAATAAAAGATTACGACATACTTGTAATAAACACATAAAAGCTACTCCTATTTAAAACAGTAAAATATATAATTTTGAGTAGATAATAATTATTGGAAATATAATATGGTATTCTTAATAAATTAAGCAAGCGTATTTTGAATGCAAATCATTTTAATTGATTAGTTTCATTAATAATAAAATTGAATTGTAAAAAAATATCTTTTAACTTGTTAATAGTATAAATTTAAGGTTGAATATATCAATTATTAGAAGGTTAAAAATGAAGATTGAATTACACCACATCAACCTATCTTCTGACAAAGTTGATGAGATGAATGAGTTTTATTTAAAGGTAATGAAACTTAAGACTGAAACTGAAGGTTTGCCAATATTAGAGAAGAAAAAAGGATATTCAGGTGATGTTGCGTTTGTTTCAGATGGTAAAATACAAACTCACTTAGCTGAAAAAGATTTAAATGTTTGCTTCAAAACTGGTCACGCTATAAATCCATTAGAGAAGGGACATATAGCATACAGAACTGACGATTTAGAAGCTTTCAAAAAACATCTTAATCAGTTAGGAGTAAGATATTCTGATTGGGGAGAAACTGCAGTAGCTGGTTGGAAACAAATTTTTTTTCATGACCCAGATGGTAATGTAATTGAAGTCCACGAAGTTGAGAATAAATAAATCAAGATTCTGAATATTATTATTAATATATGAGATTGGTGGTAATTTTTGATTAAGCCAAATATTAACTTGTTGGCAGTAATTGTTGCTGTACCTGTTATAGGAATGACAATAATCTCTCCAGCATTAACTCTAATAAAAGATGATTTGAGTATCTCTTTTTCAGATACACAATTAATTTTAACATTGTATTTTACTTTCTTAGCACTTGGTCAGATTCTATCAGGCCCTTTTTCAGACAAATATGGAAGAAAACCAATTCTTTTATTAGGAGCATCTATATATTGTATTTCAGCTTTTTTAGCTTCATTATCCTCAAATATAGAAACTTTATTAATTTTAAGATGCTTTCAAGGCTTTGGAGCAGCTGCTTGCCTTTCTGTTGGTAGAACAATTCTGAGTGATTGTTTTGAAATAAGAGAGGCAGCTAAACAAATGTCTAAAATGACAGCAATCATGGCAATCATTCCAATTACATGTTTTATTTTTGGAGGATTACTTGCAGACTTTTGGGGATGGCGAACAAACCTTATTGCCTTAGGCATCATTAGCTTAACATTAATTATTTTTATGTTTTCGATGTTGCAAGAGACTCTTGTAAATAAAGCTAAAAGTATAAGTTTTTACAATATGTTCTTGGTTTATAAGGGACTGATTCAAAATAATTCATTTAATTTTTTTACAATAACAACAGCAATGCAAACATCTATGTTTTTTGCAATGAATGGTTTCATGCCATATGAATTTGCCAGAAAAGGAGTTAGCATTTCTGAATTCGGGATATGGTTTTCCTTAACATCAGTGGGTTACATTTTTGGTAATATTATAAATAGTAAATTAAGCCCAAAGCTTGGCCTTGAAAGAATGTGTTTAATTGGTACTATTTGTTCCTTCTCAACTGTTTCAATATTTTTTATTAATAATAATTTTTTTGAAAATGGTCCTTTAGCTTTATCTTTGATTTGTGTTTTATTCGGATGTTCTAATGGATTTGCCGTAGCTAACAGCATGACCGGAGCAATTAATTCATCGAAATCAAATAAAGGCGCGGCAAGTGGTCTGATGGGAGCTTTCCAAGTTGGTTCTGGGGGGGTGGCTGGCTTTCTGATAATTTTTTTTGGTGGTGCCGAAAATTTTAATATATGCTTAATTGCGTTGTTTATAATGTCTGGAATTTCTATATTATCATCTTATTTGATTTTAAAAAAAAGAACTTAAACTATAAATTTAATAATGACTAACGATATAGAAATTATAGATGCTCATCACCACTTTTGGGATTTAAATAAAAACTATTATCCATTTTTAAGAGATAAAATAGATCCTAATTTTTTTTTAGGAAATTATGAAACTATAAGGGAAAATTACCTTCCTATTGACTACATCAATGATTCTAGGAATCATAATGTTGTTGGAACAATTCATTGTGAAGCTGAATGGGATAGAAATGATCAGGTTGGGGAAACAAGATGGTTGAAAGACCTTTCCCTGAATAACAAATTTCCGAATGCTATTGTAGCGCACGCATGGTTCCATAAAAAAAATTCTGAAGAAATCATAGCTGAACAGGCAAGCTTTGACATGGTAAAGGGCATAAGATCAAAACCAATTACTAAATTTTCACAAAACTCCCAAGAATATTTATATGAAGGTTCCATGCAAGATATTAATTGGAGAAATGGTCTGAAATTATTAGAGAAGTATAATTTAAACTATGATTTAAGAATACCTAACTGGCATTTAGAAGAAGCAGTTGAAATTGTTAGGTTGATACCTAACACTAAAGTAATTATCAACCATGCAGGCTTTCCATGGAACAGAACAGATGAGGGGATGGATTATTGGAGAAAAGGCATAAAATTAATGTCACTTGAACCAAACACTTTCATCAAACTCTCTGAATTTGGTGTAAAGGGCGAAGATTGGAATTATTATCAAAACAAAAAGATTATACATGAGTTAATTGATTTATTTGGCCCTCAAAGATGTATGTTTGCAAGTAATTTCCCAGTTTCAAAGATTAAGATATCATTTGATGATCTTTATAAAAATTACAAAAAAATTGTGAAAGATTTTTCATATGATGAAAAAAAATGGCTTTTTGCTAAAACCGCTTCAGAAGTATATAATCTTTAAATTAAATGATTATAAATAAAGTTTTTGAAGTTGATTTTTATATTGCCTATTTTTACTGTAATTGGGGAGTTTTGATTGAGCATTACATACACAAAAATAGTAGAACAATTGTCAGCATCAGTGCCATTTGTGGGCCCCGAAGCACAGGAAAGGGCATTTGGTAATGTTTTTAAAGCTAGAATTGGAGCTAATGAGAGTGTTTTTGGTATGTCTTCAAAAGCTATGGAGGCTATCCAAAAAGAAATTGCCCAAACATGGCAATATGGCGATCCTGAGAACTTTGAATTAAAGAATGCTCTATCTAAAAAACATAATGTTTCTTCAAGCAATATCGTTGTAGGTGAAGGGATTGATGGACTTCTAGGTTATTTAGTAAGGCTAATAATAGAAGAAGGTGACAATGTTGTTACTACTGATGGAGCTTATCCTACTTTTAATTATCATGTAAATGGATACGGTGGACAACTTCATAAAGTGCCTTTTAAAAACGATACAGAAGATTTAGATAATTTATTATCCAAAGTCATAGAAACATCGGCCAAAATCTTATATGTTTCAAATCCTAATAATCCAATGGGAACAATTAATCAGCCAGAAGCTATTGAGAAGTTGATACAAAATCTCCCAAAAAGTACTCTATTATGTTTAGATGAAGCATATATTGACTTTTTAGCTCCTAATTTAGTTCCTAATATTTCTGTTAAAGAGCCTAATGTTATTAGAATGCGGACATTTTCTAAGGCTTACGGTATGGCTGGATTAAGAGTAGGGTATGCTATTGGCGAACAAAATTTAATATTAAATTTTGAGAAAATAAGAAATCATTTTGGAATGTCTAGAGTATCGCAAGTTGCTGCATTAGCTGCTCTTGAAGATGATGAATTTATTGATAAGATAATTAAAAAAGTTGAATTAGGAAAAAAAAGAATCTCTAAAATTGTCCTAGATAATAATTGTAAATTTATAAACTCTTATACAAATTTTATTTCCATTGATTGTCTCAAGAATGAAGTTTTTGCAAAAAATGTTCTAGAGAATCTTATTAAAAATAGAATTTTTGTTAGAATGCCATATTCATTTCCACAAAATAGATGTATAAGAGTAACTGTCGGATTAGACGAAGATATAGATTTGTTTGAAAAATATTTTCCAATTGCCTTGAAAGAAAGCTAGTATCATCGACTAATTTTTATTTTTTTTTGCAATATTTAAATCGAATTTAGGGAGTTTTTAAATGCCAACTAGTTATCCTGACACTAAACTATTCATTAATGGAGAATGGAGAGATGCTCTAGCCAAAGAGAACCTTGAAATAATTAATCCTGCTACAGAAGAAGTTATTGGAAAGTTATCACATGCAAGAAAAGAAGACTTGGACTTAGCTTTGGTAGCAGCAGAAAAAGCTTTTGATAGTTGGAAAAATGTTTCAGCGTATGAACGATCAAAAATACTTCGTAAAGCTGCCGATATTGTAAGAAGTAAAGCTGATGAAATTGCAACTCTTATGACTATGGAACAAGGTAAGCCTTTGATTGAAGCAAAAATGGAAACTATGGGAGCTGCTGACTCAATCGATTGGTATGCTGAAGAAGGCAGAAGAGCATATGGAAGGATTATTCCATCTAGAGCACAAGGTGTCTATCAATTTGTCTTTAAAGAACCAGTTGGTGTTGTTGCTGCCTTTACTCCTTGGAACTTCCCTCTTAACCAAGTTGTTAAAAAAGTCGCAGCTGCTTTTGCAGCTGGTTGTACAGCTATTGTTAAAGGCCCTGAAGAAACTCCTGCTAGTGTGGCTGAACTTATAAAAGCTTTTGATGAGGCTGGTATGCCTAAAGGATCAATTAATTTGGTTTATGGAATACCCGCAGAAATTTCAGAGTATTTAATTGCTCATCCAATTGTTAGGAAAGTAACATTTACGGGCTCTACTGCTGTTGGAAAGTTATTAGCTTCCCAAGCAGGTACACATATGAAGAGAGTTACAATGGAACTTGGTGGTCATTCACCTGCAATTGTTTGTGAGGACGCCGACGTTAAAACTGCAGTTAAGATTTTAAGTGCAAACAAATTCAGAAATGCGGGGCAGGTTTGTATTTCACCAACGAGGTTCTTGGTACATGATTCTGTATTTGATGAATTTGTTGAGGGTTTTGTTCAACAAGCTGAATCTATTAAGGTTGGAAATGGTCTCGATGATGGAGTTAAAATGGGTCCATTGGCTCATGACCGAAGACTGACAGCAATTGAGGGCTTTGTTGCAGACGCTGTTGAACATGGAGCTAATATTTTGACCGGCGGAAAAAGAAAAGGAAATAAGGGTTATTTTTTCGAACCAACAGTCATGACTAATGTTAGTAATGATTCTAGGATAATGAATGAAGAGCCGTTTGGACCTTTGGCTCCGATAAATTCATTTAGTTCAATTGATGAAGCTATAGAAGAATCTAATCGTCTTAATTATGGTTTGGCTGCCTACGCGTACACCAATTCTGCTAAAACTGCCAGTTATCTTGGATCTGCAATAGAAAGTGGTCAAGTATCTATAAATCATCACGGACTAGGGCTTGTAGACACACCTTTTGGTGGAGTAAAAGATTCTGGTTATGGCTCTGAAGGAGGACCTGAAGGGTTGGATGCTTATATGACTACAAAATTAGTTTCTCAGACTGGGTTATAAATAAATTTTTGAAATATCAGATCAAAGCAGCCTAAATAGGCTGCTTTTTTCTTTATTTAAAAGCTAAAAATAAACTTAGAAATTTAGTTTTATAGATTTATATTTATCTATTACAGTTTAATAACTAATTTTTTAATAAATTATATAAGGTTAATTTTTTGAGTAGATGGATAGCTGTAGATTGGGGTACAAGTTTTTTTCGTGCCTATTTGATTGAAAATGATTTTGTTTCTGACAAAATTGAAACAAATGATGGTATGAAATTCATCAAACAAAAGAACTTCGAGAATAAATTTATTAATTTAATCCAAAAGTGGTTAGTTAAAAATAAAAAAATAGAAGTTTTAGCTAGTGGAATGTTAGGAGCTCGGCAAGGTTGGATAGAGGCTCCATATGAAAAAGCTCCATGTAATTTAAATAACCTTAATTATGTTTCACCATTAATAAATGACAATAGACTATCTCTTAAAATTTTTTCTGGTGTTTCGCAATCTAACCCTCCTGATGTAATGAGGGGAGAAGAAACTCAAGTGGCAGGTTTTTTCAATAAAAACAAAAATTTTAGAGGTTCTGTTTGCTTACCTGGTACTCACAGTAAATGGATTAGAGTAAATAACAATTTCATAGAAAAATTTAAAACCTATATGTCTGGAGAATTATTTCAGGTTATTTCTGAAAATACAGTTTTATTACATAGTTTAAAGTCAGAAAAAATTGAAAAAAATGAATTTTTAAACTCAGCTAATAAAATCTTTCAAAGCCCAGAAAATTTAACTAATGCTCTATTTCAAATTAGAGCAGACGACTTGATCAATTCTAAAGGTCCTGTGATTTACAAATCCAGATTGTCAGGATATCTTTTAGGTATTGAATTGCTAGGAGCAAAGGATTTTTGGGAAAACCGTGATGTTGCTTTAATAGGTAGTAAAAAGGTGATGAACCTTTATGAAAACTTGTTAGAAGATAAAGTTTTATCATTAAAAAAATTTTCAGCTGAAGAAATGGTTCTGCAAGGCCTTAAAAGTTTTAGAAAAAATTTAATGAAGAGTTAAACATTGAAAAGCCAAAACAATATTTTTGAACAAAGAAGACCTTTAATTGGAATATTAAGAGGAATTACGCCATTAGAAGCTGAAAGTATATCAGATGTATTAATCGAAGCTGGAATAAGTATTATTGAAGTTCCTCTTAATTCTCCAGAACCATTTAAAACTATCGAGAGAATGGTAAAATTTCATGGAAAAAATGGTGTTTTTGGAGCAGGAACAGTCCTGAAAGAAAACGAGGTTAAATCTGTTTCAGATTGTGGTGGACAAATTATTGTTTCCCCAAATTTAAATACTTTAGTTATAAAAAAAACAAAAGACTTAAATATGTTAAGTTTTCCAGGTGTTTTTACACCAACAGAATGTTTTGATGCATTACAATCAGGAGCAGATGGATTGAAATTTTTTCCTGCATCATTATTGAAAGAGGAAAATTTTAATGCCTTAAACGCTGTTCTTCCCAAAAACACTGTTTCAATAGCGGTAGGTGGTATAGATGAAAATAAATTTTCAAGTTGGTTGAATGTAAATATTTCAGGTTTTGGTTTAGGTTCTAACCTTTATAAACCTGGAATGCTTGTCGACGAAGTAAAGTTAAGAGCACAGAAAATCGTCAAAGCATATGATTTAAATTTTAAAAAATAATTTTGGTTTGATATGAAAGAAAAAAAAATTTCTAATAGTAACTTAGTAAGCAAAAATCTATCGTTATTGAAAAAAATTCTTTCACCTTTAGAATTCAGAAGAGATTTGTTAATTGAGCATTTGCATAAAATACAAGATTATTTTGGTTATTTATCTGAAGATAACTTAATTCTGTTATCTAAATTGAATAAAATGAGCGAGGTAGAGGTCTATGAAGTAGCCTCATTCTATGCTCACTTTGATATTGTAAAAAAAGGTGACCCTAAACCACCTAAATTAACTCTAAGAGTATGTAGTTCTCTTTCCTGTGAACTGTTTGGTTCTAAACTTTTAGAACAAGAGTTGGGAAAAAAGTATATGCATGAAGATATTAGGGTGCTTAAAGCTCCATGTATGGGAAGATGTAATAAGGCACCTGTGGTTGAGGTTGGTCATTATCATTTAGAAAATGCAAATTCTGATAAAGTAGATAATGCTATTCTTCATAATAAAATTTTACCAGAGATACCCAATTATCAAACGTATCAAAATTACATAAATAAAGGTGGGTATAGTAAATTTAATTCGATAAAGAGTAGTAAAGATAAATGGTATGCTAACATTATAAAAGCTGATTTAAGAGGGCTTGGAGGAGCAGGATTTAGGACAGCAAAAAAATGGGAATTAGTTAGTAAAGAAAAAGGACCACGTTATCTCGCAGTTAATGGAGATGAGGGTGAGCCAGGAACTTTCAAAGATAAATATTATCTGGAAACAGAACCTCATATGTTTCTAGAGGGAGTCTTAATGGCTTCATATGCTATTTCTGCAGAAAAATGTTTTATTTATATAAGAGATGAATACCCTGCAATCCTAAAAATTTTAAAAAATGAAATCAATAAGTTAGAAAAAGAGAAGATTATACCCTCAAATTTTATAGATATTAGGAGAGGTGCTGGAGCTTACATTTGTGGTGAGGAGAGTGCCATGATAGAAAGTATTGAAGGTAAAAGAGGGTTACCAAGGCATAGGCCCCCGTATGTTGGTCAGTCAGGTATATTTGGAAGACCTACGCTAGTTCATAACGTTGAGACACTTTACTGGGTCGCAAAGCTAATTAGATTTGGTCCTCAAATATTTACTAATATTGTTAAAAATAATAGAGTTGGTATCAGGACTTATTCCGTATCAGGAAGAGTAAAAAGCCCAGGAATATATGTTTTACCTTCTGGATCTACCATTGAAGACATTATTGACGCTTCTGGTGGAATGTTAAATGGCCATAAATTTAAAGCCTATCAACCTGGGGGCGCATCTTCTGGTATCTTGCCAGCTTCCATAAGTAAAGTCCCGTTAGATTTTGACACACTTGCTGAGTATAACACCTTTATAGGATCAGCAGCTGTTGTGGTTTTATCTGATCAAGATGATATAAAAGACGTGGCTTTAAACACGATTGATTTTTTTAAATCTGAAAGTTGTGGACAATGTACACCTTGTAGAATTGGTTGTGAGAAAGCCTCATCAATTATGAAAAATAAAAATTGGGATATAACATTGCTAGAGGATTTGTGTGAAGTTATGGAAACTTCTTCAATATGTGGATTAGGACAATCAGCTACAAACTCAATTAAATCGAGTATTACTTATTTTAGTGAAGAAATTAAAAAGTTATGACAAGTAATATTTCATTCTATCTTAATGACAAATTAGTTGAAGCTATTGAAGGTGAAACAATTTGGGATGTTGCTAAGAGAGAAGAGGTCTATGTACCTCATCTTTGCCATAGTGATAAAATGGGCTATAAAGCGGATGGAAATTGTAGGGCATGTGTTGTAGAGATTAAAGGTGAAAAGACCTTAGTTGCATCATGTATTAGAAAACCCACACAAGGTATTGAAGTATTAACTAACAACAAAAAAGTTAAAAAATCACAAAATTTAGTCTTAGAATTATTATTAGCTGATCAACCTGATTCAAATATTTATAGATCAAGAGATAATCATTTTTGGAAGACACTTAATTTAAGAAATATAAAAAAATCTAGATTCTCTCAAAAACCCCAAAACTTAACTCCTAAAATAGACGTAAGCCATCCTGCTATGACTGTTGACTTAAATGCATGCATACAGTGTGGTTTATGCATAAGGGCTTGTAGAGACGTACAGGTTAATGATGTGTTAGGTATGTCCGGTAGAGGAAATAATAGCTATCCTGTTTTTGATATTAATAAATTAATGGGAGAAAGTAGTTGTGTTGGTTGTGGTGAATGCGTTCAAGCCTGCCCAACTGGAGCTTTGATTGAGAGTTCTTTGTTAGACGATAATTACAATCAAGCTATATTTCCTGATAGTAAAATTAAAAGTTTGTGTCCTTATTGTGGCGTAGGCTGTCAAACCTTAGTGAGTGTTAAGGATAATTTCATTATTAATGTTGAAGGTGACAATGGGCCTGCTAATGAAAATCGTTTATGTGTTAAAGGTCGTTTTGGATATGATTACATAAATAATGATCTCAGACTGAAGGAACCACTTATAAGAATTAGTAAAGACACGAAATCATGGGATTTATCTATTGATAGTTTAAATATTGATAAATATTTCAGAAAAGCCAGTTGGGAAGAGGCATTAGATTTAGCTGCAAAGAAGTTTATTGAAATATTAAAGAATGATAGTAATTCTTTAGCAGGCTTTGGTTCAGCTAAAGGATCAAACGAAGAAGCATATCTGTTTCAAAAGTTAATAAGAACTGGTTTTAAAACACATAACGTAGATCATTGTACACGTTTATGTCATGCATCATCAGTTGCAGCTTTATTACAATCAGTAGGATCAGCTGCTGTAACAGCTCCATTTACTACTGTAAAAGAGAGTGAGTGCATAATTTTGATTGGTGCTCGACCTGAACAAAACCACCCAGTAGCAGCATCTTTTCTTAAACAAGCTGTAAAAAATGGTTCAAAATTAATAATAATTGATCCAAGAAAGCAGGATTTATCTAGATATGCAGAGTATCATTTGCAATTTAAACCTGGTCAAGACTTAGCCTTGTTAAATGCTATTATATATACAATTATTGATGAGAATTTATATAATAAAGAATATATAAATCAAAATACTGAAGGATTTGATCTCCTAAAAAAGGAAGTAGAGAGCTTTGATTTTATTTTATTGTCAAGGTTATGTGGTGTCGAACCTGATTTAATAAAGAGTGTAGCAAGGATATATGCCAAGGCAAAGTCATCAATCATTTTTTGGGGAATGGGTATTTCACAACATATTCATGGTACTCAAAACGCTTTTTCATTGATAAACTTAGCCTTAATAACCGGTCATGTTGGAAGAATAGGAACTGGATTACATCCACTTAGAGGGCAAAACAATGTTCAAGGAGCGTCTGATGCAGGACTTATACCCATGTCTTATCCTGATTATAAAAAGGTCACTGAAGCAGATAATAAATATAAAATGGAAAACTTTTGGGGAACTTCATTAGAATATAATGAAGGAAAAACAGTAGTTGAAATTATTGAAGATATTAGTAATAAAAAAATAAAAGGCTTATATGTACTAGGCGAAAATCCTGCAATGTCAGATCCAGATCAAATTCATACAAGAAAAGCTCTGGCAATACTGGACCACCTAGTTGTCCAAGATATTTTTATGACTGAAACTGCATGGAATGCTGATATAATATTTCCTGCATCTGCTCATGCGGAGAAAACAGGTACTTACACAAATACAAACAGACAAGTTCAATTAGGTAGAGCTGTAGTAAAGCCTCCTCATAATGCTAGACAAGATTGGTGGATCATTCAAGAAATTGGAAGAAGAATGGGACTATCTTGGAATTATAAATCACCCAGAGATATTTTTATAGAAATGAAATTAGTGATGCCGTCATTAAATAATATTTCTTGGGAAAGATTAGAGCGTGATGGATATGTAACTTACCCTGCAAGTAGTGAAGATAAGCCTGGCGAAGATATTATTTTTATGGATGGTTTTCCTACTTCTAATAATCTAGCTAAAATAATTCCTGTAAAAATAATTCAACCAAATGATGAAATTAACAAAGATTTCCCTTTTGTTTTATCCACTGGAAGAATGTTAGAACATTGGCATACAGGAACTATGACCAGAAGATCAGTGGTTTTAGACAAAATTGAACCATATCCTATTATTTTTATAAATTCCAAAGATGTTAAGAAATATCTTCTTGATTTGAATAAGGAAGTTATAATTGAAACTAGACGTGGAAAAATTCAAATTAAATTAAGATGTGATGATAACCTTTTGCCAGGTATGATTTTTTTACCTTTTTGTTTTACAGAAGCTGCAGCTAATATCCTTACAAAATCTGACCTGGATCCCATTGGTAAAATACCTGAATTGAAATTTAGTGCCGCAAAAATTTACCAATAAAAAATTTATATATATTTTTACTTAAATAATATTAAGATAAAATTAGTTATAAAATTTTAATTTAAAATATGAATAAATGCCCTGGCAAGATAGACTTTTTGAAATTCTTAAAAATGAGGGAATAAATATTTTTTCTTATGTCCCTGACGCTGGGCACAAAATTTTAATTGATAGAGCATTATCTGATAATTCTATTATTGCTGTACCACTTACATCAGAACAAGAGGGAATTGGCATTGCGGCCGGATCTCATTTAGGTGGCTCTAAAGCCGTTTTACTGATGCAAAGTAGTGGTGTGGGTAACTGTATTAACCAATTGTCTTTGATAAAGCATGGTCAATTCCCATTTTTTACGATTGTCTCAATGAGGGGCGATTTTGGTGAAGGTAATCCATGGCAATATGCCATGAGTGAGGCTGTTATCCCCTCATTAGCATCTATTGGGGTGCAATGTTTAAAAATTGAGAATGAGGGAGATGTTGAAAAAACTGTTCAAGCAGCTTTAATAATGGCTTTTAAAGCAGAAAGATCGATAGCTATACTTCTTTCACAAAAGCTACTTGGAGCAAAATTTTTTTAGGTAACATGTGTATTTATTATGAATATTTTAGATAGAAAAGAAGCAATTCCGAAGTTAATAGCAAACCCAGAAAATTTTTTAATAATTTCAGGTTTGGCGGGTCCTGCAAAAGATATTGGTTTTTTAACAAAAGAAAGTCCCAATACTTTTTTGTTTGGTGGGGCTATGGGAGGAGCAATACCAACGGCTCTTGGTTTAGCTTTATCTAGGCCTAAAGAAAAAATACTTTGTGTTTCTGGAGATGGGGATACATTAATGTCTATGGGATCGTTAGCAACCATTGGAATAATGAAACCTAAAAACCTAACAGTTCTTTGTGTTGACAATTCTTCATACTTAGAAACTGGTGGTCAAAAATCTCATACTGGCCTCGGAGTTGATTTGGAGGTGGTA
>Ga0129342_1000693_pt1 | contig 14818 bp, 17 predicted proteins | sample CPBDNA_5_FD_94426 | JGI IMG/M metagenome (GOLD analysis project Ga0129342, IMG submission 94426) | Freshwater to marine salinity gradient microbial communities from Chesapeake Bay, USA - CPBay_Sum_15_0.2_DNA | ecosystem: Environmental > Aquatic > Marine > Coastal | place: USA: Chesapeake Bay...
CCCAGGGTTTTGAAGCAATGTACATTTTATAAGCAGTGAATGTATCAATGCTATCATCATATTTCCATTCTTCGGGCATAGCACGGGCGAATGGAGTCACGTCGGTGATCTTACCCTTAGGAAAGATATAGTAGGCGTGTACAAGAGGATTATAGCACGAATGGATTTTACCATATCGTAAATGATACTCATCACATAAGTTCATTCCCCACTTGATCAACCAGTAGGCATTATGGATACTCTCCATTGCCCACTTAGTACAAGGGTGATTTCGGAATGCTCCTTTATCAGTCTTGTAAGGTGTGCTGTCATTCTTGTAGAGATAACCATATCCGTGACCCCACTTTTCAGATGCCACAATAGAGAGCATTTGGCAGCACTCTAAGGGCATCTTGACGATGTGTTTGTCAGGAAGACACGTTGCACTCTCTGCTGGCCAAGGGGAAGTCACGAAGATGTTCATTTGAACTTAGCGGTCACTGCAATCACTTTAGCATTAGGGTTGCGGGCAAGAGCAACTTCTCTTGCTTCTTTGTAATCTTTAGCAATTACGGTTTCGTAGAAGACCGTGCCCGCAACATAAAGTTGAACTTCACACTTCATAACTTGAGTCGGGTTCAAGAGCAATAAAGTAACGAAGATCGTGCTCCTTTGAAGTAAACTGAGAGAGAAGTTTCTTAGAAATCTTCACTTCATAGGTGCCAGGAACAACACGAATGTTCTCGACTTTAAAGTTGAAAGTAAAGACATCGTTGGTCTCTCCAACAACTACAGAATAAACGTTGGAGGTATCGTTCTTCTTGTCACGAATAACCAGTTTAACAACGCCATTTTCACCGATGACAGACAGGTCAGGCAGTTGATAGACTGCTGCTGCTTTCAGAACCTTATCGAGTTGAGTTGTGGTCAGATCGAAAGACACATCAACGGAGGGAAGCTCCATCTCCTTATTAGGAGGTGTGATAATCACAGAAGGATCTGCAAAGAAATACTTGGAGTGATTCTTTCCTTCACGAATGAAAACATAAGACTCATTCTGAAAGTCCAGTTCTGCATCACGGTGAAGAGACATACCGTTGAGGAATTGATTCAGATCGTAGATACCAAAATCTTTGGGGAACTCTTCAGTAATTGTTGCTTCTGCAAGAATGTTCTTCATCACAGACATTGTGCGAAGACGATTGCCCTGCTTAAACAGCAAGGATTGATTGATAGAAGAGAAGTTCTTCAGGAGATTGATCGTGTTATCAGAAAGTTTCATAACGAGAAGTATTAGGAGTGTGAAGACCAGCGAAGTGATAAAGAAGAATGCAATAGTGAATTGCCTTTAGAATGTCCTGCTTGGACTTTCCATTCTTCTTGCCGAAGCGAGAGAGATACTTGATTGCATTAGAGCGACAGAATGGTTCCGCATCGCCAATGCTTTCAATAAGATCAAGAGTCTGAGTCTTAGATTCCTTAGAAGTATAATGCGCCTGGTAGGTGCTGCTCAGATAGTCTCGGATCTCTTTCAGAGTAAGATCTTCTTCATACTTCCAGAATCCGTTGGTACTAAGGGAATCTAAATTCAGATCAATTTTGTCTTCGTGCATACTGCTGCCAATATTAAGAGTGTATTCATTTTCTGGAGGAATCCAGAATCCATCATCAGTCATAGTCCATCCCTTTTGAATTGCTTCAGAATAACTTTGGAAAGGTGTTTCAGTAAACATTCTATCAGACCTCCTGAGTATTTGCAAGATCAACATCAGCATCCACTTTATCATAAAGATCCAGGAATGCACTCTTGGTCTCATCATCGAAGCGGTTAAGGCAAACTTGAATTGCTTTCACCTTGTCACCCCAGATGCTGTAAGCACGGATGATGTGAACCAGACGACGAGTAGAAATCACCTCATCGATACCACCATCATAGAAGGTCTTACGGATAATGTCTGCCCAGTCAACCAGTCGCTTGCAGAAGTTGCGATCCTCCACACCAAGATCCAGAGCATTGCCTTCTAGGATCTTCTGTTCGGTTGCAGGAGCAGGATAGGACTGCTCAAAGGTCACAGGGAATCGCTCCAGAAACGCCTCATTCAGGACGTTGGTGCCAATGAAGCGACCATCCTCAGAACCCTTGCCCTTGGTGTTAGCAGTGGCAAAGACGTTGAATCCAGCAGCAGGTTGCACATAGCGACCAATCTTCTTCAGGAAGATTCCTTTCCCTTCCAGGATCGATTGAAGGCAAAGAATCTTGTTGGAAGCCAGGTCAATCTCGTCAAGCAGTAGAATCGCACCGCGCTCCAGGGCTTCGATGACTGGACCATTGTGCCAAACGGTTTCGCCATTGACAAGACGGAATCCGCCAATGAGATCATCTTCATCAGTCTCAATAGTAATGTTTACACGAATCAGTTCACGCTTCAGTTGAGCACACGCTTGCTCAACGCCAAAGGTCTTACCATTGCCAGAGAGACCAGTGATGAAGCAGGGATAAAAGATGCCAGACTTGATGATCTTCTTCACATCAGTAAAGTTCCCGAACGGGACATATTGAGCATCTTTGTCGGGAATCAGATTCAGATTTTCCCGAGCGGGAACACCAGAAGGTGCTTGATAAGTACGTTCGATTTCTTCCACTTTCTCCTGAGTTACTTCCAGATTCCACTTGCCGCGACCCACTTTGTACTGCTCAAGACGTTTGGTGACAGTTTGGTATGCAACATCATTAGCAGCACAGAATCCACGAATATCAGCAGCAGTGAACTCAGAACCATAGAGATTGCGGAGTTGATCGATGTAGTTCACGTTGGAAGGCATTGGTTGACCTGTTTGGTATGTATATACAATACAACGAAAAACCGTCCCTCAGGGCGGTTGGTGGACAGTTCAGGAACTGGATTCTTCCTTCCTGTAAGCGTTGTTTTCTTTGGGTGTGACGTACCTGAGATTGTCGATATTGTTGTTTGATGGATCTGCATCAATATGATCGATAACAACAGTGTCACGAATCCACTGCTTCACTGGTTCTGGAAGTGTATTCCAATAGGGTGCTACAGACTCTGGTGGATTTAAATCTACTGGTTTCCACGCTTCCATTACTGCCTTATGTACAGTAATGTTTAGCACACACTTTCCCTTTGCAGATCCAGAAACGTGATTGTAATCTTCAAATAAACTACTATCACACTGAGTAGTGAAGTTACACTCTACAAGTTTTTTCCTAGAACCTTTTTTAGTCACTTCGGTTCTGTATTTGTGGTGAATTTTTCTAAGTTTATTAGATGTTGTAGAAAAAATTTCACCACATTTACTTACATAATATCCAGGAATCTGGACACCATATCGAGTCAATGGTCTCCAGTCTGGATTGTTCTCGATACTCATTATCATACGATTTGCTCAACGAAAGAATTGAGAATTTTACGGTTCATCGATCCTGCTTTCAAAGATTTTTTGAAGGCAGCACGAATCTGTGCTTTGGTTGCACATTCAGCAACTTCAAACTCAGAGTCATTGTTTAGGACAGTGGAAGAGAGAACTAGAAGTTTGGAATAACCAAATGCTTTCACAGAAATACTCTTCTCTTTTTTCCAGATGTTTCTAAGTCTATCAGATTCCGATCCAAAAGACAAGGCACTGAAAATCTTACTAACTTCGTTACTTCCAACCAGACGAATACCAATCATATTCACACCAGGATTAGAATCAGAAACATACTTCAAGAACGATTCTACTTGAGTATGCCAGTTACCAATCTCATAGACAATACCAGTCTTGCGATTCCTGAGCATCGTACCGTAGCGACAAGGGTTGATACCAATGCGGATGTAATCTCCGCGATTGATAGCAATAGTCCTGCCGATTCCTTGTGCTTCACCATCAGTGAGAATTACACATTGAACTTTCTGAACTCCAGTTTCTTTCTTGAATTGGGGAATGATTTCGTTCAGACAAACAATTGCTTCATTGAGGGGAGTGCCAGACAGACCAAAGCAATTGTTGTAGTGATACTGGAAGTCATAACGATATCGTTGAGTTTGATCTTGAATGTAAGCGAGACGATAGAGATTGGAGCAATCATTATCGAAGTCTTTCTGACTAGTCTTGCTCGTGATGAAGTTCAGAAGTTTGAACTCCCTGTTGATAGCAATCTTGTTGGCAACTTCTTTGTGGTGAAACCGATCCTCTGGATTATCTTCATAGCGTTTGATTTCCTCGGGAATGAAACGACTACGAAACTCATTCGTAAAAGCATACACATCAAATGGGATGTTGCACTTCTTACAGAATCGAACCAAGTTGAGAAGTTGCTTCACAGTATCAAGGAGTTTGTCACTCATTGAACCAGACCAGTCAAGAAGAAAGATCAGACCGTGATTCTTGCCTTCAGGAACTACGGTTACTTTCTTGAAGAGATCCTCATTGTACTTGAAAGTGTGGAGTTTGGTGCAGTCAAGCACACCAGTGCGAGACACAGAAGAACGAGAGTAAGAATCAGCAGATTTCTTCATCTCAAATTCTTTGATCAGATAGTTGATCTCCTTCAAAGAACTCTTCTTGTATGAGGAATAGTCTGCATCAACCAAGGAGAAATCAAACTTCACATCCTCATTGAATTTATTCCAATGATAGTTGTTGATCTCTCGAATATAATCGTTCTCTACGATTATAGTGTCAAGACTCAAATCTGGCATCTCAACATAGGTGGGTTCATTGAACGGATTACCGTTCAGATTCTCAATAGCATCAGAGAGATTATCTGCAGTCTTAACGTCTAGATTAGGATCATAAGTAGTGCCCCCACCAGAACTAACGCGATCATTATTGGAATCTTCAGAAGTACGATCAGGATCAGGCTCAGAACTCTCAGACTGATTATCAGCAGTGGAATCCACACTGGACTCAGAATTATTAGAAGAAGAACTAGAAGAACTTTGTTCGTTATCTTGCCTTGCGGCAACATCGATTTCTTGAGTTTCTTCCTGAGGCTTCTTGCAGTAGTCATAGAGTTTTTCAGCAGCGATGAGAACATCATCAAAGGTTTCACAGTTAGCAATAGTTTGAAGAATATCTACCTCTACACCAGACTCAATGGGAATGGTGACATAGTTACCAATCTTGAAGTGAAGGTTAGCACGATCAGCAAGATTCATCGTAGACAAATCTTCATCAGCAATGCCGAAGAAATCTTCGTCACTCAGTTCACTGTATCCGCGATAGAAGGTCTTGTTAAGACCAGCATATTTACGCTTCATCAGTTTCTCGATGCGAGCATCCTCAACCACATTCACAAACTGGTGAGGAGCAGAGCAACGGTCAGTCCAGTCTTCATTGGGAGTGAAGAGAGCGTGACCTACCTCGTGAGCGACGAGAAGGTCATATACCACGCTAGAGGCACGATCCCACAGAGGGAGGACCAGGACGCGGTTCAGAACGTCAAAAGAAGCAGTCTGGCAGTTCTTGTGCTCAACAATGAGGTTCTCAGTGGCAAGCAGTTTGGCGAGTTGTCCTTTGACCTCAAAGTTAACTGTCATCGGTTCAGTTCGTTTCAATGACCATACAATACGAAAAAACCTCCCGCTTTGGGAGGTTCAGTAGACGGTTCTTCAAGTGTCTACGCCTTGCCTTTGCCTGGCGCATTGCTTGAGGTTTAAGGTGTCGTTTCTGGTCTTTCTTACTGTGGTGTTGCCAGTTTGGGACTTTCATGAGATTGGTCTCGTGATGGTTTTGTATACCCAAGTTTTAGCACAGAATGCTGCTTTCATATAAGAGAAAGCCTCTCCAGGATTCGTATGGTCTCCACAAGTAAAAGCATCACATACTGCTTCGCCTTTCTCTGGCCAAGTATGAATGCTGATATGGGATTCAGCAAGCATAGCAATGGCAGTCACACCCTGAGGTTCAAACTTATGAGATTGAATTCCAAGTAGTGTGCTGTTGGCAGCAGATGCAGCATTAACTAGTGCATTTCGTATGTGTGCTTCATCGTCCAGAAGTGCAGGATCACATCCTCTTAGGGTAAAAAGAATGTGTCGCATCAATCTTCTCCACGATGATTTTGGTTGAGTTCAACAATGAATTTTGCAAGAGGACTTTCTGAGAATAGCATAAACTCGTGGTTGTCTTTGTCGAGGCAGTGACCGCCCCATCCAAATTTACCATCCCATCCAGGAACCTTGGTGTGCGATGTGCCAATTCTAGGATCGGCACCCACCAGGTTTGCAAATTCCTCAAACGTAGATTCACACCCAACCTTCTTATGGACATTGTACAACTCATTAAAGAGTGTAACTTTCAATCCAAGATAGAAGTTCTCTGAATATTTAACAAGAGCAGCAGTTCTAATGTCCGTAATATGAACCTTATTCGCGTTCAGATAATCCAGTCTTCCCCAGAAGATATCAGCAATGATTTCGCAAGCATTTTTATCGCCACCAAGAATACAGAAAGTTTGTTTCTGGAACTTCTCAATGTTGTTGTTTGAACTCAGATACTCTGGACTATGGACAACACGAATGTTTTTATAAGTTTCTTCTGCCCAACCATAATACTCTGGAGTAGAAGTTGACTTACAACATACTGGAGTATTCTGACCAATGTAAGTGTTCAACTCATCAAGAACTGGATTCAAGATCTTGGTGTTTTCTCCTTTAGGAGTGTCTACACAGACAAAGACAGCATCAAACTTTTGTCCAAAGAAATCTTTAATCTTGTTATCATTGAATTTAGGATCGATGATAACTTTCTCTTCATCGTTAAAAATAGATGCCACGGCAGAACCAACATACCCGTGACCAACGATCATTACTTTCATAATACCTTCCGACTGAATCCTTTAATTTTTTCAAACTTGATAGAGTTGGGGAACCTATCATAGAGTTCTGACTTGTGAGAGATCACAAAGATGTTAGCATCCCTGATGACGAAACGGATAATCTTTAAGAATTCTTCCGTCCCCATTCCGTCGAGAGAACTATCAAACACCTCATCCATAATAAGGAGATTGGTGTTGGTAGAGTTCTTATATTTAGCAACTTCTCTCCAGGTGAACAAGAGAGCAAGGTCGATACGCATCTTCTCTCCTTCAGAGAATGAAGCGTATGAAAAATTTTCGTGAATAGGAGATTGTACTGTCTCGTTAAACTCTTCGTCTAGAGTGAAGTTAATATAAAACTCCATCATCTGCAGATAGCGATTCACTTGCTGATTGATGAGGGGGAGATACTTTTTAATGATCTTAGTCTTTACTCCCCCATCCTTCAACAAGGAATATACGAACTCGTTTAGATAAATCTTTTCTTTCTCTGAACCAAGTTCGTCGTAGGTAGTCTTCAGTTTTTCATTGAAATCATTTAACTTCTCATGCTCAGAATTTCTGTTTTGTAATTGATCGGTAAGTTTTTGAATTTCCGATTCCAAACCTCGGCACTGTCGCTGAAGTCCAGAAATTCTAATATTGTTTTGAGAAATGTCATTGGTTAGGGAAGATACCTCCTTAGTGAGTTCGATAAAGCGAAGCTGTTTGGACTCCTCTTCTTGTAGTTTTTCCTCAAGTTCTGAGAGACCCGTTTCTAATTCGTTTACAGAAGCATTAAGCTCCGCAATTCTATTTAACCTAAAATTCTCTTCGATACTCTGAGTACAAGTTGGGCAAACCGTATTTTGGTCAAAAAAGATACGTTCTTTGGAAGTCGTATCAACTTTTGTTTGAATCTTCGCACGAAGAGAATTCATCTTTCTGATCGTATTCTGAGGGTTGGGAGTTTCCTCCATCTCAGATTGAACTTCCAATAATTTATCACTCAGTTTCTCATTATCATCAGTATAGTTTCCAATATCTTCCACTAACGATAAAAGAGAAATATTCTTGTCTTCGATATTCTTCTTACCACGATTCTCCAACTCCTCAATAAAATTCTTTTGCATATCAATTTTATCGATCAGAGTCTCTTTCTTCAACTCTAGAGTTTTAATCCGATCCTTATTATCACGAATCTTATCTTTGATCAGACTATTCATTGCTGAGAAGATCTTAATGTCAAGAAGATCTTCAATCACCTCTCTCCTATTTGCAGCAGACAGTTGCATAAAAGGAGTAAACCCAGCAGATCCAAGAATAACAATCTGAGTGAAAGACTTATAGTTCAGTTTCAGAATCTGTTGTTCCAGTTTCTTTTGCTGATCAACTGCAGAAGAAGATTGATCCTGTACAATTCCGTTGATCCAGATCTGGAAGATGTTTGGTTTAATGCCACGAACAATCTTATATTCTTTCCCCTTGATGTTAAACTCAATCTCAACTACACAGTCTTTTTCATTGACGCTGTTGACCAACTGAGGTTTATTGATCTTGCGATATGGTTTCCCAAACAATGAAAAAGTCAGAGCATCAAGAACCGTAGACTTACCAGCACCGTTAGAACCAATGATGATTGTTCCGTGCGATTCGTTCAATTTGATTTCTGTCCACTGGTTACCAGTGCTGAGAAAGTTTTTCCATCTAACAGTTTTAAAGAGAATCATCGTCTACATCAGGAGGAACAACAATGTCATTGGGAGTAATGACAACATACTTAAAATTTCTGTCGTGACAAGTTTGTTTTGCTTGATCTTCATCAACACCAATCACTTCAGCACTGTCATATTTTTCAGTGTCATCTATCATCATAGCATATCTTTCAGCATCGTCCTCATTTTCAAAGAACATTATAATCTTTTCTCCCCACCGATTGTGGACAGCATATGCACCAGAATCTTCACCTTTACTAACACTGACAATATACATTACTCCACCTCGCAAGCTTCCTGATAGATTGTGCTGACGAGGGTTTTGATTGCCGATTTATCCAGATTGATTTCTGACTCGTCAATATATCTAGAGAGGATAGCAAGTGTATCTTCCGATTCAAATGCTTCAAAATCCTCATTGATGTTGAGATCAAAGTTTTCTACAATTTTGACTTCGGCAGGATTTGCAGAGAAGAGTTTATCAATGAACTTCTCAAACAACTTCTCATCAGACTTCTTACGGACAACAACCTTTAAGATTTTTCCAGTGCAATCAGAGGCATCAAACATCTGGTATGGAGTATCTTCATAGTGAATAATCTTGAAGATTTGAAATGGATTGTTGACAGGGGTATGCTCTAGGGTATCAGTATCAAAGATGTGAAACCCTCTCACATCACCAGCATCATTCCAATACATTTCGTATGGGTTGCCGAGATAGTAGACGTTATCCTGATTACTGCGATGATGGTAGTGACCAGAGAACACCTTACTATAGGTAGAGAAGATGTTTCTATCCATACCGTGTTCCATCCAGATCCCGTGATTTGCTTTGAATCCTTGCAACTCCAGGTGTCCGAATGCAACTTTTGATTTGGACTTTTTGATATTGGTCAGAACTTCTCTTTCAGATTCTTCATTGATCCAAGCAATCAAAGAAATGTCTAAGTCACCAATCCGAATCTCTTTGAAAGAAGATACAGGAACAATATTGTCGTACTCTCTGAGTAAGAGTTCAATAGCATTAACCTTGTTTGTATTCTTGTAGTAGGCAGTATGATTACCAACAACTGTGTAAACAGTGACTCCCATCTCTTTAAGACGATCGTAGTAATTCTTCTTAGCCCAATCCAGAGCAGAAAAATCAATACCCTTACGACTATCAAAAGTATCTCCCATATCGATAATATGAGTGACACCCTGTACCTCAAGTGTCGGAAAAAAGATTTCATTATAAAATTTTAAAAAGAAATCATGAAACAACTTTGAGTTTTTACGAGCTCCAAAATGTTGATCAGTGATTACAGCAACTTTCATTGATTTTTCAATTTGTGGTAAACATTGTCTTTGATGGAATTATAGTTGGAATAGTTGCTTCCGCCAATAGTGTTATCATCAACAAACACTTCATCATAACCTGACTTGGTTAGAATTTTATTTTTGATTTCTAATTGTCTCTTTTCTTTCTGAATTCGACGCAAGAAAGCATAGTGAATGATTTGAGTAAAGTATGCAAAGGGGTTGGATGATTTTGCTGGATCGAAGTTGTTGATGTATTGTACACAATTTTCGATGCCATCGCAAATCATATCATCCTTGAACATATAGTTCACGAAGTTGGGTTTGAACGACAAGTGAGTGGCAATCTTCAAAAAGCACTCACCAATGTAATTGGGAATTCTTGGTTTCGGAAGACCCTTCTCTTCTGCCTGTTGTACTTTCTTCTTGTAGACAACCAGAGCTTCCAGAAACTCTTTGTTATTTACATAGTGTTCAGACCTCTTTCTACCCTTTGGCATTGATACATTCATTTTATGAACAATATTTATATGTTTATGCTCATATTATAACAAATCTTTGCCTACTACGCAAGAGCTTGACAAACCTCTGAAATGTGTGTACAATAACTCTGTCAGGGTTCAAAGGGAATTGAGCTTTAAGTTTCTTTGAATATCTTTTCTAAGAGATCTTTTGCTTCTTCTACACTAGTAATATATCCCATATTTCTATCAATATCAGATCGTTCAGAAGGAAGTTTGTCTTGTTCTCTTTCTGCGATGAATCTGCAGTGCATATCAATCATATCACCATCTGTATTCTCTGTCATCGTTAGAACATTCTTCATATCAATAATACACAGTGTATCGCTTGAGGTTTTTAACCAGGGTTCAACCTTGTATCCAATTGGCATTCCATTGTGAGGAAGTCTTACTTCCTCTACTACGACAGGATCAGAGATCAGAAGTAACGTTCTGTCTCCCTCATCAGAGGCAGAGACTCTTGCAAATATTTCTTCACCTGATAATAATTTAATTGTTGCATAGAAATCGTCTTCCATATTAATCCGATAGGTTGACTGTGATTATGTCATAGTTAAAGTTTTCTTCGTTATAAATTTTAATCCTTTCAATGAGATGGTTTAGTGTGTAGTTCTTTCGTGAATTGTGTGTGCAATCATCAGCAATGTCATAGAGAACTGCTTTATTTTTGTTTGCTCCTTTCCTCAGGACTCTTCCGATAGATTGTAGATTCCGTATTCTTGATTTAGAAGGAGAAGCAAAAATAACGTTATGAAGATTTTTGATATTGATTCCTGTGGAGAAAGTTCCATATGATGCTACGATAATCGCGTTTTGTTCTGCATCAACAATTTCCCTTACTTTCTCCCGCTCTAATGAATCAACACCACCGTGTACATAGAAAACCTTACGATTCTCTTTGACTGAACTATTTATCATTTCAAATAATGGCTTTCCGTGAGACTCCACTCTACTGAATAGAACAAGAGTGTTACCCTCCAGATCTAGTGCCAGGTTCCTAATGAACTTATTTCTCCTAGTGTGTGTAATGATATACTGAACTTCGTCTTCAAATGTTTCAAACTTTTGTGGATTGTGCTTGAGGATGATACAATTAATATCGAGTTTTGAAACGTGTCCTTTCTTCATCAGTTCTTCGGTTCTGATAATTTTGTAGGCAGGACCAAACAAACCTTCTAAAACCCATTTGTGTGTTTGTGAACCATCTAGTGTGCCAGTAAAACCATACCGATATTTTGCGGTATGTAACTTAGTCATAATATTGACTAGAGACTTGGACTTAAATAGATGTGCTTCATCACCAATCACAACATCAAACTTCTCAAACCATTTTCTATCTAACTTGTAGATTGATTGCCAAGTTGTAATTGTGATGGGTTTATTAGTCTCCTTTTCTTTTCCAGAATAAATTTTGTGGCAGTATGTCTGAGAGTTCCAACCATATTCCTCAAAGTCCTTATACATCTGCTCTACCAGACTTGTCGTTGGAACAACTACAAGGATATTTCTGTTGTGCTCAGTATGATATCTGGAAAGAGAATAAACCATCAAAGATTTGCCAGATGCAGTGGGACTTATCAATAGTCTTCTATTGTGCCTTAGAGCATCGTATACTCCTTCTACTTGATACTCTCTCGGAGTATGAGTAGCAATCTTTGTCATATAATCTTTAACACCTTCTTTTGAAATCATCTCATTGACTTCAAAGGGTGTGCCAAAAAATTTGTTGTCTACGAACTTGTATTCGTAATTGTATTGCTTGCAGAAAGAAATGATTTTGTCCAGGAGACCAACATAAATCTCTCCTGTGTATGTAGAGAATAATCGTATCTTTCCATCCCAGTGTCTGTTGCGATACTGAGGCATAAATTTTGCACCAGGAACTTCAAATGTGAAGTGGTCCGAAAGTTCCTGGTAGATGTGTGGTTCTGCGGATATCTTTAGATAGACTTCATTCTTCTTTTGGATTTCTAGATTAACCATACCCAGCGATAAATTTTTGCCATTCAATCGCATTCTTGATTTGATAAGTACGATTGCTTATCTGTTTGAGAATGCTCTCAATATAATTTAGCTGAGTTTCGTAGTAGTCAATTTTTAGGTTGATGTTGCTGAGTTTCTCATCCGCATCCAGATATTTCTGCATAGCGTCTTTATCCCTAACTTTCTTAGGGAATGGATTCTCCAAGTAAACATCAGGATCTGCTTTTCCAGAATAATACTCATAGCGTTCGTGGCGAATGTTTTTACGTTGTTGTTCTGCTCTCTTTCTTAGAAGAAGGATATTGTTAAACAGATCGTGATATTTTGCGTGTAGTGCTGGAATTTTTAGAGATTCGTCGTGAAGATTATCTTTGTCAATCTGTGAGTCTTTCTCCCACATACTTTGTATATCATCAAGATTCATAGGGGATTACCAGAAAGGTCAGTGATCTCATAGTAAGTATACTTGAAAGTTACATCTGCTGTAAAGTAGTCAGCATCTGTGGGTGTCGCATCGAACTGTAGCGTTGATAATGAGACTGGGAACATCCCATTAAATTTAACCAGATACTGTGGAACCATACCATTACTTAGGATCTGTAAAGTTCCGTCTGAATACAAATCTTCTTCACCAAGATTCGCAGCATTTTTATATTTCATTCTACCCTTTGTGTGCTCATCATAAATCTGTCTCAGAGACTCTGGGAATCCAAGACCTCTCAACCAATTTTGAATTTGCATATAGTTTTGAAGATCCTCATCAATCAAAAATCGAATTGAGAAATCTTCAAACTGAAGTTGATCTCCAGGTCTATCAATCTCTTTTAGATACGTTGGTTGGACAGCAACTCCAAGTGTCAGCGATGGGATGTTTGCTGAGTTAGAAAAGAAACTAACCTTAGGACATCTCTCAAGACTCAACTTAAATCCTGTTGGACTTAAGAAGTTTCTGTTTTGAATCTGTCTATCGTATGGATTCTTAGTCATTAGTCTCGTTGTCTCCAATCATCAGTATCTTCTCTGCGAAACCAATCTACGATTTCGTCAGCCGATTGAAACCCCGTTCTGTGATTGGATGGGTCGGGGTCTCCTAAATCCATCCTATTCATAAAATCATCAAGATCACCTTCTTGCATATCAGGATTTTGTGCTTGACGCCTTGCTTTCCTTAATATCGAACCAGCAGATCTATTTGCTTTTGCAAGTTTTTCTGCCCAAATCATATCTTCTAATTTAACTTCTTCTCCGTTTACAATACGCTGGCAAATAAATTCTAATCTGAGGCGATATTGAGATGAAAGCATACAAACCAAGCATTCACATTCACTATTTAGAAGACCTATGAAATCCCTCAGGTTCTGTTTCGTGTATCCAAGTTACATCATTAACATCAGTTAGAGGTCTTAATACCAGATTCATCCTTATACCACATTTTGTGATTTATAAAAGCATCATTCCAATCAGAATCCCATGGATCTGGAAAAAATACTTGATTTGTGATGCGTATATTATCTAGACCATCAACCTCTGATGGTGTCGATTCCATAACCGTTTGTGGTTTTTCTTCTTTTTCCCACTGGTTTTTAAGTTCTTCTGCTTGTTTATCAACAGAAGTCATTTCCATTTGAACTCTACCATCAACCCAGTGTTCCCATAACCACTCAATAAAACCAAGGGCAAGGTGATTAATGGGGAACTTTTGTTTGTTCGCCCACCTCTTACCCTTGGTGTACCAGTTGTCTTCACCACCCCAGTGGTGTTCAAATTCGTATTTCATTTTCGGTGAAACCCTTCAGGTTCCGTTTCGTGTATCCAAGTTTTTAATCTGGAAACATATGCTCTAAGCAAATCTGCTTGATTTAGATGAAATGTATCTTGAGTTTCAAAGTAAAGTTTATTGTGGAGATCTACACCATCTAAGCACTTCTTTATGATAGGGTTCCACGGTTCCCTAAAAGAAGTATTCCACTCTCTTGGCATACATCCTCACTTCTTCTTGCCGCCATTTTTTGCCTTCTTGGCGGTAGCATTACCAGCATTTTGCTTGGAGTTTGCAGACTTGCCCTTCTTATTCTTAGGTTTGCCCACTGTAGTGTTTGCAATGTAACATTGTATTTATATAAAAAAAGAGGGGTCCGAAGACCCCTCAGCACTTACCTTCACACGGAAGATAATATTATATCACATCAGGTTGGTAACCTTGACGCGACGATAGTAGCGGTTGCTGTTAACGCGCAGTCTGCCAAGACCCTGGGTTGTACCCTCAGCGAATGGGTTAGCTACGATACCGTAGCGAGTCTTGAAGCCGATCTTCGGCTGGAAGCTGTTCTCGCCAACGGCACGAACCATTTGCAGAGGAACGTATGGGCAATAGAAGAGACCAGCGTCATAAGGGGAAGTACCCTTATAACCAACAACGTAATACTGGTTAGCAGAGTTGTTGGCAGCGTAAGGATCGATGTATACGCGATACTTACCGTTGATAGTACCAGCAAAGGTGTTGCCAGTGTCATCAACACTCA
>Ga0129342_1000695_pt1 | contig 14811 bp, 28 predicted proteins | sample CPBDNA_5_FD_94426 | JGI IMG/M metagenome (GOLD analysis project Ga0129342, IMG submission 94426) | Freshwater to marine salinity gradient microbial communities from Chesapeake Bay, USA - CPBay_Sum_15_0.2_DNA | ecosystem: Environmental > Aquatic > Marine > Coastal | place: USA: Chesapeake Bay...
GAATCTAACTCTAACCTCCACGCTACTGATGATTCAGTAACTTGGAATGGTGTAGATGTTCGTAACTATGTATGGTTCGGATTCGGTAGAACGTGGAACGCATCTCTGAAGTATAACTTCTAAGATTGATTAACTACACTAAGGAGAGGTAAGAAATTATCTCTCCTTTTTTTTGTTTTTTACTTTTATTTTGTTATATTGCGTATATGAAAAAAATACTATACCTTTTACTACTACTCTTATTTTTATTCTCTTGTGATTCCCCAACATCTATTGTGGATGAAGGAGAAATAGAAGTTACAATTAGTTACAACTTACCCGTAGATGCCAATGGTTACTATCGGTTAAAGATGGATACTACTCGTAATCAAACACTACACGCTATTGATGGTGTTATATCCCCAACCATAGAACACAAAAGATTTGAGTGGAGGTCTAACCTCTATTCTTATTTTAACGGTGTTAGAATGGCTTCTACCAATGAAAGAAGTTATACAGATGAAACGGGTTCATTTAGAAATATGATTGGACCGATACTATCTATGAGAGGTGATACAATGTTATTAGATGTCCAATGGGATAGTAAATTAGATTGGGATACGATTAACAACTACGAACCTGATAATGCATACCGAGTAAAAATTATTTTAGAATAAGACTTGACATTGATATTGGAGATGAGTATCTTGTCTATGTAATGTTAAACAAACCCTTATTACTATGAAAACCTTTAAGTTCAGATTTTATTTAGGTAAGAAGATTTGGGAACGAAGCTTTGAAGCCACTACCTTATCCGAAGCTTGGAAGATGGCTCATCAAGAGGCAAGTGATTATCCAACAAAACGATTCATTGAAATAGCAAACATTTAATCCCTTACTATTATGAAAACACAATTTGATATTTGGTTAGAAAAAGTTAATAAAGAACGAAAAGATTACTTTGAGGCTCGATTCTCATACAAACCTTATTCTCCTCTCGAAGTTAAAAGAGGAAATAAGTTTATCAAACTAATTAGTGAAAATACAGTTTGGGGCTTTGTTTCTATGATAGATGGTGAACACAAAGGAGTTCCAATCAGAAAAGGTGATTTGATGAAAGCGGCATCTCGAAATCAACCCGCTAAACATTCCCGTGGAAACATCTTTGATGGAACCGATTCGTGGGAATACTACGGACCTGAATATCTTAAATAATGGAAAACAAAAGAAAACAAGGACAGAATGGAAAAGGGGATGGTGCTCGTCCCCTTTCTATATCTAAAAAAGAATTTGATGAGAAGTGGGATAAAATCTTCAACAAAAACAAAAAAGAAAACAAACCCAAACAATAATTGTATCTACTATGATTTTTTTATATATTTTGGAATACTTGGCAATTGGATTCCTACTTGGAAAGATTGGAATTCATATGGATGATGGAGGAGATATATCAAATGAGAACGCTTTTTTATTGGCTAGTGTATTAGCTTGGCCGTTAATACTACTATCATTCATATTTGGATACATTAAAGGACTTTACGACAACACAATAAATAAAAATTAATATGGCAAAATTAACATATACACTTGATGAAGAAGATTTCATCTCCGAAGCAAGTAAAATAGAATTCACAGTAAGTGAGGATATGGACATTTACCAATTCCATACAATGTGCATTAGAATGGCTCACGCGATGGGCTATCACGCTAAATCAATTGAACGAGCATTTGGTAAAGGACACGATTACCCACAACAAAGTGAAGAAGATAAAGAATTAATTAAACAACTATTAAAAGGATGAAAGAAGAAACAGCCATTGAATATTGTGAACGACTCTACCCTCAAATGATGGAAGAGTTTAAGAATATCCAAAAGGAAATGTATGAAACCTTTTGTAAGAAACAACGAAACTACGGACCGGGAAACATATCCGTTGGAACGAAGTTAGAAACACCCGAAGATATTAAAGTATCTTTGACGGGTTTGTTTTTTAGATTAAACGATAAGATACAACGAATCAAACAATTAGTCGTATTAGGGCAACCTGATGAAGTTGGTGAAAGTGTAGATGATACATTTCAGGATTTATCTGTATACGGTGTAATTGCACAAATTGTAAAACGAGGTAAATGGGCAAAATGAAAAAACAATTAGAATTATTTGAGAACACACCAATCACTTTTGATGAACTATCTAACAAGGTTATTGAGTGGGCGTATGATAAAGGTATTCTTGAAAAAGAAAACGCACCTAAACAAATGTTAAAGGTGTTAGAGGAAGTTGGTGAAACGGCTGGAGCGCTTCTAAAAAATAGAGAAGAAGAAATCAAAGATGGTATTGGTGATTCTTTTGTTACTCTTATTATCTTGGCTGGTCAACTTGGATTAACTCCCGAAGAATGTTTGGAAGCAGCATACAACGAAATCAAAGGAAGAACAGGAACACTAAAAGATGGTGTATTTGTAAAGGATGAATAATATGGAATACACAGAACAAACGGCAATGGACATCGCATACGAAACATATCGTAGGGTATGTATATGGGATTTAGATGAGCCATTATCTCGTGAAGATTTTGAGAATAGATTATCCACGGATGAAACTTTTAGAATGACGTGGGGACCGGAAAAAAATTGAAAAAAAATATACATTTATTCTCACATACTCCCACTAATTCCCAATATATATTCTATTTATTTACTCCAAATAAAACAAATAGATAAAGGATATATATGCTACAATACGTTACAAAACGGAACGGAGAAAAAGAATTATTTCAAGCTGATAAAATCAAGCGTGCAGTTATAAAAGCAATGATGGAAGTGGATAGTCTGAATGAGGATATGGCTGAATCTGTATCTTCTAATGTAGCTATCGAACTATGGAATGGAGAACCTGAAAATCCTACGGTTGATGAGATTCACGATTTGGTTGAGAACGAACTAATGAATCTTGGGTTGAATGATGTAGCTAAGGAATATATCCTATATAGAGATAAGCATAGACCTAATATCTTTAACAAAAGAACCAATCTAAAACCATACGAGTATCCACAGTTAAATGATTATGTAGATGCTATCAGACATTCTTATTGGGTTCATACGGAGTTTAATTTCACTTCTGATATTCAGGACTTCAAAGTAAATCTATCGAAGAAAGAACAAACCTCGGTTAAACGAGCTATGTTAGCTATCTCTCAAATCGAAGTAGCAGTTAAAACCTTTTGGGGTAAGATTTATGATAAGATGCCGAAACCCGAAATCGGTAATGTAGGGGCTACATTTGCTGAATCAGAAGTTAGACACGCAGATGCTTATTCCAACTTGATTAAAGTATTAGGATTGAATAAAGAATTTGAGACTCTTATGGAAGTTCCTGCTATCCGTAAACGAGTGAAATATTTAGAGAAGTCAATCGCTAATTCATCTGTATTAGAGAATAAAGAATATTTTGAGACAGTTATTTTGTTTTCGATGTTTGTAGAGAACGTATCATTGTTCTCTCAATTCTTGGTTATTATGGCTTTCAACAAACATAAGAATGTGTTGAAGGGTATTAGTAATGCAGTAGAGGCTACCTCAAAAGAGGAGAAGATACACGCTGAGTTTGGATTTGATTTGGTTAATTTAATCAAAGAAGAAAATCCATCTTGGTGGACTCCTGAATTAGTAGAGGATATTATTGATGCTACTATTGATGCTTATGATGCAGAATCTGATATTGTTGAGTGGATGTTTGAGGAAGGTGATTTAGATTTTCTTACCAAAGAAGAAACACTCGAATTTATAAAGCACAGATTTAATACATCATTGGGGAGTATTGGTATTGATAAAATCTTTACTGTAAATGAAGAGTTATTAGAAACTACTGAATGGTTTGATGATGAAATCTTGGCAACTAAGCATACAGATTTCTTTAACAAACGAAGTATCAACTACTCCAAGCGGCAGAAGTCAATTACATCTGACGATTTATTTTAACATTTTAATTATTACGAAACTATGGAAAGAAAAGCATTTGATTGGCTTACAAAAGAGAGTATTACATTTTTACAACGTGGATATTTGAGTGAAGGAGAATCGGCTACTGAAAGAATTAAGATTATAGCCGACCACGCAGAAAAGATTTTAGGGATAGAAGGATTTAGTGATAAGTTCTATGAGTATATGGGTAAGGGTTGGTATTCTCTATCCTCTCCTGTGTGGGCTAACTTCGGTAAGAAAAGAGGACTACCTGTATCTTGCTTTGGTTCCAACATTGGAGATAGCATCGAATCTATTTTATACACCACATCAGAAGTCGGTGAGATGAGTAAGATGGGTGGTGGAACATCGGGTTACTTTGGAAACATTCGAGGCAGAGGTGAACCAATTACCGATAATGGATTAGCCCCCGGCGCTGTTCACTTTATGAATATGTTTGAGGCTGTGGTGGATAATATCTCACAGGGTTCTACTCGTAGAGGTAGGTTCTCTCCTTACTTACCAATCGAACACAAAGACATTGATGAGTTTTTGGATATTGGAACGGAGGGATTTCCTATACAAGACTTGACACACGCAGTTACTGTTACTGATAAGTTTATGGAAGAAATGATTGGTGGTGATAAAAAGAAAAGAGCTATTTGGGCAAAGGTAATCCAACGTAGAGGTGAGATTGGCTATCCTTATATTATGTTCCACGATACGATGAATAAAAACACGGTGGATGTATATAAAGAAAAAGGAGCAACCATCTACAACTCCAACCTTTGTTCAGAAATCGCACTACATAATTCCGATGAAGAATCATTTGTATGTGTCCTTTCTTCTATGAACTTACTCCACTATGATGAATGGAAGAATACAGATGCAGTAGAAGTTTTAACTTATTTCTTGGACGCGGTAAACGAAGAGTTTGTTACGAAGTTAGAAGCTATACGAGATAATGGAACTAAGGAAGGGAAAGTGGCTTTTTACTTTATGGAGAAAGCATATAACTTCGCTACTCGCCAAAGAGCATTGGGATTAGGTGTATTGGGTTGGCACTCACTTCTACAATCCAAAGGATTACCGTTTGATTCTCGTGATAGTGCGAGATTAAACGTAGAAGTATTTAAGTTGATACAAGAGAAATCATACTCTGCTTCCAAAGAGTTGGCGAGGATGTTTGGTGAACCTGAATATCTAAAAGGATACGGTAGAAGAAATGTAACTCTTAACGCTATCGCACCAACTACATCTTCGGCATTTATTCTCGGTCAAGTATCACAGTCCATTGAACCACTATTCAGTAACTGTTATGTGAAGGATTTGGCAAAGATGAAAATAACGGTTAAGAACCCCGTTCTCAAATCATTATTACAGGAGTTGGGTAAAGATACGAAAGAAGTTTGGAATAGTATTAAAGAACAAGATGGTTCGGTTCAACATTTGGATTTCTTAACTGATGAACAAAAAGAAGTATTTAGAACATTCGCTGAAATTACACAATCATCTATTATCAATCAAGCGGCTATCCGTCAGGATTACATTGACCAATCACAATCATTAAACTTGATGATTCCACCTGATATGCCAACCAAAGAAGTAAACGCATTGTTAGTAGATGCTTGGAAGTTAGGAGTAAAAACACTTTATTACCAACACTCAATGAATTCAGCACAAGCATTCGCTAGAAAGAAATTACAAATTAACGATTCAGCTTGTATCGCTTGTGAGGGGTGATGAATATATTAGTAGCTAACGGTTCTCTTTCAGGGGTTGATGGTAGTATAAATTATTCATACGCTATTATTAAAGAACTCATACGCAGAGGTCATACTGTTGATGGGTTCGCTTACTCCCAAGAAGATGGTACGTGTTTTTTGACCGAAGAAAAGCTATTAGCCGATGGTGTTCCTTTATATATCAACACGAGTCCGAAGGAAGAATATGATTTGATATTATCATCGGGAAACGTAACTTTGTACAACCTCGAACACGTGAAAGGGTTTCATATTCAAACGATACACGGCGCTCACGTTGAGGAAGAACAACCAAATGATATAGCGGATGCTTTTGTTTGTATAAGCGAAGAATCCCAACGGAATGTAACTTCTCTTGGTTATGATTCTATTATTATACCAAACGGGATAGATACAAATAGATTTAATAGTACCACTCCAATAAACACTAAATTAAAAAGTGTATTATCTTTATCTCAAAGTACAAACTTAAACAACAGATTAAAAAAAATATTTGATAGCTTAAACATTAATTTTATATATCACCACAAAAAAGAAAATCCAATATTTAACATAGAAGATAAGATAAACGAAGTAGATATGGTTATTAGTATAGGGCGTGGGGTTTACGAATCGATGAGTTGTGGTAGGGTTGTTTTCATATTAGACGATAGAGGTTATGTAAATAGTGGTTCAATTGGTGATGGAATTGTAACTGAAAAAAATATTAATTACTTTATAAAAAACAATTGTAGCGGTAGATACTCCAATAAATTATTTACTGATGATGACATCATAAACGAGCTATCAAACTATGATTATCGTTTGGGTGAATTCGGTAGAAACTATATAAATAATAACTTAACGATAGAAAACTCCGTTGATAAATACTTGGAACTGTATGAACAACTTAGATAAACAATATCAAGAACTACTCCGAACAATTTTAGATTACGGGGCAGATAAATCAGATAGAACAGGAACGGGAACACAATCTATATTTGGTTATACCATTCGGCACAATATGAGTGAGGGGTTCCCACTTCTTACTACAAAGAAGATGGCAATAAATTCTATTATGACAGAACTCAAATGGTTCTTAAAGGGTAGAACTGATATTCAATATCTAAGAGATAATGGTTGTAAGATTTGGGATGGTGATTATGAAAAGAGTGGAAGAACCGATGGTGAGTTAGGTCCAATCTACGGTAAACAATGGAGAGATTGGAATGGTAATGACCAAATCGCAAACCTAATCAATGACCTTAAAACAAATGCTGATTCTCGTAGATTGATGGTAAATGCGTGGAATGTAGGCGAGTTGGATGAAATGGTTCTACCACCCTGCCACTATGGATTCCAAGTTTATACACGACTTGGTAAAGATGGTTATAGATACATTTCACTTATGTGGAATCAACGAAGTGTAGATACATTTTTAGGCTTACCATTTAATATCGCATCGTATGGTATGTTATTGTTATTGTTGGCTGAAGAATTAAAAATGATTCCTGAACACTTGATTGGTAATTTAGGCGATGTTCATTTATACAATAATCACATCGAACAAGCCACAGAACAATTAAAAAGAACTCCATTCCCACTACCTGATATTAGTTTGGAAAATGTGGATATACTCAATGGTGAATTTGATTATCAGATACTTGGATACAAATCACATTCTCAAATAAAAGCACCTTTATCAAATTAAAGGACTTGACAGTTATATTTATTTTTTGTAACTTATCATTATGAAAAATAAAACTACATATCAAAAACAATCCACGTGGGTTTCTATGAGTAATGGGGAGGTTCGGCATCACATCGGAAAACAGATGACCCAGCAAACCCATAACTCAAAGAAAGTATATAGTAGAAAAGAAAAGCATAAACCTACTTATAACTAATATATACATATATAAATATATACATATATACTATGAGCTATATCATTGTCAAATACGTAAAACTAAACAAACAAGAAGTACCCGTTATTCTTATTGATGAATTCGGCGAGGTATTAACCTTTGGCGGTGAGGAAGATGCGGAAGATTATAAGAATCTATTCCAACGCAATTCTGATTCAGGACACCGATACGAAGTAAAACATATTTCTGAAAAAATATAAAAAAAATGCTTGACAGTTGTTTGTAACTGTTGTATATTGTCTTTGTAATGAGAAACAAAGATAAACACATTATGAAACAATTACACTCCTCGTTTTGGTTGGATGATGATACTTTCATCAAAGACTTTTCCGCAAAGGATAAAGACCCTATCGTATTAGCCAAATATCAACGGTTAATATCTAACTTCGTTCGTATTCTCACAAAGAAATCAATTCCTGTGGAATACAAAACCTCATCTGATGATTCTTATACCGATTCTAAAAAGATTGTAATCGGTTCATCTGTTTCAGAAAAAACATTTGATAGTGTTGTTGGGTTAGCACTCCACGAGGCATCTCACATTAAACTTACCGATTTCACTATTCTCCCAAATCTAATATCACACATTAGAGAACTTGGATATGAAGATATGGTAGATGATGTTTATATGAACTCCCAAGAGTTTAGAGGGCTACTGAATTATGTAGAGGATAGAAGAATTGACTACTATGTTTACACGACTTCTCCCGGCTATAAGGGCTACTATCAATCTCTCTATGATAGATACTTCAATGATAAGGTAATTGATAAAGCACTTCTATCGGATGAGTATCGTGATAATACTATTGAATCATATATGTTTCGGGTTATTAACTTAACCAATGAGAATAGTGATTTAACGGCTCTTCCTGGTCTTCGTAAGATTCACAACATTATATTTTCCAATGTATCTAAAATAAAATCAACAGAAGATTCCCTGAAAGTAGCATTGGAAGTTTACAAAGTAATAATGGAATCGTTACTGAATAACCAAGAGGAATCAAGTTCGGCTGAAAGTAATGAATCATCTGAATCCTCCGATGATACTGATGGTATGGAGACAAAGGGTGGTGGTTCCGATTCATTTGGTGAAGAAAAAAACCAACAATCCGAATCTACTCCATCAGAACAAAGACCAGAACTTACCCCAAGAGAAAAAGAACAACTACCAAAGAAAATTCAGAAACAACAAGATTTTCTAAATGGTGATGTGGCTAAGGGTAAAATAACAAAGCAGTTAAAGAATACCGTAGATAGTATTTCTGATTCCAATAACAAAGTGGTTGAGGTTGAATACGATGATTATTGGGGAAAGAAAAAAGTAGAGGTATTGATTCTACGAGGTATGAGTGAAAAAAACTTCTCTTTGTTTTACAATATGAGAAATAAGCATTGGGTTTCAAGTAAGCAAGAATACGTAAATCGTGGAATATCTCTCGGAAAACGATTGGGTAGAAAACTACAAATACGTAACTATGAAACTCGAACCGATATTAACCGACAGAAAAAAGGCAGAATAGAGAAACGAAGATTACACGCTATTGGTGCTGGTGAAAGTAACATCTTCTATCAGACCAATGCCGAGAAACACGCTGACGCTTTCCTTCATCTTTCAATAGATGGTAGTGGTTCTATGAGTGGAAGTAATTTCAATAACTCTCTCCTATCAGCAGTAGCTATCGCTCAAATGGGAACGATGACAAATCTCGATGTTCAGATTTCGATACGATACACCGAAGAGTTTGGTGGACAAACAAAACCTATTATGTGGGTTGTTTATGATTCTCGAAAAGATTCAATCAACACCATCAAAAAGAACTTCTATCGATTAGAAACAACTGGGGTTACTCCCGAGGGATTATGTTTTGATTCTATTATGAAAGAACTTCCCGTGGGTAGTGATTCTCTCAAAACATACTTCATCAACTACTCCGATGGAGAACCTTACTTCCAAGGCTATGGTGGTGATATTGGTGTTGAGCACACACGGAAACAAGTAAATAAAATTAGAAATAATGGATATAAAGTATTATCTTTCTTCTTAGATGCTGGTGGATATTCATCTAAATCAAACTTCCAAACTATGTATGGTAAAGATGCAGTAAACATCGACCCAACATCTTTACCTAAATTAGTAAAACAACTACAAACAATGTTTATCAATGAAAAATAAAGAAAACATAGTAAAAATTAAATCCGAAACGCAACTTACGGCGAAAGCCTTAAAAGTAATGGCAAAGCAAGGTATTGGTCACTCACAGTTGGCTAATATCGCTAAAGACTTAACCAAAAAGAAAAAATAATATATACATATATATGGATTACCTAAACAACCACGGTTATACTACCACGTATCTACCCCGACGAGAAAGCACATCTATCACACAATCATACACACAGAAAAGTGTTAATTTGGCAGAGGCTGTTCACTTAGATGCTATGTATGATTTACAACGATGGATTAGTAACTCTAAATCTGAAATAGATAATTACGTAACTAAAAAACTATGGTATGATTGTGAACGAGAAATAAAGGAAGAGAATGAATTGTTAGACCTTAAACTCGAATGTACAGATATTAGAGGATTCTTGGTTGATATGAGAAAGGGTATAGATTGGTTTAAGAATAACTTTTCAGATAGACCTACTGTTCTTGTAAATTTCTACAACAAAATCAACCAACGAAACGAACGACTAACCAAGATTAAAAAGTATTTATCGACTCGTGTTAGAAGATACGCAGCTCTAAACGCTATCAACAATGATGATGTGAGTATTGAGATTACTAAGTTAATTCAACGAAAGGTAATCGTAGAGTTAAAGGCTTTAGATATTTTCTTATCGAACAACAAACGATACACCGAACGTAAAAGTATGGATGAAATTATGAAAGGTGGTGATGAATGATAATTGAGTTTGTAGATAGAAAAGAAATCATTGATAGATTGTTAGATTTGTTTTTAGAGAATGGAAAACTCGATGATGAGCAAATGGCACTCCTAACGGAATTATCTATGGAGGATGTGGAATGAGTTGGCCGGTATGTTCACTTCCTGAATATAGAATTCTCAAAGAGCAAATAAAAACAAAACAATGGTTTGACTTTTATATAAAATATGATTACTTTATAGGTAGTGAGAAATCCATAAACTTAATTAACAAGTTACGTAATGGCAAGAACAACATACAATTGGTGGAGAAGAAACGAGAAAAGAAAACGCTTAGATAAGAAATCTTCTCTCATTGATAAAATCAAACACGGTGATTTTGAGTATTCTCAATACTACGATGAAGCTCAAGAAGAACTCCAAACCATAGAACGTATCAAAGAAGAACAAACAGAGCGTGGTAAACGATTAGGTTTACGAGGTGTTACTATTGATGAGAACATCAGAAAAGAAACCGACCAATATCATAGAAGATATACACGGTTGATGAACGACCATAATGAAGAAGAAGATAGATTACTCAACGAACTCAAAATTTCTCTCAAACAAGAATTTGGCAATCACTGGGAATACTTATATAAAAAGTGGATTGATGGAAAGTTGGGAGATTTGAGTGTTGAGGAACTTTATTATGAGTATCAAAAACTATCCAATGGAAATAACGGAAGAACTAAAAGATAAACTGTATCACTTTCAGAAGAAGGTAATGAGAGTTACGGTTGATGTTATACAAAGGAACGTAAATCGTGGCTTGATAAAGAATCAGATGTATGTGGTTCAAGAAGATAATACTCCGATTTATGTTCACGTTAAAGGAAATGAATACGATAAAGTTTTAGAACAAATAAAAAATCACTATATTGAAGATGAACGATACGAAGAGTGTTCTAAGATAGTAGAAATCCAAAATAAAATAAAAGAGTTACAAAATGCAACTAACACCCGAACAGTTAAAAGCGAACTATGACGCTTTAATCGCAATCATAGAAGAAAACATTGAATCACCAAGGAAAGAACAACTAATTGAATTGTATGATTCGGTAGCGGAACATATGATTATGGCTCCCGCTAGTGGAGTTAAATACTTCCACTTGGCTTTCGCTGGTGGTTATTGTATCCACGTTCAGAATGTGGTAAATGCCGCACTAATGGTTTCCAAAGTGTTTAAACAAATGGGAGGTGAGATTGATTTCACAAAAGAAGAACTTGTGTTCTCGGCTCTAAACCACGACTTAGGAAAAGTAGGTGATGGGGAGAAACCATATTACGTGTGGAATGAATCGGAATGGCATCGTAAGAATCAGGAACGTGAGTATATCAACAATCCCGAACTTGTGAATATGAGTGTTACTGATAGAGCATTGTGGTTATTACAAAAACATCAGATTCCCGTTAGTATGAATGAGTGGATTGCTATCAAGTGTTCTGATGGAATGTATGATGAAACCAACAAAGGATACTTGGCATCGCCTAAAAAAGAGAAACAACCAAGAACAAATTTGATTAACATTGTTCATTGGGCAGATGCTATCGCTTGTAGAAGTGAGTATAGTAAGTATGTGTATGACGATTTGTCATCATACGCAAAACCAAGTAAGTAAAAATGTCATACCTTACCGATTGGTATGGTAGTTGTTTAATAATAATCAAAACGTAAACCAAAATAAACTACAACAATTATGATTACAACAACATTTGATGACTTATTCGATTCGTTATTCACAATCCCAACGTGGGACATCCCACATCCAACATACAATCGCTCAACCGAGCTTACTGATGATTTAGATATTCATCTTTCCGTTCCCGGTTGTAGTGAAAAGGATGTTGAGGTAGAGTTGGGAGAAAAACTCATTTCCGTTAAAGCAGAGGCTTCTGTTGAAGGATTTGACTTCAAGCTAAATAAGAGTTACTTTATCCCTAACAACGCAGATAGAGATAACATTACAGCCACCGTAAAGGATGGGCTACTTACTATCTCGTTGAAGAGAAAAGTGGAAAAGTTAAAGGTAAAAAAACTACTCTAAACGAGTAGAGGTTACGAGGGGTAAGAGAGGGAAATTGATAGTTTCCCTCTTTTTTTATATTTATACCTATGAGAACATTAGATTTTAGAGGATATCATTTTAAGGTATTGCTAGAAACTGAAAAGTCAAGGGTAATAGATTTCAAGTCTATTAAGAAAAAGTTGAGAGCAGATTTAGTAATTCAAGATACTTCACAAACCCGATATTTATTTCTTGAATACATACCCGATATTGAACCAATCGAGGAAACAAATGAAATTTAAGTGGATGGTAGGTATAAGTGCATTAGTAATAGCCGCTTGTGCCGCTTTCTTTTCCGTAACAGGTATAGCATTACTTTTTAGTGGGGCAACGTTAAGTGTTGCCATTATGGCTGGGTCGTTAGAACTCGGTAAATTAGTAGCCGCATCTTATCTCCATAGAATGTGGGATAAAATAAATTGGTTGTTTCGCTTGTATTTTACATCAGCGGTTGTTATATTAGTATTCATCACATCGATGGGTATATTTGGATTCCTTTCCAACGCCTATCAGAAAACAGCGCTCAACGTTCAGAACGTAGATAGTCAAGTTCGTATATTAGATGTTCAACGAGAGGGCTTAGCGACTGATATTGACCGGTTCCAAAGCCGCATTGATGTATTAACCAACCAACGTTCTTCACAAGAAGCTAGATACGATAGTTTAATCGTTGGAGAGAATTGGGTAAATGCCCGAAGAACCTTTGAGTTGATTGAATCAGCAGATAATGAAATCCGTGGATTGAATGAACAAATAAATCAATCACGGCAAAAACTAAATGATATTAATACCGAGATACTTACTATCCAAACTGAAAATATTGATTTAGCGAGAGAGATTGGTGGATTTAAGTTTATCGCTGAAGCATTTAATGTTCCAATTGATACTGCGGTTAAGTGGTTTATCATAATGCTGATATTTGTGTTTGACCCATTGGCTGTAAGTTTGGTAATCGCTTGGAACAAACTGATAGAAGATAAAGATTATAAAATGTATCAACCTCGTCAGGTGTATGCTGACTTAGATGATATGGATGATAAATCTGATGAAGAATTATATGAAAATTCATTAGAAGATGGACTTGACATTGAAGAAGAAAATACTGATATTACCCAAGTAAACAATTTTAAGAACTTAGGAATGGTAGCCGATAAACCCCAAGTGGCACCTAATACAAAAAAAATATAATACCTTTTAACCAAAAATTTGACAAGCATCTTTTTTAAGATTAACTTCTAATAATAAAGCTATGACTAATATAAATAATTTAATACTTTATGTATTCGCTATTCTTTTATTTATTATTCTAAATGACTTTAATAATAGAATTTCTCATTTAGAAAAAAACATATCTAATTATAATGATGTTCAGATACAATTAGTCTCTTCTATTTCTGAACTTACAACTCAAATAGAAAATAATGAAGATTTGATACAGAATGTATTTAATCTAAGATTCTATGATAATGTAGTAGCAACTGTTTATCACCCTGTTTCAGCTCAAACTGATGATACTCCAAACATTACAGCGGATGGAACGGTGATAGAAATTGAAAATGCCTCCGATTATCGTTATATTGCCGTAAGTCGTGATTTACATAAACGATATGGTGGTGAATTCGGTTTCAATGATATTGTTTATGTAAGTTCCGATGAAGTGTCGGGATTTTACGTTATTAAAGATTTAATGAATGAAAGATTTACAAAGAGAATTGATTTTTTACATACACCTGAAACACCAGGCTTTAAATTAAACAATGTTGAGTTATACGCTACTAATATAAAAACAATCCTATAATGGAAACAGTTATAATTATTTTACTTAGTCTATCTACCATAGTATTGGGTTATACTACGCTTGTTCTTTATAAAAAGATATTAGTATTCGAGGATGAGTTTCTTAAAATAGAAACTGAATTAAACGATACTATCGAAGCAATGCGTGAAATTGACATACGTGGTTCTTTTGAAGCCGATGATGAAGTTGGTGATGTATTTAATCAAATGAAAGATTTGATTGAATATCTTGGAGAATACACATATGACGAAAAAGAAAAAAGGAAGTAATTATTACTTCACACAAGAAACCGAAGATTGGATTGTAAAATATAACGAAGAAAAAGAATCCTATTTACGGAATAACATATACAATGAACATCTAAAATACCCATTAGAAAAACTTGTTGAGAATGTATTTAATACA
>Ga0129342_1000702_pt1 | contig 14770 bp, 25 predicted proteins | sample CPBDNA_5_FD_94426 | JGI IMG/M metagenome (GOLD analysis project Ga0129342, IMG submission 94426) | Freshwater to marine salinity gradient microbial communities from Chesapeake Bay, USA - CPBay_Sum_15_0.2_DNA | ecosystem: Environmental > Aquatic > Marine > Coastal | place: USA: Chesapeake Bay...
AGCTCGGTAGAATTATTGATAATTTCGATTTTATAATTACATACAACAAGGATTTAATTGATATATATCCTGAAAAAATGAAATATTATCCTTATGGCGGTTGTTGGGTTTTTGAGGAAAATGTAGGACTATATGAAAAATCCAAAGATATTTGTATTCTTTATTCTGGCAAAACTACAACTGATGGTCATAGACTTAGACATCAAATTGCAGAAAAATTTCCTGAAATCGATAGATTCGGAAGTGGTGCAGGTGTACCATTTGAATATAAAGAGGAAGTCTTGGCTCCTTATAGATATACAATCGTTATTGAAAATTGTCAAATTAGAGATTACTTTAGCGAAAAGTTATTGGATGCAATGGCTGTTGGAACAATTCCTATTTATTGGGGGCCTGAAGAGATTGGTGAGTATTTTGATGGACAAGGAATTATATCCTTCAACACCATAGAGCAGTTGGAAAAAATATTGAATGAAATTAAGGAATCAAGCGAGGGAATATATTTGTCTAAGGAAGAACATGTCAAAAATAATATTGACAATGTTAAAAAATATTGGTGCCAAGAGGATTGGTTATACGACAATATTTTTCAAGAACTTATGGAAGACTATGAAATGGTAGATTATCAGCCAAGCGACCCAAGAACCGAAGTCGATGGTCATAGACAGGATTATTGGCTAGGTCAATTTTTTAGTAATGGAGGTGATTCCAATTTATATAAATTCGATTTGAACAGTGATTCTATAATATTTGATATGGGTAGTTATGATGGTGAGTATTATTCTGAAATGTCTAGACTATATGGTTCTGAAATACATGCATTTGAACCAGTAAAACAATTTGCTGAAAAATTACCTAAATTAGATAAGTTATTAATTAATCCTTTTGCCTTGGGTAAAGACTCAAAAAACTTCGAGTTAACTTTTGATGAAAACTCATCATCAGCATTTACCAAAGGCGAAAAGATAGTATGCGAAAAAAGAAAATTTTCAGATTATGTTAAATCTGCTAAAGTTAAAAAAATCGATTTAATTAAAATTAATATAGAAGGTGGTGAATATGAGTTACTGAATTCAATAATTGACTGTAACTGGTTGAACAATATTGATAATTTTTTAATTCAGTTCCATTATTTGTCTAATAACCCTGTAGGTGAAAGACAGAAAATAGTTGAAAAACTTAGCAAAACACATGAACCTATATTTTATTACCCATTTGTTTGGGAACATTGGAGAAAGAAAAATGGCATATAAATTTAGCTCAAACGAAAAAAATTATTTATTCGTACATATTCCCAAAACAGGCGGCACTACAATAGGTCAAAATCTTTCATCTTCAAACCTATATGGAAATATTGGTGGATGGAGAGGAGGTCCATATATGGGTCATTTTTCATTAAAGGATATTGAATCAATTTCCGAAGCTGAAGGTGATGATTATGATAATTTAATTAAATTTGTAACAATTAGAAATCCTTGGTCTTGGTATGTTTCATGGTATCATTTTCTCAAAAAACATGCATTCGTGGATTCTGATTTTATCGAGGAAAGAACTTTGGTCAATAAAAGTTTTGATAAATTTATAAAATCAATATTTGAAAAAAGAAGTGAATTGGTATTTACAAATGGTGGTAAAAATACACCTAAATATCAACAGATGATTGATTGGATAACTGACAGTAAAGGTAATACTGTTGAACATATAATAAAAATGGAATCAATTAAAGAAGAGCCAAATATTTTAAAAAAGATAGGTTTGGATATAACATTGTCTGGACACGAAAGAAAATCTAAACATAATCATTATTCGTCTTATTATAATGATGATTTAATTCAGATTGTTGAATCAATGCATAAAGATGATATTGACATTTTTAAATATAAATTTGAGAAAATATAATGGAAAAAATTTATTCTAAAATAAAACCTGATATGTTACTACATATTGTTAATAGACTTAACGAAATTGAAGGCAGAAATGATGTTGTACCTGAAGATAATTTTATTCAGTGTGCCACATTAAAGATGGAAAATGGTAAAACATTTAAACCTCATAAACATATAACAAAAACAAGAACATATGAAAACCAAATAGCACAAGAATCTTGGGTTGTAATAAAGGGGAGGGTTAAATGCATTTTATATGACATCGATGATAAAATAATTGCAACTCCAATATTGGAACCAGGTGATGCCAGCTTTACATTATATGGTGGTCATACATATGAAATATTAGAAGATGATACAATAGTATATGAATATAAAACAGGTCCTTATGAAGGTCAAGCGTTAGATAAAAAATTCTTGGACTAAAATGGAAAATTTATTTAAAGTTACACAAAGAGTGACCAAAGAAGAGAGGGAAAACCTACTCACACAAAGAGGTAAAACAATTTGGTTAACAGGATTGTCAGGTTCCGGTAAATCAACTATCGCAAATGAACTGGCGTTTAAATTACATAATGAAGGTAAGTTAGTTTATGTTTTGGATGGTGACAATATTAGAATGGGTCTTAATAAAGATTTAGGGTTTTCTGATAATGACAGAAAGGAAAATATTAGAAGAATCGCTGAAGTCGCAAATTTAATGACTGATTTAGGTGTTATAGTTATTACAGCTTTTATTTCACCATTTGAAAATGAAAGACAAATGGCAAAAGACATAATAGGTAAAGATAATTTTATTGAGATTTATATTAAGGCATCATTAGAGGTTTGTGAAGAACGTGACCCAAAAGGTTTATATAAGAAATCCAGAACAGGTTTAATACCTTTGTTTACTGGTATTGATTCACCTTATGAGGAACCTATAAATCCTGGCATGTTAATTAATACAGACAAGATGAATATAAAAGATAGTGTTGAATTTATTTATGCAAATTTATGAGTTGGAAAAAGAAAAATCATGGTGGTAAACCCACTAAAAACAAAGATAAAAAATATGCAATCTTTGTAGGCAGATATCAACCGTATCATTATGGCCATATTGAATTAATTAGGCAAAAATTAAATCAAGGAATACCTGCCTTAATTTTGATTAGAGATATTGAACCTGATGAAAAGAATCCTTTCACGACAGAAGAAACATATAATATGATTCGTAAATATCATGAAGCTGAAGGTGACGATGTAAAAGTTATGATTATACCTGATATCGAATCAGTTAATTACGGAAGAGGTGTTGGATATGAGATTAATGAGTATTCACCAACTGAAGAGATTGGTTTTATTTCGGCTACTAAAATTAGAGAATCAATCAAGGAAGGTAATGAGTTTTGGAAAGATATGGTACATCCATCAATCCAAGATAATGTAGAACATCTTTTAACACAGAAGTATAAACAATAAAAATTAATTAATATGACAAAGAAAAAATATCCAGATAACATTGTATACAATGAAGAATCTGAAAAGTTTGACGCGTCGCTCAAACCTTATCCAACAACTGTGAGTGCACCTAATTTCAAACCTGCACCAATTGATAGTGAGAAATCTCACAAGGCAGAAAATTATTTCAATTCAAGATTTAGTGAGCTTAAAAAGGAGTATCAAAAACTTGCAGATGAATATAATTGGACAAGTTTGGTATATGAGGCTGAATGTAATTATGACCCATTAACTGGAAAACCTTATTATCTATACCAAAGAAAAGATAAAAGTTTATTCCTCAGTCTTATCGAACCTTTTCAATGGAAACAGGATTATATAGGTACATTCATTTTACAAAATAATGGTATATGGGAAAAGGTGGAAGATCAATAAAACCAGAAATAGCACAAAAAAGGCATATTTTAAAGACTATAACGTGGAGAATTGTAGGCACCTTCGACACTATAATGATTGGATGGTTTTTAACTGGAGACGCCACTCTAGGGCTGAGTATCGGAGCGATAGAGACATTTAGTAAAATGCTGTTATATTATATGCATGAAAGAATTTGGTATAAAAACGATTTTGGAGTAAAAAGAAATGAAAAATAATTTTAAATTCAATTTAGGCTGTGGGTGGAGAAATTTTGGACCTGAATGGATTCATATTGATGGTGGTGACTACGAACATTTAGATTCATATGATATTACTGATTTGAGTCAATATCCAGATGAATGTGCTGATGAAATATATGCGTCTCATGTTATTGAGTATTTTGACTATCATCAGATTATACCTATTTTGAAGGAATGGAAAAGAGTGCTTAAACCAGGTGGAGAATTAAGGTTGGCTGTTCCAGATTTTGAAGTTATGAATATTTTGTATCATAATGGTAAAGTGCAGTTGAAGGATATCATAGGTCCACTTTATGGTAGAATGCCAATGGGTAAGGACACAATTTATCATAGAACAACATATGATTATGAAACATTGAATGGTATTCTAAATGATGCTGGTTTTATTACAATTGGTAGATATGATTGGAGACATTATGAAATACATAGAAAAAATGATGACCATTCTCAAGCCTATCTTTGTCCAAAAGGTGACAAGGATAAAGGTATATTAATAAGTTTAAATGTGAGGGCAGTAAAATGAGTTTTGATGTAGTATATAAATTTGAAAAAGAGGTTGCTGATTTTTTTGGTGCACGTTATGCAGTTGCCGTTGATAGTTGCACACATGGAATTGAGCTTTGTTTAAGAATGACAAATGCATTAAGAATTAATGTGCCTAATAGAACATATCTTTCAATTCCAATGTTGGCCAATAAATTAGGTATAGGTCTTGATTGGAGAGATGAAAGGTGGGAAGATTATTATACTGTAAATTACGAAGCAACAAAAATCATTGATGCGGCTGTGTTTTGGAAAAAAGATGGTTATATACCCGGTACATTTATGTGTTTAAGCTTTCAGTTTCAAAAGCATTTAAGTTTAGGTAGAGGTGGAATGATTTTATGCGATGATTGGGAATCTATGATGGTGCTTAAAAAAATGAGTTATGATGGTAGGTTACCTGATACTCCTTGGAGAGAACAAAATATAGATTCTATGGGATATCATTATTATATGACGCCAGAAACGGCACAGTTAGGTTTAGATAAATTGCATGCTGCAATAGATACAGAACCTAGAAAATGGGTTTACGAGGATTGGCCTGACTTGACTCAAATGAAATTATTTAAAAAATAACTACTAAATAATTTCTCTATGTCAAAAATTTTTAGTATATTAGTAGTATAAATAAACAATATAAGGTTATGTATGTATCAAATATTTGACGGTGTTCAATATGGGCACATGGAGCCAATGGTTCCTTTTTCAAAAATTTATGAATCAGAAGAATTAGATAAAATTATTCAGCATTTGAATGAATTGAATGCTGAAAAGATTTATTTTGTCACAAAAGACAATAAGGTACTTTTTGATACGTCTTCAGTTATTTTTGAATCTCCTGATGGTGGAAAAACAATATATAAAAGAAAAATATTAGACTTTAAAAATAAGGAACAAATATGAAAAAAGCCTTCATTACTGGTATTGCAGGACAAGATGGTTCATATCTTGCTGAATATCTTTTATCTTTAGGATATGAGGTTCACGGAATGATTAGAAGACAATCAACATCTGAAAATCAATCTTCTAGACTTAAACCTATTGCTGATAAAATTTACACATATTATGGTGATTTATTGGACCAGACTTCAATTGAAAAATTACTAACTGAAATAATGCCTGATGAAATATATAATATCGGTGCACAGAGTCATGTACGAGTAAGTTTTGATATACCCCAATTTACTGTTCAGACAAATTCAGTGGGCGTTGTTAATATGTTGGAGGCATATAAAAGAATTTGTCCAAATGCTAAATTTTATCAAGCAAGTTCATCTGAAATGTTTGGTTTGACTGTTGAGGATGATGGATTTCAAAGAGAAACAAGTGTTATGAATCCAGTATCACCATACGGATGTTCTAAAGTTTTTGCCTATAATATGGTAAGACATTATAGAAGAGCTTATGGTTTATATGCAGTTAATGGTATATTATTTAATCATGAATCACCTAGAAGAGGTTCCAATTTTGTAACCAATAAAGTTGTAAAAGCAGCTTGTTCTATTAAATTAGGACTGCAGGACAAATTAGAGTTAGGTAATATGGACTCATATAGAGATTGGGGTCATTCTAAGGATTATGTAAAGGCAATGCATGCTATCATGAATCATAATACACCTGATGATTTCATCGTTTCGACTATGGAAACACATTCAGTTAGAGAAATGTGTGAGGTTGTTTTTTCATATTTAGGAATGGATTATAAAGACTATGTTGTTCAAAATCCTATATATTTAAGGCCTGAAGAATTACCTTATCTAAAAGGTGACTCTACAAAAATAAGAAAAACATTAGGTTGGAAACCTGAATATTCATTTGTTGGTATGATGCATGAAATGTGTGACCACTGGATGGATGTATTACAAAATAAAGAAAGTTATAGATAAAAACTTTTAAAATAAAAATTTAATATATGAAAATAGCATTCTTTTCTGAAAATGGCTTGATAGGTAAGGTTCCTCGCACTTTTGAAAATATGCGTACAGAATTTGCCTGGATGACTGCCTTGGACGCAGAACATCATCCATTAGGTAGCACATTGAATGGTGCAAAATATGATATTGGGATTATTATAATACCTAAAAAGAATATAGACAAATTAATGATTCAAGACCATATTGGCTATCTTAAACTTCATTGTAAAAAATTAGGTGTTATGCAAGAAGGACCAAATTGGTTTTGGCAGGATTATCCACTTGACCAACAGATTTGGTATTATAACACATTGGCTGAATGTGATTTTATATTAACACATAATTATTCAGATGAATTATATTACGAAGGTTTGGTGAAGGTTATGTCCTATAAAATGCCTAGCCTTATGATTGAGGATTCAATAAGGGACATTCCAGCTGTTGAAAGAAAAGGCGTGATGATTGGTGGAAATATGTGTTCATGGTATGGTGGTTTTGATAGTATGGTTGTTGCTATGGAATTTAATGATTTTATTTTTGCCCCTAGCATGGGAAGAAAAATAGAAAATGAGGACCAGTTGGATATAAATTATCTTCCATATATGAATTGGGTAGAATGGATAAAAAGTCTAAACAATGTAAAATATGGTGTGCATTTAATGAGAACACATGCTGCAGGAACCTTTGCATTGAACTGTGCTTACTTAGGTATTCCTTGCATAGGTTATAGAGGTCTTGATACTCAGGAACTTTGCCATAAACATACAACCGTTGAGTTAGGTGATTTATCAAATGCAAGACAATTGGCCAAAAGATTAAAGAGCGATAATGAATTTTATGAAAAATGTTCATTTGAATCTAAGGAAAATTATAAAAAATATTTTGCTGAAAAGACATTTGTGGAAAAAATGAAAAAACTATTTTCTGTAATAATAAATGAATCAATAATAAAGGATGTTATATGATACAGACTTGGATGGATTTTAGAGAAAAGCAGCTTATATTAAATGAGCTAAATTCCGATACGGTTATGTTGGAATGGGGAAGTGGAGGCAGCACACTTGAATTTTCGACAATTGTTGATAAATATTATTCAATAGAACACAATGTTGAATGGTACAATAAAATATCAGAAGAGCTTAAAAAATATCCACTTAATGATGTTACCTATAGGCTTGTACATCAAAACGAGGAAAATACAAAAGGTTTTCAAAGTGAATATTTTATGTTTAAGGATTATATAAACGAGGTTGATAATTTTAACCAAAAATTTGATGTTGTTCTTATTGATGGTAGAGCAAGAAGATTATGTGCAAAAAAGGTAATACCTTATTTGAATGAAAATGCAGTGGTATATATACATGACTACGTTTTACGAACTCCTTATTGGGTTGTGGAAGATTATTATGAATTGGTTGACTGTGTTGTCGAAACAGAGCAAACAATAGGAAAATTCAGGCTTAAAAAACAATTCGTTGAAAATCCTTATGAATTGGATTTAAAAGGCAATGAAAGATTAATGGAAATGAGTGATGAAGAATCAAGAAATATAAAAGGAAAACAATGCAAATTAGTTTTATAATACCTTCAAGAAATAACCTTAAATATCTAAAATGGGGTTATGAGGCAATTCAAAAAAATAAAGGAAATCATGATGTTGAACTATGTTATGCAGATGATGCTAGTACAGATGGAACATGGGAATGGTTGACTAATTTGGCTAAAAATGATAGTAATGTAAAAATATATAAAAATACCGGTCCTGACAGAGTAGGACATACAATATTATATGATAAATTGGTAAATGATTTTGCAACAAATGAAATTTGTATGATTTATCATGCAGATATGTATTTATGTCCTGGTGCATTGGATGCTATTGAAAATGAAATGTATACAGTCATTGATGCAGGGGATAATGGTACAAGAACCAAAAATGAGAAAAGAATTATATCACTTACCAGAATTGAACCGCCATTACACCCAGATGGTCCTGAGAAGATATTATGGGATGGTGGTGTAGAACCTGAGGAATTTAAGGAGCAGGAATTGCTTGACAAATTGCCAGATTTTAAATTTAAAGGAGGTCATAGAATTACCTGTGGTATATTTGCACCTTGGGCATTCTGGAAAAAAGATTTTCAGGAAATAGGTGGACATGACCCATTATACAGACCACAGTCAAAGGAAGACAGTGATATATTTAATAGATTCCAATTAAATGGTATTGACTTTTTACAAACATGGGAAGGTTTTGTATATCACATGACTTGTAGAGGTAGTCGTAGAAACACTGCTGATAAGGCCAAAAATATTTATGAGGATAGTCCAGAATGGTTGGCTCAAAATATGAGAAGTACCAGAAACTTTATTAGAAAATGGGGTCATTTTGTTAAACATGACCAATGGATGAAACCTATTATACCTAATAAATATAACATTGGCATTAGGCTTAAAAATGGAAATCTGGAATTGCTTGAGGCTCTTGAACCTTGGTGTGATAGAATATATACTGAAGAAAGATTTAATGTAATTGGAAACATATATGATTATATTGAAAAGGAGCAGGGAAATACTGACTTTGATTTAACAAAAAGGGTGCATTCATTAACAGGTGAAAATGACAAATTTGATTACGATGACATTGTTATAGAAATTGATGGTAAAAACTTTACTCAACAGGATATGAGATTTATATCAGAAATTTCAACAATTCTTGACTCGAGCGAATTAGAAATAGCAACATTTGAAATCGGTAACTTAAAATTAACAATTAATCATATTGAAACATATACAAAAGATTTGATTAATCTTAAAGGAGCAGCAAAGGTTTAACATGGGTGACTATTTTATTATGATGCCAGGTGATACTCAGGAAGAGGCAAAACTTGATACAAATCATCTTGGCACTGCTAGTTTTGATGTTTTTTGGGCCGGCACTGGTTTGAAAATTTTAATGAAGATGGTTGAGGAACATCCAGAAATGTTATCCCAGGTCACAATAAAAACTGATAAAAATGAAAGTATCAGTGTTACTGAATTTTTAGATAGGATTAATAAGCTGCAAGTTAGAATAAATTGATATATATTATTATAAGCACTTGGAAAGATATGAAAGAATTAGTTTTGTTAACCGTTGCAATAAGTTTATTGTACATTGTTTTACCTATCATTTCTATATGGACATTTTTACGCTCTTTAATAAAATGGGATATAAGAATATTAAAGGTATGGTGGTTTAGAACAGCAATTGCAATTGACAAATTAGGTAATGTTATCGGAGCTCCTTTTTTCAACGACACCTTCATTAAAAAAGGTGGATATCAATTCGGGAATCCTGATGAAACAATAAGTTCAGTTTTAGGTAAAAATTATCGAGATAATACACTTACAAAATTTGGTGGTTTTTTCAGAGTTGCACTTGATTTTATAGAGAAAGACCACTGCATAAATTCAATTAATGAAAATTTAACAAATACAAGAAAATGAGTTTTACAAAGAGAAGATTGTCTAAAAAATCAATTATTGATTGGTATGAAAGTGGAGGTGTAGACCAGATTGTATGGCTGTTAAAAAAATCAGATGCGTTTTATATTGACGTTGATGACAGCGACTTTTGTGAAAAGGTACTTGAATATTATTATGAAGATAATTACGGTAAAATCGAGAATTTAATAAAACAAACTGATATTTATTAAAAATAAAGGAGCACAATGTCACAATTAGCAAATAAACCAATTAACCCGGCTTTAGGTTATCCGGGTCGACCAAATTACTTCGCCAATGGGCCTATATTGGATAGAAGGCCTGGTAAATACCAACAAATTTTTCCAAATACTTTTACAAAAGGTGTTGCTCCTGCATATAGAGGTGACAGCAATGGAAATTTACATACACCTTTAGATACAAGAAGTATTAATCCTAATTTGGGATATAATTCAACACCTCCAAAATATAATCCCTAAATAAAAAAGAAATGTTATGGTTAAAAAAGTTGCAGGAATAATAATTCGTTGTGCCGATAAAGTTTTATTAGTTAAACGATCAGATAAGGTGGATAATTTTCCAAACTTATGGTCAATTCCAGCTGGTCATGTAGAGGAAGGCGAAATACCTTATGAAACATCAATAAGAGAGCTTTACGAGGAAACTCAAATTGACTCAAAAGATATAAAATTTTTGGATTTTTTAGGTACAATTGGCGAAGATAGAAATTCAGAATTTCATATATTTTTATGGGAATCCAAACACATTATAGTGCCTAAATTGGATTTTGAGCATACAGAGTATGGTTGGTTTACAGCAGATAATATACCTGAACCTATAACAGAAGAAATTAGGCAGAAAGTTTTTGAAAGTTTTGCCTAAAAAATTTTTTTATTTCAAATATTTTTAGTATATTAGATGTATGGCAAAAGGTAAAATGATACTCGAATCTGACGTTAGACTCGCAATGAGAAATACAAAGTCTAATAGATCAGCTGCAAAATTCTTAAATGTTTCATATAACACATATAAGAAATATGCTTCAATGTATGTTGAGGATGGAGTTTCACTATTTGAAAAACATAAAAATGAAAAAAGTATTGGAATCCCTAAGCCTAAGAAAAAATTTGTAATTCCTATTGAGGATATACTAAATGGAAAAAGGCATAATTATACAAAGCAGAAATTAAAAACAAGACTTTTTAGAGAGGCACTAAAGGCTGAGGAATGTGAAAACTGTGGGTTTTGTGAAAGACGAATAACTGATTATCAGATTCCACTTTTACTTAATTGTATTGATGGAGATGAGGATAATTGGCAGTTGGAGAATTTGGAAATTTTATGTTATAATTGTTATTTTTTAACTGTAGGAAATCCAATAGGTAAAAAGAAAAGAATATATATTTAATTGGAGACATTTTGGAGGAAGAAGAAAACAAAATACCTATTATTCAAATCAGAGAGCCTGACGAACTACAAAAATATTGTAGTAAAACTAATGTTGAGTGGCTTGAAAGATTTAGCAAAATGGTTGTGCTAGGAATAGAAAATGATATGGATAGTGTTTCCTTAATAGATGTTACAATTGATGGGGAGAGAAGATATAGAATAAAACTCCTTAAAAAGGATTATATTCAAAGCTTAAAAAGCTTACTTCCAGTTTTTGAAAATCTGGAAAATTATGAAAAATGTAGAAAAATAGTAGATATTATTAACAAATCAAAATAAAGGTTACAAAAATGGACAAATATTACATTGCAAGAGTTACTATGGTTATGGACAATCCAAACGGCAAAGGTGTTAAAAAGGTTACTGAAGAATATCTGGTAAGAGGTGTATCAGTTTCTGATGTTGAGAAAAAAGTATATGAAGACTTTGGAAACAATTCAGGAATCGAATTTAAGGTATCAGAAGTAAGAGGCACAAAGGTGTGTAAGGTAATTGATGAAAATCTTAAGGCAGTATAGATATGAGTGAAATTATTGAAAGACATATTGAGGAAAATAATTTAGGTCTAAAAAGAACATTGGACCTAATGTCAAATGGCACTGTAGTCATACGAGGATTTTCACAAGATTTATATGTTGAAAAGGAAGATGATAAAATTACATCAATTGAGCTTCAAGGTGGTGATTATTTCGATACTGAAACAAAAATTATTTTCGATAAAAAGGCAGTAAAATTTACAGATTTTGAAATTGTTGAAGATGATTTTTCTAAATTATATTCCGTTGTAAATATTGTATGTACATGTACAAGCGTTCCTAAAGATGAAGTTAAACAAATCAAGGGGGAGATGGAAATTGCTTCAGCTGAAGATGAGTCAATTAAATCTGAGATACAGGAACCGACTATGGAGCAGAAAAATATCGATGAATTAACACCTGATGAAATCATTGAGATGAATGAAAAGGAACCTGGTTTTTTCAAAAAAATAATGAAAAATTTTACCTAAAAATTTCTTTATGTCAAATATTTTTAGTATATTAGTACTATAAAAATTAAGATATTATGAGGGATATTAAAGAGGTAGTGTATGATGTTGCACAGTCAGGTTATCATGAACAAATGATTTTAACAAGTGAAAACTTAATTGAAGACCCAAAATTGGCTAGGTATTGTTTTAATCCAGAGGATTTTTTAGAAATGCTAATTAAATATAATGAGTATTACGAAAATTACGAGTTATGTGCAGGATTGGTAAAATCACTTAAGGCGATTAATGATGGAGTTTTGAATAATAGAGATTGAACCATTTCTAGACCTTCCTGATATTTATAGACAGGATGAACATGAATGATTATATTATATTTTATCAGTTGTTTTTTGAGGAAGGCATAACGTTTCCTGAAAATGTAAATGAGAAGTCACTTGCTCATGAAATTATGAATGAGGCATATAAGGAGATTGAAGGTGGCAAATCAGCATCATTTAATAAAATGCATAATAAGATAAAATTTGATATAATAGAAAGTTTAACTGAATATTTTATACTTCAAGAAGAATATGAAAAATGTGCTAAACTTCAAAAACTAAAAAAATTTTATGAAAGAAACGGCAGCAAAAAGGAACCTAGTGAGCGAAAATAAAATGACACTTATTGGCGTACATCCAGTAAAGCAAAATGATTTAGGGTTCAATGGAAATCTTTTTGGCGGTAAGTTAATGTATTGGATTGATGGAGACTGTGCTGCATATGCAATGGAAGTCTGTGACAATCCGAGAATGGTCACTGTTTCAATTGATAAATGTATTTTTAGAAGAAAAGCAACACAAAGTCATCTTATTAAGGTTTATGCAGAGGTGTTAAAATTTGGACACTCTTCAGTAACTTTAGGCGTTGAAGCAAGAAGACATAATGTATATAATGGTAGTCAGGAAATTATACTTTCGACTGAAATAAAGTTTGTGAGAGTGGATGAGGATGGTTATCCTCTACCCATAACATGTAGAAGAAAACAAAAACTTGAAGTCGCTGAAAGAAACGATCAGAAAAAAGAGATTGATAATGAGCCAATACGAGGCTAGCTGGACAACCATTGGAAATGCGATAAAGTTATTAATCTGTGCATTGATATTGTTATTAATCTGTGCATGTTCAAATTATAGGCACTATAAACCAAGTGTTATGCCCACAGGCAAAGGTGAATTAACAAAAAAACAGATTAGAAGAGATTTCACCAATTAAAAATAGAAAAGGTTATGGGACAAAATATAGAACAATCTTACTTAATATTATTAAATGACATCTTACAACGAGGTACCGAGAAATCTGATAGAACTGGTACTGGCACAATCTCTGTATTCGGTAGACAGATTCGTCATGATATGTCAAAAGGATTTCCATTATTAACTACCAAAAAAATGTATTGGAAAGGTATCGTAACAGAATTAATTTGGTTCTTACGTGGTGATACAAATATTAAATGGCTAGTTGAAAATGGTAATAATATTTGGGTTGGAGACGCCTATAAAAATTACTGTAAAATTGCAGGTTCTGTTGAAGAACCTGATTATGATATTCATGTAGATGACCCAAATCAAAACTGCACTCGTTTAATGACACAGGAAGAGTTTATTGAACGTATCAAAACTGGTGATAAATTTGCTAATGAATGGGGTGAACTCGGACCTGTGTATGGTAAGCAGTGGAGAAATTGGGGTGGAAGGAATATAACAAAATACGACCTAAAAGATGTAAAAGGTTCTGACCAACCTAAAGTAGTTGAAGCAGTTAAGAATGGTGAAGATGTTACTAAATATGGTGTTAAGGTAGAATACCAAAACAATTCAATAGACCAAATCGCAAACCTAATCAACGATTTAAAAAACAATCCTGACTCAAGAAGATTAATGGTTTCAGCGTGGAACCCATCTGATTTAGATTCAATGGTACTTCCGCCTTGTCATTATGGATTTCAAGTTTATACAAGAGAGTTGAGTTTGAAAGAGAGAGTTGATTATGGTGCAAAAAGAAATATGTGGAGATTGGGACAAACTATAAATTACTTACATTGTGATGAAATGAACATCCCAACTAGAGCAATCTCTTTAATGTGGAATCAACGTAGTGTAGATACTCCATTGGGTCTTCCATTCAATATTGCATCGTATGCTTTATTATTGGAAATTATAGCTCGTTCAGTTAATATGGTACCTGATGAGTTAATTGGTAACTTAGGTGATTGTCATATCTATAAAAATCAGGTAGATGGTGTTGAAGAACAATTAACAAGAGAAACATATCCATTACCAAAATTAGAAATAAACTCAGGTAATGAGAATTGGCATTTATTAGATATTGATGATATCATAAATTCATTAG
>Ga0129342_1000703_pt1 | contig 14767 bp, 4 predicted proteins | sample CPBDNA_5_FD_94426 | JGI IMG/M metagenome (GOLD analysis project Ga0129342, IMG submission 94426) | Freshwater to marine salinity gradient microbial communities from Chesapeake Bay, USA - CPBay_Sum_15_0.2_DNA | ecosystem: Environmental > Aquatic > Marine > Coastal | place: USA: Chesapeake Bay...
AAGTGGAAAAGTCTGATCAAAAACAGACTGAACCACTTCTTTTATCACAGTTCTTGCTGTAATAATCTTACGCGGAATGTAATAACACTCCACTCCATACATTCTTAACTGTTCGTTAATCAGATCTTGAACAAGGTTTTGTTCACCTTGAGCACCTTGTAGGAAAAATGGATTTAACATCAGCCTATCATATCAAAAGGAGGCATTTCATATGTTGATGGCATCTTCGCTTCTATCTCTGCAATTTCTCTTAAACCATCTTCATAAATCTGTCTACCATTAAGTTGAACTCCACCAGGAAGTTGAACTCCTTGGAATTTGATCAGGTTCATCCCCCACTGTTTCTTACAGAGTGCAGTGAAATACTTCTTGAGGAATAGGTCGTTATAGACTCTGGTGAAATCATTTGGATCCAGAATCCTAAAACAGTCCATTACAAAATAGTCACCGACAGTAACTTGAGCCCAGTCAGTGTCAATATAGAGTTTATCTTGACGGATATTAAAACGATAACGAATATCTGGATTCAGTAAGAATGAAATGTCCTCAAGATATGTTTGAACCATCGCATACTGAAGAAGGTCAACTGAACTGAACTGATACAAATCATTTAAGAACAGTTGATACTTAATATTGAACAGACCATCATAAACAGTATCTGAACGAATCTTGAATACGTTATTGATACCAATTACCGATGGTGGGATTTCGATATAGTTACTATTCTCTTCTAGTGAGAATGTTACACTAGAACCATCAATAGTAGCCGATGCACTAGTGGTGGCAATACCTACTGAGGAACTTGCACCTCTTGCACGACCCCTATCAACGTCTGCCTGGGTGATTTGATACTTAAGGTATACTCTTGCAATACCGTCATAGTGTCTTTCTTGAAAGACCTGGATAGCATCATCTAAAAGGTCTTCCAGTTGTTCATCGGCAACGTTGATTTCCAGAACAGGATAACCAAGTTGTCTCTTGGCATAATCTATTAAGCCTTGTCTTGAACTTGGTTGAGCCATTCATCTATCCTTTATTGACTATTTAGTTTCTGAACGATGGTAGACAACATATCTTTGATGTCACCAATGTCACCTTTTACATCATCAAGTTCTTGTTTCATCTGTTCAAACTCTTCACTTTTCTTTTCTAAAGCTTCTCTTCTTGCAATGTAGTTTTCATAGGCACTTTTGTCCCTATTAACAATTGCTGTGGAATTGGGGTCTCGATAGAGACCCGTATATCCTTCAACGGGAATGTAATCAGTCATTATGCGAGTGCAATAGCTCTAAGGTCTTTAATGTATGGTGGTTCTGATTGATTAGTTCCAACCATATCAATCTTAATTTGGAACTTGGTAAACTTGGGCAGAGGGCCACTAGTGAACAGATAATCCTTGTAACTAAAATCAGCACTTGGGGTTGTCAATGCGTCGGGTTTACCATCCTTTGCTGATGGATTCAGAACAGCTCCAGATTGAGTGAAGTTGTTGGTTCCTGGGAACAGTTCAAAGTTTTGACTCAAACTATTCTCAGTAGAACCCTCAGAAATAATCTTATAGAATACACGAATGTCTGCTGATGGTCTTCTGTAAGAAGCAAACTGGACTCTGAGTGAAGTCGCTGGATTCTCAAGAACAACCAACCTAGAAACATAGGTGGCAGCTGAGGGGTCTTTACCAGTGAGTTTTACTCTAGGGTCTGTTGCAAAGTTAGTAACAGGATTATTCAGTCTGTTTGTGGTGGTGATAACACTTACTCTATCGAGGTCAACTACTGGAGAAACATCTGAGTCACCAGTTACCATAATGGTTTCAAGGGTGAATGACTTGTTACCTGGCAGTTCAGATAACTTATCGGCCTCGTTGACATTTGATGCAATCATTCTTGGAGTGGAGAACGTGTTCTGGCCTGCAAGATCAACTGAAACAAATCCATTATCAACGAAGGACTCTTCATTTCCAGCAACACTGGTTGCAGAAATGGTTCTTACTCTACCAGACAGAGAAGTACCAGGAGGAGTCAGAGTTTGAATGTTTGGAGTGAGAGTTTCGAATTGAATGTTTTGTGAAACGGTAATCTCGCCGCCACCAGTTTGTTTTGTACTTGTGAAGTATCTGTCTGGCAGTGAACCACCACTTCTATTGGTTCCATTCTGAGACATATTAATCTTAACGTGATAATAATCAAGGTCTTTTGGATTTGGAACCGTGACCGCAGGATTATTCATATCGTGCGTTCTATTAATTCTTCTCAGAGAAACACCACCCAATTCATACTTTCTTACCTCAGTACCAGCAGGATAACTGAATGAACCAGTTCCATCAATTCCTCTGGTGCTAATGCCAGTGATAGAGCCTGATGCTGTGCCAGTGTAAGAAATAATTTCATTACCAATCTTCAGGAAGCCGTAGTTGGTTGTACCAACACCTACTCCTTCAAATGTATCAAAGTTAGAAGAGGATACGATAGAAATATCTGCGGTAGAATTGGCATCAAAGTCTGCAGTAAGTGTTGTTACAGGTACATCAGACTCAACACCTGAGACCGTGACAAGGTTATTGAAGGCGTGCATTCCGTGAGAACGATGCAGAACCTTGAAGTGCAGACCATCATAGGTTGAATCAACATCGAAGGAACTGATTGTGCAACCGTTGCCAACAACAACTACGTTTGAACCATTATCAAATGTTATGGTTCCAACACCACTAATGAATGAACCTTGAACGTTATCCAGAAGAAGAGTGTTGAGAGAGGTTACAATTCCAACAGAGAGAACCGCACCATTTCCATTGCCCAAACCAAGAGTGGTTACTCCAACAGTGTCACCCACTGCAAAGTTTCTTCCCCCATTAGTCACAGTCACCGCAGAAATTTCACCATTAGTAACTGTTACGTCACCAACCATTCCAACTCCAGAACCAGTCAATGCTCGAAGTGGAACACTGGGATAAGTTAGACTTCCGCTGGAAGGTGTGTATCCAACACCAGGATTAGTGATTGAGAATGTATCTGATCCAACACTAGCAATACCAGCCGTGTTGATAAGTTTTGCAGAGGCATTCAGATTACCAGACTGAGTAATTGTAACACCAGGAACCAATCCTGCAGGAGATGCAAAAGTTGTTCCGAGACCAACGATTGCTCTTCTGGAAAGAATTTCAACAGGGTTGGAAGGCAGAGTAATGACTTGTCTGTTACCCTCACTCAGAACAGGGTTAAAGAATCTTGCAGCACCTGGTCTGGTATCAAAGACGGCCTTATACAAGGTCATCTTCAAATCTTCATACTGACTTGGATCCCAAGTTCCACCGTTTTGTGACTTGAACAGTGAACCAAGATATGGTTGTTGACTGATGATGATTTGTTGTGCATCAGGCAGTCCAACGGTTGAGATGTCAATCTCGCCCATTCTTGCAATCCAAGCTCTATAATTCGTTGAGTCGCTCAGAAGAACAACAGCATAATCAGTTTCACCTGCAAGATAAACAGGAGAGCTAAATGTAAATCTAGTTGCAACTGAAGCATTTTCGGAGACATTAACTCTTGCTGGCTCCAAATCAACAACACTAAATGGCAGAACTTTAGATGTTGGTAATCCAGTATCTACAGTTCTGATTTCAAGGGTGACTGGCAGAGTATCATCCTTAGATTGGAAGAAGATATCAACACTAGTCAGGAAGACACCAGTTGCTTCACCAACAGTAAATGTTTGTGCAAGAGGGTCTCTCCCCCCGAAATTATTATTATTAATAGTGGTGTTGTTTGTAACGTTTGTAATGTTGGTGATGTTAAAGATATTCTGTTCAATAACATCAAGATCAACACCAGTAATTTGTTGTGTTGCAACCTGAGCAGTATCAACGTCCACAGTTTGAGCCAGAGTTTCAGTATTAACTGTTAATCTGTCTGGGCCAAGTTGTCTGGATGTCGTATCTCTCAGAACTCTGGTATCCGTATGGTCGATTCTACGAATTTGTGGAACTCTGGTACTCAGAATTTGTTCCTGAACAGTTTGCAGTTCACCTTGTGCATAGAAGTTAGCTTCAGCAGAACTACTGACGATTCCGGCAATTAGAGAGTTTACTGAACTTGTAGTGAACTTAAGTGTCTTAGTTCCAGTCTCCCATCTTGGGTTAGCCGAACGATTGGGGTCTGGAATTTGGAAAGAACCTTGAAGTTTTCCAATTGCATCACTAATCAGTCTTACGTTGGAAACCGTTGCTTGAGCTCTACTTGTTTGACCTCTCAATAACATACCATTTCTAACCTGACCTCTAAACTGACCTTGTGCTTGAGAAGCCAAACTAAAGGTATCAACGTTCAACAGGGTTGAAGATGTTGAGTAGTTGGTTGGAATAGTTGCATTATTTACATAAGGGTTAATACCGTAATTATTGGTTGGTGCATTGAATGGGCCTTCTTTGTGGTTAGGAGTACATACTCTGAAAACAAATGATGGTGGGCTGCCTGACGTTAGCTCACTGGGGGTATAACCAAATACGGTCTCACCAACTCTGAACGTTCCGGAAGACATTGTGATTTCCAGAAGTTTAGGTGTGAGGTATTGTGTTACATCAATACCATCAAAGAATGCATAGAAACGAGTAAGTGGTTTTAACTTAGAAACACTGTATTCAACGTTTCTAGATCTCATAAAGGGAATAATGTCCCTGCTTACAATTCTGTCACCCAGACTATCTCTAGTTTCGGTTGGTGTAATTTGCCACTGAATACCATCTCTAGACTGACCAGTAGAAATTTCGATGTCTTGCATCGTTCTTTCTAAGGTGAACGTGTCTCTAGTTGTGGTGGTGGTTGTTCTTGTAGCTAAGTTGGTAAGGTTATTTTGTGCAGTAATATTGACTCTACTTCTTCCAGAAGCAGAACGATCATTGAAGTTCTGTGTACCAGCATTTACGGTATTACCAGAGAAATCAACAGCAGTAACGTTAGATCTTGCAGCTCCCTGAGAAACACTACTTTCAATTCTGGTATTCGTAACTCTCTCAGATGTCCAGTTAGTTTCCCAAGCACCCCAGTTAACTTCACTGAATCCAGTTTGAGTATTGACACCGAGAATTGCAACGGATGCATCATATGCAGCAGTCTGTCTTACGGTGTTTGCATTGACTCTGGTGGTATCAATCCAAGTATCCGAGTTTGGTGTGAGTTCAATTTCACCAGCATAGAATGTAACAAGGAATGGAGTTACGTTCTCAACTCTAGAAGCAAATGGTTGTCCAAAATATCTACGCTCAACATAATTGAGTGTGATGAGTCTACCAGTTTTTCTAATGTTCTGACCATCGATATCATTAATAAAGTTGAGGTCAACATCTGCATTGGATGTTGTTCCAACACCGACTAAAGCCTGAGAACCAGGAATAAGGTCGATTGCAGTTGTGTAATGTCCAGGTCTCAAGATACCATCTTTGGTATCAATACTTGCAGAGAAGTCAATGTGTGCGATGTGGTGTGCATCGTGTGACTTAAAGTTATCAACGAAGAATCCAGACTTGAATCTATTCAGTCCATTTGCATCTACAATTTGCAGGTTGCTAGTCTCTGTTTCAAGAAGTGAGAGTTGAGTATAGAATTCAATATTCTCAATTCTTCTTTCGAGACCTGCAATGTCCTTCATTGTAAATCTCTTATGTGGCGTTCTCTGTACGATAACATCCTTGATGTTATAAACGTAAGGAGGCACATAAATTTTAGCAATCTCTATAGCGTCGTCTACAATTTGTGGTTCTGTTGGGTCATCTGATGGAGAACCAACAACATAGGTAAACTTACCGTCTCTATCTAAGAACAGTCTATCTCTTCTTGATTGATAGTAGTTGTAAGATACAACCAATGATTCATCTGGAACGAGAGGATCATTAATGCTAGCCCCAGAAGCAGCAAAAGATCTAGAAGAGAACTCAAATGGTGATCTTGTTGATGTTGTGTTATATTCACTTACTCGTGGTCTGATATCAATCAAATCACTGGTAATCATATTGTAATAAGAGTTGATTGGAACCAACTGTCTATCAAGATCTGATGGATAACTAGAAGCATTGTAGAAATCGCCATCATCACTAGCTTCCACATAAAGATTCTTGAATACAATCTTCAGTCTTGTTCTGGGTTCAGGTGCGTTCTTATCTCTTTCAATGTATGAATAGTCATAATATGTTGACTTATCGTTAGTGAAGATGAAATATTGGTTTGTAATATTCTTATCACCATTAGTCGTAGCTGCAACCAGTGCGGTTACACCAGATTTTGAAGAACTTACTCTCTCACCAACATTAAATCTGTTTTCATTCAGATATACAATACCAGTTGTTGATGAACTTGGTTTTTCAACAACGATAGCAACCGCATTACTGTCAATACCAGTGAGATTTTCACCAACAATCAAATCGGCATTATTTCCACTTGGACCAGAGAATGCACCAAGGGTCAAAGTTGGCAGATCAGGATCACCAGAATCATTCGACTCGAATACTGCCAGTAATTCTACTGCTTCTGGCACATTCAGTGAAATCTTTCTATCCTGAACTCTGGTTCCATAGACTCTACTATAAGTCAAACCATCGTTCAGTGTATTTGTTCCAATACCCGAAGCTTGGTCTTTGGAACGAGTGATGATAATTGTGTTTGCGTCGTTAGACTTTTTGAGTTTGTTCTTGATTTTCGCTTTCAGAACTGTCGCAAACAGATTCGCCTTTCCACTGGCTTTAGAAAGACCAACGAAAGTTACCGTTTTATTATCAGCAGCCAAAGTCATCTGACTTTCTGTCAGTGGCTCAACAGTACCATCATCATAAGAGATGAAATATCTCTCTTCATCAAATGGTTGATAGAACAGGTTAGAACCTGCGTTAGGTGAGGTAAATGAATTATTAGTTACTGTAATATCCGAGTACTGTTTTCTGAGTTGAACAGTAGTCGAAGTTACATCAAGACTTTCGATGTTTCTCTTCAGAAGAGGAGTTGTCAGACTATTCTCGGTAATACTGAAGAGTGTATCTCTACGCAACAGGTCTGTAATTGTTGTTGCAGAAGTTGGAACACCACCATCACAAACATTGGGAATGGTCGTGACACCAACAATATCAACAATCGTACCTAAAGTGTTGACACCAACAACTTTATTGTAGGTCAGAACGTCTTGACCAGCTCTACTGTAACTGATGATATTGCCTGTTGTGACAATACCTGCAAAGTTGGAACCAGACGCAGAGATAATTCCAGTATTTCCACCAGTATTAACAAGTTGGAAAGTTCCTGAAATTGAGTTAGATAGTCTTACAACCTCATTCAGTACAACATCAGCTTCAAACGTAGAAACACCTACAGAACTTGATAATGATTTTACATCGTCAATATTATAGTGTTTTACTTTTGTAATTGTTCTTCCGTTATTAACACCATTGATGATAATACTCTCATCTTTGAAGAACTGTCCAAGTACGTCAACGAGGGTCAATTCGGTTACATTTGAACCACTAGACCTTACGAAACCAGTGGCACCACTTCTAGAACCTTCGATATGGTCGGAAACACTAATCGAAGTAATAGCTGTACCAACGTTAATCTTGGTAAAAAGTTTAACGTCAAACAAACGAGTTTCATAAAGTGTGGCTTCGTTTACATAACTTGCAGACTGAGCCTTGAAGTCATAGAGTCTACCAACACCAATTTCTTCGCCGCCAGGCGCGGTGCCAACGGTTGTCAGGCCCGCTCTTCGTGTGCTAACGAGGGCAACAGTCGCAGTGGTTCCAATTCCCAAAGAAGGAGAACCATATACGTTATTGACGAATAACGGATTACCAGTTACATAAGGAACTGATTCTTGCGGAATATTTTTAGTAGTTCTTGTCTTTGCAGCATCAATAAAAGTTGGAGCAATCTTCTCAATATCATAACCTTTGATGTAAGCCTTTCCAGGACTTACCTGAATAGCCATCAAATTATCTGAGGGAACATTTCCATCAGCTGTGGTTTGTTCTGCGGTATATACTCCTCTATTACCAACTTTATTATCTAATGATTCTTTGATGAAAACTTCGAATGGTTTCACATAATAATCACCAGATTCTTCGTATGTTCTTTTTGCAAGAGCATCACGAATCAAATTGTATTGAGTTTCCTGAACGAATGATACAAGAGTACCAAACTCAACACGAGCAATCTCTACAAAGTTTTGGTCTGCCAGGTCATTCAGACTCTTCTTGGATAATCTCAGAGAAATTCTGAATCTGTCTGCACCAGGAGCTGCAAAGTTGGTAAATCCAGAAGCGTTATCATTAAGACCCAGATCTTCGTTTGCAGTTACGATATCTTCTAAAACCTGGAATCCAATTCTATAAGTTGGGAGTTGACTGTACTGGTCAAGAATGAGAGTTTGGTTCTCGACCTGAACAAAGTTACCTCTTACAAAATATACACCATCACCAATCGACATTGCAGAGCCGACTGATGTTGCATTAGTGGCAATAGTGTTTGCAAAAGGTTGATTAGTTGCAATAACACTCAGTCCATAGACAATATCTGTACTTGTAAGTAAACTTTCTCCATCAAGAAACGTCTCTTGAGCAAAGTCTGATGAACCAGACCTTTCATAGTTTAAGTAAAGTGTAATATTTCCTCTTTCTGACTCTTCTGCAGTAATAATTTTTACAACAGTCGCAGTTACACCAGACCTTTGTCCTGTAACTCTAGTACCTTCTAATCTATCAATGTAAAGAGAAATTGGTACTGATAAAAAGGTTGGTTCAAGTTCAACGCACTTAAATGAATTATTATATGTTAAGTTGCCAGGAATTACCTTCGAACCCTCTTTGAAAAAGTGAGTTCCAAACTGTTCAATCTGGTTTTGTAAAATCGATTGAAGTGTAGTTAGTTCTCGAGCCTGAACAGGAATGCCAGGCTTGAACAAAACTTTCTGATAATTTTTATTCTTATCGAAATCGTCAAAATATGGGCTGACGTTAAGGTTAGTTTCCTGTGGCATAGTTTTTTAGAATTCCAATACGATTTTGATGTCTTCTTTTTGTTGTGAACTACGGGTCACAGATGCCCTGTTGTCAACATAGATGATTTCACCAGTGTATTTTTCAACCTCAGGATTTGCAACACCTTGTACGAAGCTCATTCCTAAGTTATATGTCCTATTATTTATCGAGGTCGAGAGGCCAGGAGCAACAGATGTACCAAAATTGGTATCGATGTTCAGGTTGTTTGATCCACCAAAAACTGTGGTTCCAGCACCAGTGGTTGGAGAAGATGTGAATCTAAACAATTTGTATCCATAGTCTGGACTGGTATCTGCAGTACCATCTGTATTGAATCCTGCAACTCTTCTATCTTGCCAATATTTTAAAACTCCTGTAGTAGAGTCCCAATTAACTACTCTACCAACTGCAGTAGACCCAATACCAATCTTCTGTGTAACAAAGTTATCTGGAGTAAATGAGGTATTGGTAGATCCAGCCCCAGTCAGTTTAAGTGCATAAACTGCACTGGCCCTGGACAGTGTGAGTTTATTAGTGGACCCATATGCATAAGGGTCTTTAACAATTCCAATTCTAGCAAACTGGTTGCCAGTAATGAAGTCTGGGTTAGTTATATCATTTTCAAGTCTAGAATAAATCAGAACCCTGTTAGCTCCAAGTTCTCTATAAACATCTGCACCGTGACCTCCTTGTGGAGGAATGATGACATTAAATGCTGCGTCGGTAGAACCTGATGGGTTTGCCAGTCCAACTCTCGAAAGATTGACAGTTCCAAAAGTGTAATTTGAACCACCATCAGTCACTTCAACGGAGTTAATTTTGCCAGCAGCGTTAACTACGACTGAACAGGTAGCGCCATCGCCATCACCTTCAATAGGAACATTGTTATAAGTGGTTGCAGTACCGTAACCAACACCTCTGTTGGTGATAGTTACAATTTTGAGTTGACCACTCGTTGAAGCATTATTTCTAACTGCAGCTACGTCGTTGTTGCTTTCCCAGTTCTGTGGAACGGGAATGAAACTAGTAGAATCAAACTTAACCAAATCTGTTGGTTTGATTGTATAAAGATACTTCCAAATATATCCATCACCCGAACTACCAGCCGATCTTGGCTCAAGGTCTGTGAAGAGTGGTTCGTCCAGAGAAGGTCTACCATCTGGGTTCTCTGGATCAGTACCATTTTGAAGACAAATATAGACTCTATAATCAGAGTTTACCACATAAAAATTAGTATCATACAAGTTCGTAGAACTTGTTTGTGGTGAAAGATTAGATCTGGAATAGTCGTGTCTGTACATCTCATACGTAGTACCAGATGTCCAGTCAAGTTTTCTCACCACTCTTACAGCGTCCGATGCATTGATACGCTTCAATGCGATCATCGTATCCCAATAATCATTTTCCTCATTAAATGCATCTTTTGGTGCAGGAGGATTTTCATTCCAATTAGAGTCAAACTCAGTAGCGTTGGGTAAGCCAATCCAAACATAATAACTGTTTGACGTTGAAGCTATACCCGCTACAAAACTTTCCGAATTAACTATACGAAGTTGATCAGTTATAATAGCTGACATTTTGAAGGACTTTTTGTTTTATTTATGTCTAAATGTAGGCCTCTTTAAGGTCTCTGGTTCTGATAATTACCGGTCCAGTGACGATACCAGTCACACCATCGTTATTAATAACATTGAACTGACTTGTATCAACTTTTACGAAGTCGTGTAGACGACCCCAAGAGTATCTACCAAAGTTTTCACTGCTTCCAGTGCTTACATTTGCGGTAGAATTGACACTCACGGTAACTCTAACCAGTGTTGTAACCCCAACACCAATTGCACTACCAGATACACTTTCTACAGCCATAACTTTGTAAATGTTATCAATAAACGAAGTGCCGATACCAACAGTTGATGTACCAGATGCATCACCAAAAGCAGTCAAACCATTACCAGTGTTTGAATCACTAACAATGAAGTAGTAGTTTGTTTGAATACCACTTGCAGTTATTGGAGTGGTCATTGTTGCAGAAGATCTCAGTGGGGAATCCAATGGAATGAAGAGGTCAAAGGTAAGACCTGTTGTTGCAATACCAACCACTGAAGTAGTACCAATGCCAGTAATGATACCAAAATCACCTTCAAACTTAACACTAGAAAGTGTGCTATTGGTTTGAGCTTCTGGTTCAACCATTACTACTGGTGGTTTGGTGTTTGTGTAACCAGCACCAGCATTCACAATATTGACAGAAGCGACTGTTCCAAGGCCCGAAAGAACTGCAACACCAGTTGCGTTGGTGTTCATTGTGATACCAATACCAGAGAAGATTGTTCCAATACCAGCGGTTACACCGATAGAAACTTTAGGTGCAGTGGTGAAACCAGCTCCACCATCGGAAATAACGATACTTGAGATCGTTCCAGCAATTGAAACCAGGGCAGTTGCAGCAACACCGACCTTTTCAGTTCTATCGAGGATGAGAACACTTTGATCAACTTCTGCAAGGTCATCAACTTCATTGAAGAATGGAACCGCAGTGTCAACAAAAACTTCTGTGGATGCAGCCGAGACATTGTTAATGATGTATGATACTGGTCTGATTCCAGCTTCCAGTTCAGGTCTATCCTTTGTGACATCAAGATTTCCAATAATCACATCGGAAACTTGTTTCTTCCAAGTTACGGGTCTCTCTAAAGACCTATCGGTCGTGATGCCAACATCAATATAGGTGTTGGTTGATACAACATCGGCAGTTGTAATACCAGTTACCGTTCTGGGAAGTTCCTGGTATCTAATACCCAGTCCAAAATCTGGATAGGAATTGATTGTCAGTTTATCACCAGGTTTTACTGTCTCTAAAATGTCAACAGCGGTGACATCATTATCCGATGCGCGGTAGAAGTATATTCTTAACTTGTCTCCAAACTTAGGAGCTTCAGAGAATGTAATCTGTGAACCACCTGCAACCACATAACTTTCAAAAGGAATCTGGAGAATATCGTTTCTGAAGATAAGGAGATTATCCTCTACACGAATAGGTGAACCCTTGGATGCTCTGAGAGTCAGAAGAGTTTCACTTGCACCAACTGTCTTAGTCAAGTTAAATGTTTTTCTCTCACCATCAAACAAATCTTCAAATGTATTCAGTTTTTCAAGTTCTCCAAATGTCCAACCAGCAAAACTATCGTTGAAAGTCTCGGTTACGGTCAGTCTAAATGATGTAAATGCGGCACCAACAGATGCATCTGTAGGAATACCTGCTTGATTGTCTGTGGCAAGTTCGAGAACATCACCAACTTTATAGTTGTATCCATAATTTGTAATATTGAAACTAATTACACTCTTAGCAAGACCAACACGAACGGTGACAGACGCACCAATACCAGTTGGGCTTCCAACGAGTCTCATATTCTCATAGTTGAGTGGGGCATCAAACTCAAGAATTGGTGGATTGGTGGATGTAAATCCTGAACCAGGATTTGTGATGGTTACTGAGGTTACAAGACCAGCAGTTACATTTGCACGACCGATGGTGACAATACCAGAATTTGAAACTGCCTTAACGATAATGTTTGTTTGTACACCTACTCTATAACCAGAACCACTGTTTCCAATCGAAACTGAAGAAATGGTTCCTGCAATGGATACAACAGCGGTTCCACCAGCAGCTACCAGTGGTTGATATCCAAACGAACTTGTTTCTGCAACAGAAACGATAATTCCACCTCTAGGAATAGATGAAACGTTGGTGTCATAACTTACAGATACACCTGCACCAGTGAAACGAACAGAAGAAATACCTGCGGTCTCGGTGATTAGGTAGTCATCAGGAGATGTTGGATTCTGGAAGATTTCATTGACAAGGATTACACCAGTATTTGTTGCAAAACCAACTACGTCCTGACCTTCGGATTTAAGAACGAATGCAGATGCAATGCCAGTGAACTGGTCTTCAATCGTATCAAATACGTAGTTGTTTGTGTAAGTATCTTCTGTACTATCTGGAATACCAGTTCTGGTAAACGCTCTAGCAGCAAATGTTGATGTCGTGGTAAGTCCAACTGGACCCTTCTGACCCTTCGGAGCCTCAACAAAGTTGATTGTATCTTGTACAATATTATAGTTACCAACATATTTGGTAATAGTAGAACCTGCACTGTGAGATGCCAATGCAGAGTTAAGTTGTGCTCTCTTAACCAGAACAAGGTTAGTTCCACCAATACCGATGGTATCAATCTTCATAAACTCATCATCTACCTTTACAACATCACCAGAGAAGAATGACGTAATACCTGTCATTCTCATAAAATCAGTACCAGTATTCATTGCGGTGGAAAGACCTGCATTGATTGGAGACTGAATCAACGGACTTTGGATGTTATTGTCCAAAGTAACCAACATCTTGGAGTTCAGTTTCTGTGCGGTAAATGCGTGAGTGGTTCCAACACCGACTGTGGTGATGTCAAGAACACTTGGAACATTCTGAAGAGCCTCAGTTGCACTTGCTGCAACCTTGAACTTATTCTCGGCTACCTTAACAACATACAGTGTGGATGGTAGTTTATCGGTAGTACCAAAACCAACGATAGACGTAGTTCCGATACCAATACTCATTGTAGTACCTGCACCAGTTGGTGTATAGGTAATCTTTTCTCCAGTGGTGAAGAAGTGGTTATTGACAACAAACGAGTTGTTAGTAATATCCACAACAGCTGGATTTGAAGCATCAAATACCTTGTGGAATACGGAATCTCCTCTATGTTTTAGATTGAATGAGAATATAATGTCATTTTCGGTTCCTGTGTAGAAACTATCCTCACTCTGCAGAGTTGAATTTGTAAAACTTACAATTCCAGTCGAACCACCAGTTTCGGTGAGGTTATATTGAAGTACCTTCGTAGTAACGTCGGTATTTGCAGGTGGAGTGAGTAACAACTCAAGGTCTGAGCCAGTTGCAGAGTAACCAACACCAATAGTTCCAATACCAACTCCATTGAAGTTGTTGAAACTTCCATATTCATTGAAGTAGATATCGGTTCCATCGTGAATCAGGGTTACCTGAGTAACTTCATATCTATTATTTGTGGTATCATTAATTTCAACCAGACAATTTGCAGACTGATAGACGTTTGATGAGAAACCACTAATACGTGTCGCTTGTGGGGTTGCAGTCGAACCGATCGAAGTGGTTGTGGTCAGAATCTGAGACAATGCAATCGATGTACTACCAATACCAGTGGCTGCACTGTCAAATGATGTCTGATGAATTCTCATCGTTACACCAACACCCGCGAGAGGCGTGAAGTAAACACTCGTGATACCCGCCGTAACATCTGCACCAAAAGTTCCAAGACCAACACTAGGAACACTGGTTGCAGAGAAGTTTTCTGCAACTACTTGACCATATTCCAACAGATAGGCTTCAGTTCCATCTTGTAACAGAATCAACTCATTAATTTGACTTCTTTGTTCGCCTGTGGTTTCTGTAGTTTCTACAAAGAGTTTTGTGGTTGTAAATGAAGTGGTTCCAAATCCAACCACCTGGAATGGAACTGGTGAAGCCGAAGAACTTACACCCGCAGAACCAGAGATAATCTTATATCCAGTTCCAATCTCAGTAGATCCAACACCCACCTTAGTATCAACGTAGGTTTGTTGAGATAAGATTCTGAGTGCATAGTTATTTGACTTAAACTTAGCAGGAACGAATCTAAGAGAACCTGTGGCTCCAGCAATTACAAAGTCAAATGTTCCAAG
>Ga0129342_1000704_pt1 | contig 14760 bp, 8 predicted proteins | sample CPBDNA_5_FD_94426 | JGI IMG/M metagenome (GOLD analysis project Ga0129342, IMG submission 94426) | Freshwater to marine salinity gradient microbial communities from Chesapeake Bay, USA - CPBay_Sum_15_0.2_DNA | ecosystem: Environmental > Aquatic > Marine > Coastal | place: USA: Chesapeake Bay...
ACTATGATTATTTAGGAGCTTTAGACGATTTTGGTTATAGCGGTGTTCTAACATCATTTAATTTTAATGAAAACTCTGGTTCAAACCAAATAGACGGAAGCCTTCAGTTTTCTTCTGGGGTAACAGAAGAAGAAAGATCTGGGTATCTTGATTATTCTTTAACAATAAGTCATGATGAAATAACAAATATAAGATCTTATGATATAAATGCTCAATTTATCTGTTATGGCACTTTAAAAAGAAGGCAGGACAGACTTCAATCGCTAAAACAACAATTCGTTAGTCAGCCGATAGAAGATTATTTAAGATCTGGAATTACTGGTTCTTATTTATACTCTGGATTTAGCGGAGAAAATAGAACATTGTCAGTTGTTCCAAATTCTTTAGCGATAAAAGAAAATTCAGATAAAGCTGAGTATTCTATCTCCGCATCATTTAGTGATAAAGATTCTTTTAGTGGATTAATGGGGGGTTGGAAGTGTGGAATAAAAGCTTCTAAATGGTTGTATAACTTGCAGCCGACAGTAAATATTCCCGGAATATTCATTCTTCAAGATCTAAATGTAAAAGAAAGAGAAAGGATAAATCTTTCAGTTAGTTTAGACTCTACAGGAGACTATAGTGGTCAGTCGAGCTTTGCTATCGCGACCGGCCTTGAAGACATTTTAAAATCGTCCTATAGCGATACTGCATTTAAAGTCACTTATGAAACATCAAAAGGTCAATATCCATCTGATGTCAGTTCAGAATATGTATTAGTTGATAGCTACAATACATCTAGTCCAACTAAATTTGGCGATTTCCTCAACAACAACTCTCTTAGTTGTCCTTAATTGTGTAATATAATGTATGTATGGAACTGGGTACAAGGAGTGCATATCTGGAGCAGGAATAAATCCACTGCTTTTAAACACTTATTACTCTTTTACCAGTGGCATTTCTGGATCTGCTCAAACCCCATCTGTTCTTCTTAACGAGATATATACATTTGACCAATCAATAACGGGAGGAACAGGAATATCTTCTAAGAATGTTGGGTTTTTGGTAAAAAATGAACTTCAAGATTCTTCGGTGATAAGCGGCGGAATTTTTAGTGGTTCAGAAGTCATTCAGATAGGGGATACAGTAAACTTTTCTAAATTTTCTGCGCTCATAGATTATAGGTCCGATACTAGTTCTTTAACTGGAAATAAATCGCAAGTTCTTTTTTCTACAAATCAGCAATCAACTGGTTCAAGTGGATTTTTACTTGGTGTAACGCCAGCTAATACAATTTTCTTCGAATATTATTCAAACGGCTCACCGATAAGAAGAAGCGCAAATAAAGTTCTAGGAGAAAAAAACTCCGTAATGGTATCTATTTCTGATGTAGTTACAATTTCTCATTACGATTACGAAAACGAGAGTTTTGTCAACGACTCCTTTTCAATCAATGGATATTCTCCTTCAAACAAAATGTACCTCGGGGGATCTTATGATTATTCTCAAAGAAACTTGACGGGGTTCAAAGGAACAATCCAACATTTTGCGCTTTTTAGAGACTTGATATCAACGCAACGAGACAAAGGAAACTGCTTGGACTGTTTTTATTATTCTGGATACAACTATGTATCGGGTGAGACAGTTTATACAACAACAGAAGTTACTGGATATAATGTAATTACCGTATCTGTTTCTGGTGTTACGGGTACTGGCATTGCACAAAAAACAATACAAACAGAGGACGGCTCAAAAACCATATTTATAGAAAGTGGAATACAAGGCGAGATTGACTCTTATGATCAATATGAAATATTAACAGGAGAGACTTCTTCGCAGACTGGGTATATTTACTCAACTCCAGAGGGGTCGTTTTTTAGCGAAAGGCAAAGTGGAATAAATTTAAATTTTGATTATCAAGCGAAAGCAAATCAAATAGGGAAAAGCTTGGTCTTTTTATCTAATCTAAAAAATGAAGATTTCTTGGAGGTAACAGCTTTGGAAAGACCTTCTCAATTTTTTGGATTGAAGCCATCTTTATTTTCGGTTTCAAAATCTGGAAAAAATTCAATAACAGTTTTCAACAATGGGCTTCTTAATGTTGAGGGACAAGACTTCGGTCTCGGTTCAGACGGCTTGGGTGGATTCGAATTAACTGGATTTGATTACGGTTTAGACGATGCTTTTACATACAACATATTTGATGAAAATGTGTTTTTCACTTTATTCAGTGGACAGTATCCGAAAAGCGGATCAAATTATCTTTACATAACTGGAATATCAGGGGTAGCGGTAACTGGATATGACATATTCATAAATGGACAAAAAATAATAGAAAGTTTCGATTATGAAATTGGTCAAACAGGATCTTATCCTTCTGTGATTATATACGAAAACGAAATTCCATCCGCATCTGAGGAATCTCCATTGGCACTAATTTTTGTAGAAAGACCAACTGGATTAAATTATAATAGATATACCAAACAGGTTATTAGCGATCTTTATTCTTATGATTTTACTGGCTTTTCTGAACAGGTTTGGCTAAATGGTGTAAAACAGTACAAGGGTACAGACTATGTTGTCGTTTCTAATAATAGTAAAGTTAGCGGATTTGATCCAACGCCAAAGTCGTTTATATCCTTTAATAACAATATAGAATTTTTTAGTGGTTAAAAATGGCTAACATTCAAACATTAAGTGGAGCAAAGGTAACGGCGAAAGGAAGTCCTATTGCAAATAGGTTTGTGAATCAAACTTGGGGATATTCTGAAGCTTTTGGAGGATGGATTTATGGCGTGGAGGCCAATATAAATTTTAGTCAATCTCCATCAGAATTAAAGTTAAAATTAGTAAATTCAAATGTTGGGGTTCCTAATCCGGTAAACAACGCAACGATACAAAATTATCAATCAGCAACTTACGATATTGAAAAAACTGACTTAAATATTTATTCTCCAGATAACAGTCAATCCAGCGATCCGACATTCGATATTCAAATCGGCTCAAGTATATTTAAGGATTATATTCTTTATGACTTTCAACTTGACGCAAATCCAGATCAAAAATTTTTAAATCTTACTTTTAAGGACTATTCTATAATTTTAGATAAAATCTATGTTGGTATTCATAAAAGACAAGCTTACGAATACGATCATAAAGCTACATTAAGTGGCGAATTTGAAATGAATTGCCCAGACTGTAATTTTACAGGAGGGAATTTTGTATTCAAATCTGGTCTATCAAGAGATGTGAGTTTTGGATACTACGCATATGCAAATGGCAAAAAGAAAGATTTTCTATCTTCAATTGTAACTCCAAACCAAAAAAATCTATCCTACTACTTGAATAGACTGTGCTCTCTTCCGGCAACAAATGGCGATGAAGAGGTTGATTTCAACTTAAACGGAGGATACTTGTTTCTTGGAGCCGAAGAGTTCCCAGAAGAAAATTGCGGAGACCTACCAGAAGTGAAGCATTCGTTCCCAGAGCTTTTAGCTTGCTTGAGAAACAATGGATTAAAAGTTGGTGGAGCTTTTACTGGATTCACTGGAAATGATATAAAATCACGTTATTTTAGACAGAACTACAATGGTCCCCTGAGAGACGTTCTTTCGCAATGGTGCTCAGATTATGCGTTAGATTTTTATATGTCTGGAAAATCGCTTATTGGAGTAGACCTAAAAAATCCAGTTGACATTTCTAAGATAAAAGATATTATCGACCCGTCCACTCAAATTGGATCAAACTTCGGTCCTTGCAGCAAAGAAGGAATTTCGAGCTACAGTATCAATTACTCGATGGACAATACTTACGATCAGTCAGTTATAACCGCAGACGTAAGAGCAAAAAGAATTGATACAAGAACAAAAACAACAAAAAGACATGTAGGAATTTTGCCAATGCACCCACTTAGCTGGTCTGAATTTAATTTTTCTGATCAAGTTTTTAGACAAAATTCTCACAATATAACTGGCGGAACAAACTTTGGAGCAAATCAATTTTATTATGATTGGTTTATAAACGGCAACGAGCTAACAAAAAGATACGAGGCTTGGACGGAGAGATATTTAGCAGATATAGACATATCAATAGCTTTGTCAAAATACGATGAAACTTTAAGAAACATTTGGAATGGACAAAAAGTTATGAGGGCTATAGATGCTCTTGCTTATACTTTCAGCTACGACTGGAACACATATACTTACCCACTTATACAGCTTGCGAATGCTGATGTTATTAATAATACTATAAAAACACTTTATAGTCAGATGAAGGCTTTTGGATTTTATCCAGTTTATAAAGTTCAAGATATTGACATAAAATCAGACATTTTATCTAAATTCAAAGGCGGTGGGGATGATACACAGGAACAAAATCTTGATCAACAATATTTTGAAATTTTTATAGGTCGTTATAACCCGGAAGAGCATAGAGAGTTAATCGAATGGGAAAAAACATGCGCTGAAAATATGTATCGTCAGGGGATATTGGTGCAAGGACCATTAAATACACCGCCATTTACTCCATCTGGGTATTTTGAAAGGCTATCTCCAACCGGTGGGTTATTCGATGGAGAGGGAGTTGAGTCTAGAACTTTTAAACACGAATTTGCACCGGATACCAAGCAGCACTTCAATTTCGAGGACGCTCCTTATAAGGAGTTGGTTCCATTTTCAAAAACCTATGCAACAGGACATTTAACTGGTGTTTATGTCGCTAAAGACATTGGCAATGTATGGGGGACAACGACAGAAGAATTTGACAGTGGAGTTAGCGATTTCCTTCTAGATACTAGATGCAGAAATACATTTAATAGCAGCGCGTTAAACTATTACCAACAAGGAATAGAGGGGATTCGCGAGCAAACTTGGAATATGGAATGGTTTGCGCCGAGTTTTCATCGAGAGGTTGAAGATTTTTATGAAGATTTTGAGCATGTTTTTGAAAGATTGGCTTTAACTAGTTCAAATACTGACTCATTAGATAATTTAGGTCAAATATACTATAACAAAGACGGAGAAGCGAGAGCAGCTTGTGGGGAATTTTATTTTTGCATTATCCCGAGAACAGACGATACAGATGTATACAGTACTGCTTTGCCAAATGGAATACCGCCTGTCCATCCAAATGGCAAATTTGAGTTTGATCCACATGGGTTTCAGCTTGTTTCAAACAATAAGGAAATGAAAAAAAGTCTTCTTGATAAAATAGAGGAAGACAAAAAACAAAAAGCACTAGAGCGAGAAGAGTCTTATTGTGAGATAAATCTTGTGCAGGAATTTCAGAAAAGTGGGCTTCTGGTTAATTCAGCCCAAGATCCGTCTGATGAAAGATTTAGCTGTACATATGATGAAGAAAATGTATTATCTCCGGGATTTCACGAAGAGTATATCACTGGAGACGAAAAGAATTGTAGGCGATTAACCATAAATATTCATAGAAATTTGGATTTAGATGTTGATAAAATGGTGCCATCAGATGTAAACGGAGACTATTATGTAGAAGATCTGCTCGACAACGAAACATTAAACACTCTTCCACGAAAAAGTGTTTCGCTCTATATTGATTATCCGATTCAGACTTCAACTAGCTTGAATCCAGATCATCAAAGAAGTTATGCACAAACAGGGCATTTATATTATGGAATTCAAACGACCACAGCTACTACAGAAAAAAGATCTCCAGAATCTATTGAAATAATAGGCGAGTACCTTTCAACAAATAAAGCATCGAAAATAAAAGTCATAGACAACCAACTTGATCCCAGTTTAAATCCTTACTTAAATGCAACTCAAGGATTTTTATCTACACAAACTTTAATCACCGATGATGAAGAACTACAGTCAATCACAGGAATAAGAGATTATCATAACGCTATTGTTGGACTGAATAATTATAGTCAAACAAATCCAACAGAAGAAATTTCGTTTTCCATAATCGGAGAAGGAACTGGTCTGACTCAATTTGCTCAAGATATAATAAGCCCACAAAGCGGCCTAACAAGTTTTAGAATTTCACTTTCTGAGAATGGATTTAATACTGATGTGATTTATGCTTCCAGACCGCCAATATTACCGAAACAAGAAACTATACTTAATAGTATCAAAGCTAGAATAAAATAAATGGAAACAAAATATTCAAATGATGCAGCTTTTAGTTTCTACAGACAGGTAGATTCAGTCACTGGATTTAGTCCTTCTGGTGTAATAGATCAATCAGAAGTCCCAAATATCTTTTCTGGATCTGGATCAACATATATTCCAGAAACACAGGATTTAGATTTCGAATTTACTGAAGTTGAGATTTCTGGAACAGGACAATCTAGCATATCAATTCTAAATGAAAGCGGGAATAGCGGATTAATTTTTACATTTTTTTCTGGGGAGATTTTATATCGAGACCAAAATGAAGAAAGTGGGCTGATTGGTTTTTATAATACTGGAGAAGAGTTCTCGATGTCTGGATCAATTGAGACAGGATCAAAATATCTGTATCTGTATTTAAATGGTCAGCCAATAATCAAAAAGCAAGCAATTGAAAATGTAGTTTACTCTAAATTCTCTGTTTCAACAGATTCATCTTCAATATCAATGATTCCGATTATCAAAACAGACCCAATTGAATATGAGATAAATATACCAGAGAGTTATTATGCTGGAGGAACAATAACGGGGAACGTTAGATCAAAAGAAAAGAAATTTAGATTGTACGATTGTATTTTAACTTCTCAAAACGCCGTTCCAGTGAAATTATCATTTTCGCCAACTGGAAAGCCAACTGGCGATGTAACAACCGAAGGCATTCCTTTTGAAATAAAATCAGATAGAACTAATTCTTTTGACTCGATGTCTTTTCAATTTGGGGTAAAAACTTCTTTTGGAAATTTTTTAAATAATCTTTCTATAAGAGAGCTTCGAAATCCGAATTTGACAAAATCTTATTATACATTTTCAAAAACAACAGGGTTGAATTCAAATTTTACGTTTGGAGGAGACACAAGGAATGATAACTCTTTTGTTTTCAAAAGTAAAAATTACGAAACTGAAATTGCAAGTATATCGTATGTAAAATATATTTTTGATAGCGGGTCTTCAAGTTTTGTTCCTTCAAGCTCAACAATTGACTTTACAGTAAGTGGGACAGGTATAAATGATTTCGATCAAGAGGCAGCAACAACGACCGGTTCTTTTATTACTGGGATTTCAGTTTCGAACTCTGGATTTTATTTGTCTGAGCCAAATATAAGTTATTTGACATACAACAAAATAGCATCTATTTCATTTCCATCAAATAATCTTTTTACTGAGCAATGCGGAAATTCAATCCCATTCATTTTTCAAGTTGATAGCGGCGTAGGGGGCGGTGCTTCTGGGAATGCAAAATTAGTTTCTGTATCAAATATAGACGCTGGAATAACGTACAAGCAAATAACTGGCTTTGAATTTTTAGACAATGGAACTGGCTACAACTATTCTCCACAATTGGTTTTACAATCAGGATCAATTGATTCGAATTGTTCTCCTACTGGAAGAGCGGGGTATCCAATTTTTTCAACTTCAGAAGTGTTACTGTCTCCGCTGGCAAGTTATATTAATTTGCAAGCATTGTCTGGAGCTTCGGTAAATGTAATATCTGGAGAAACATACTCTGGACTTTCAATTACTGGATTTAGATTTTTGAATGTAGGTAGTGGATATGATTCTGGATCGAGGGGATACGTTCCAGAAATTTTGGTGGAAAGAACTGATTCAACTTTAAGTGAAATCGCGGAGTCTAGCGGTTTTAATCTCACAGGCAACTTTGAATTTAACAAAAGTGGTGAGAGTTTTTCTCTTGCAAATTCAATTTCATTGGAGACTGGGCTGTATAGTTTCGCTTCTGCATCTTCGACTTACTCAAATGGAATTTATTCCGGCTCAACAGAATTTAACTCCGCTCAAAGAAGTTTTTCTTTTAGCATGAGCAATCCATCAAGTACGTTTAAGGCTATATCCGGCAAAATAACAATCTCTGGATCTGATTTTGCAGAAGAAATACCCTTTTCCTTTACGAAGACATTCAGAACTGGCGCGAGTGGATATTATCAAGAAGCTTTTGATCAAACAGGAGATGGAGGTTTTTAAAAATTTAAAATGGCTATAAATAAAACAACTTTAAATTACAGGGAGAAAGCTAAACCTTATGGTCAAGAAGATCAGCCCATCGACGCTTATGTTGTCGCTAATTATGGCGATCCCGGTCTAACTGAGTCTACTCTTTTTGATTTTTTGAGCAGATTCGTTATAGTAATGTTGAACTCGCCCCAAAAGTTCCCTCAGTCTAGAAATGTAAACAGAATCTTCGCCTTGGTTATGAGGCCAGAAACATTATGGATCAGTTCTATTGGAGGGATATCTTCTAACACCGTAAATCAGAAAAGAATAGATTATTTTGGAAATGTAAATGTGGGAAATCCATCTAATTTTTCTCAAGAAAATATTCCTAAAATAAATAGAGGATATCAGCTAGGAGAAAAAATCTCCATAAAGCGTCTTTCTCCTGCGCCTTTAGGTGGGAATACATCTTTTTTTGCCTCTGCTTTTTCAAAATCAGATGTTGATACTTTGGGGCAAGATCCGGGCTATTATTCGCGCTCACACTTTACTAGAGACCAATCTGATGGGTATCCAATTTGCACAACTTCTAATAACTGTGGAGAGGCAAGAAAATACGCAGCGGAATGCACAACTAATTATGTTGGAAGTCTAAATTACTCTCCAAGTTGGAATGTATCAAATTCACAAAGGCTCCCTCAAAGCAGTACATCTACAAATTTTTGGACCGCTGCCCTAAGAAGAGAAATGTTTGAATTATTTTTTAGGAAAATCAATGGTTCAAAAGTTGATGCAATTTTACAAAACTATGGAGTTTATAACCAGCATTTAGAAGGCGATCACTTTTATGGTGGCGACTACTATTGGAGAAATTTAAACAGTCCTTATATATTTAATTTTTGCATGTATTATGATTTAAATTTGGGAGGGAAACAAAGAGAAATAACAAAAGATTGTCAACCGTTGGTTGTTACTAGTCCAGATGCTTTCCCAATACCGAATAGAGTAAATGCACAACCTATAATATTCGATCCAACTTTTTCAAAGGTGTCGAGTTAAGATTTTTGAATCTTTTTTAGGCGACCAATAAGCTCAAAGATCTTCTTGGCTGGAAGATCAGAAACATCAGCGATAGAATCTGCTCCATCATAGTTTTCTTCTACGAGCCTCCTCTTTAGAGCTTCAATAGAAACACCCTTTTTGAGCATAAGCTCCTTCAGTTGAAGCGAGGCATCTGGGCTTATTCTTTGTTCGTATTCATTTGGAAGCTGGGATTGGCCTGCTCCGTGATTGATTTCATCAAATGCTACGACATTGATTCGAAGGAAGTTCCTAACACATCTAACAAAAGCCCTGTTTTCGGCGCAAGCAGCCAAATACATGGAACCGAATCCATGCGTATTGTTGATTGTCGCATCGCCTATAGCTGAGAACACAACTGCTTTACCCTCTGTCTCATAGTTAGGAATAAAAGAAATTTTACATGTAGCAACAACAATGTCTGGTGAGGGGCAGGTGGTAGAATACTCAACAGATTCGTATCCTCTGATCTTAGCCAAGTCTTTGATTCCGGCAAGAAGGATCAAAAGGTCTCGATCCTCAAGCTTTGAAATGTCAGTTTCTTTTGTCCTTTGTCTATTTGCAACAAGATATTCAGAAGAAACCATTTTTCTCCAGTCGATAAAGCCATCTTCAGAATATTCGTAAGTCACATTTGGATCGCAAAGCAACCCGAACTCGTTTCTTTCAAAAGATTTAGGAGGAACGCAGGTGACAGGAGCTTCTTCTGGAGTTGATTTTTTCTTAGCCATTTTGCTTATGTTATCAGATTTTTTTTGTTGCGTCAAGAGCTTTTTTCTACAATGTAAAGAAAATCGGCATCTTCTTGAAGTGCTGACAGATCAAAATCAAGTTTTTTAAATTGATTTAAAATACAAGGGGAGTTTCTCTTTAAATCTTCTAATGTATAAAAGAGCGAATTTCCTTTTTTGTATATTCTATTTGATTTGTAAAAAATTTCTTTATTGGAATCGAATTTTAAATCTTTTATTTCGCTAGCTTTGCTTTCAACGAAGTTTATGTTTCCGATTTCGTAGTAGTCAATTTTCTTGTGACTAACATCTTCTTTGCTGAACAAGGTAATTGAAATACCAAGAGATCTCACCGACTTTACAAAATTCGGATCATCGTTTTCTGTAACTTGGTAGAACAAAGAAGCAATTCTATTTTTATGAGTTTTAAGTATATTTAAATTTATTGGCTTGTCTGTTACAATAACGCAATTAGACGCCTGTAATTGATGAAAAAGGATTTCCTCATTAAACTCAAGATCCATTCTGATTTCGAGTGCCGTATTAGACCTTGATTGGTAAACGCTTACGGGAACGTAAGAAGCGATTCCCACCGTATCAAATCTAGAGCCGATATAAACAACTTCTTCTCCAATCGTTTGGTCGATGGAAAGAGCTTCAAAAACAGATCTTGCTATCTTTTCTGGTTTTATTTTGTTAACATAAAAATTATTTTGATTCTTCTCAAAAAAAGCCTTTTTGCCTTCGAAATCACAGTTTATTGCTATTTTGTCTTTTGCTTCTCCCCAAAATGGGCCAGTGTAAAAGCTTGGGGTAGAGTGAAGAGAAACAACCTTTTTACCCAAAGAAGATGCCACGCTTGCGGCTATTTCGCTTGTGCCTAAAAACAAATCGCTTTTGTTGATGACATAAGCAAGGTGGTTATAGCCTATTTTAGATCTTAGGTCAACATCGACATCAAAAAGAATGTCTTCTTGAGTTCCTATTTGCACAAGCTCAAAGCCGACCTCGTTGAGCCTTGGCTTGATTAATCTAATGACTTCACCCCAGTATTTATAGTTTTTATTGGAGTCTTTATTTGTTTGAGCAGAAATTATAACCTTTCTTTTATCGGAGCAAGGATAATAATGTTGATACAAATATGGATTGTCTATTTTTAGACCACAGTTTAGACTTAGTTTTTCTACAGTGTGCATTAGCTTTTGAGATCAAATTGTATTACATCTTTACCATTGTGGGTAAAGTTTTGGTTTTCGTGAATGTTGGTTGTCGGTAGATAGCAAATATCAAAATATCCATTGTGGCCACCCCTTCCTTCAGCCCAAAAAATATCATCCATTATTGGTGAGTAAGGGATGAATCTGTAAACAAATGGGTTTGAATTTACAATATCAGCAAAACTTGGATTTGTCGAAAAGTATATATCATGATCTGGGTATTGAGACTTTATTGATGGCAGAAGAGAGGTTGAGTTAAAAACCTCGTCCTCTCCCCGAGGAACAACAACCAAAATTCGATTTTTATTTTCGCCCAAGAAGTCTTCTATTTTTTTGTTTTCAAAGAGTTCGGAATTTTCTTTTCTCGCTACGTGTCGGAAATATTCTTCTATTTTTTGTCTGGGAACACCCTTTTTTAATTCCTGCATCCAGTATTTATGACCATCGCCATTTTCGTCTTCGTCATTAATTTTAAGGATATTTCGATACATATCAATAAGCCAATCAGAATCATTTTCTATTTGTGGTATTTGATAAAATGGATTTCTTTGTTCTTCTGGCTTGGAAAAATCGTAGTCTGCATAATTAGATTTATCTATAAAATCTTCAATAGATTTACCTATAACTTCTATTGAAAAATTGTCAATTACCCATTTCCTAGCCCTGCCGCCCATTTCAGCCATCTTCTCTGGCTTCATGTTGAGAACCTTCTTCAGTTGCTTCGCTATAGAAGAAGGATAAGTCGAGGCTTTAATAAATTCTGTTCCATGCTCTCTATACTCTGCATAATCGAGAGGAAGGCTCGCCGCTTCTGGCTCGCACATTTCTTCTCCACAAGAGTAGTTGGTGACTAGTGTAATCAACTCAGTCAATTTTGCTTCTTGTATCGGAATTTCTTGACCACCACTAGTAATTGGGTGGCAATAAACATCCATTAAATTATAAACTTCATTGAGTTTCTCTTCGGAGACTCCAACCCCCGGCTGAGTAGTAACGACTCCTTTTTCAGAGCCGCAAAACCTACAAGGCTTATCTTGTCCAGAGAAAATCTTTACTTCGTATTCTCCACATCCCCTGCAAACTTGCGTGGTTATGATTTCATTTTTATCGACTTTGTACTCATCGCAAAGCTTTAGTATGTTCCAACCCTCTCCAAAATGAGTGTGCAAAAGAAGTTTTGTTCTGATTTGTGGATTTTCTTTTTTGAAAATAGAATATCCTTCAATCAAATTCGGAACAGACTTTCTAAGTTGATTTCTAAAAACAAAGCCAACTACAAAGTCATCGTGCCGTATGTTAAATCTATTCCTGAGCGCGGCTCTTTGTTGATTAGAAAGCCTAAAGAATTTTTGAGTTTCAATGGCTCCGTGCATTGTTCTGACTTTATTATAGCCCATCTTATGGAGTTCTTTTTCTGCAAAATTACTCCATACCCATAGGTTGTCCACTTTCGCAGCGGCACTAACTGCTGAAGGTAAAATTGGAACAGAGTCAAGGGTAGTCCATAGAACGCTTGAGATTTTCTTGAACCATTTTTTTTCTATTGCCCAGTCTATTCCCCAGATGTCTTGAACCGCAAGATAAACATCTGGCTGAAATTCTTTAACCATTTTGTCGATGTTATAAGATCCATAAGAAGCATTTCTGGCTACATTTGGATCTTGTTGAAGCCTTTGCATCTCTTCTTGAGAATCGGGAAGGGCACCGAAACTTTTCCAAGGTGTTCTTTGGAGTTCTGGATGACTCCAAGATTGGCCACAACAGTATTGGGCAATTTCGTATTTGTCCGTTTTATACAAATACTCTAATATAGCCTTTGCGTTTCTTCCGAAACCGGTTTTAGCGAGAGAAAAATCTGATTGGAATAGAATCTTTTTCTTTTTCATTTAAAAAATAACTTCTTCTTCATCTGGCTCCACTTTTTTGGTGGTTTTTGCCGAAGTGGCTGCTTTAAGATCAGTAGGTGGCGCGTATGTAATTATTTGATGCAGGCCAGCCGTAAGATACTCTTTCAAAAGACGAGCTTCAGAATTTTTAAAGCCAATTAAAAAAGAGGATTTGCCAGATTGGGTGGTGTCTTGTTTTGAGGATTTATTTACTTTGAATGAAAAGCCGACTTGTTGACCGTCTCTGATATATGGTTCGAAATATATTTGAGTCGTGTTTTTTTCGTTGGTGTGGAAAGTTGACCATTTTGAGTTTTTGTCAATAGACTCAAGTATTTCGCAGGCTTCTACCAAGCCTAGCTTGATAATAGTTCTCTTGCATGGGTTACCCTTGCTTCCTTTGAAAGATCCAGTTTTTGTCTGCTGGTTCCAAGAATGCTGTTTGAGAAGTTCTACGAAAAAAGATTTTTCACTTTTTGAAAACCAAAATTGGCAAGCATGGCCAGTATTTTTTGCTGTGGGTTTATAAAAATTGATCATAAAAGTGTATTTATTATAAGGTATGATAAGGAAAGGGTAAAGATTTTTTGTGGCTTTAATAGATCATGGCAATCTAAAAAGAGGGTATGATACTGGAAGATATATTTTTCTTGGTGCTGTTCCTCATTTTGCATCTGGTGAAGAAAAAAACTACAATCTTTCTGCTGGCTTTAGCTATCCAGATGAAAAAGAAGCTCTAAATTTAAGACGACCAACAGATGGAATATTCGCAAATAATTTTATTTTCAAAGGTCAAGAAATAATTGGTTATGGGACAGAGGCCGCAGGATCTTCTTTTAACGCTGCGCTTACTCAATCTGGAGCTTCAATTATTTATGACGTATGCAGAGGGATGGATTTGCGACCGGTAGGAAAATATAATTTTTATCAAGAATTTTATCCGTTTTCATTTTTTCATTCACAGCAAGGATACGTTCAAACTTTAAGGGAAGTGGCTAGTTTTCCTAGTCAGCCAACTATAAATTACGGCGGGTGTAGAATTTTAGGTGTTGGAGATCAAAATGAGAGATGGGGAATTTTATCTACACAAAAAAGAACAGATCGGGCTTATCAGGATTTTGATGTTAATAGTTGGCAAATGGTGGCCGATTCTTATCGAGATTGTCCTCCAACAGCAGCAAGTCTGGCTTTGTCAGAATATACATTTAATGAAGTGTCATTGAGATACACTGCTGGTACATTTACTGGAGGAATAGCTGGTGGACCTTACAATAACGCGCCAATACCCAACTCTCTAGACTATCGAGAAAAAACTGTTGATTTTAAGTATCAAACATATACAAATCAAGAAAACGTTGGCGGGATAAATGTAACGCTTGAATATATAGCTGGTACAACTGGATCATTGTCTGGTGATCCTTTTTCGGGTTTGGGAATAGCAACAAAAACTCAAGAAATCCTTGGGGGTGGAGGGTTATTGTCAAATGAAATATGCCCAGCGATTCCAATCGAACAAACGGTCTCAGCTTCTCTTCTTCCGTATGGTAGGCATGAAAATTATGGAAATTTAAATGTACAGCCAACTTTATATTCAACATTAGCGTCAAATTCTACTTCTACATATAATGCCGCTTCAAATACCCCAAGTTTTGTAACAGAACCTCTCCATTTATGGGCTTTTAGTTTTTATGAAAATCAAGATACAGTTCCATTTGCGGGTTTAAGCGAGGGAACTTTGAGATCAAAAAGTCCTCAGTCCGATATATCAAAAACA
>Ga0129342_1000705_pt1 | contig 14755 bp, 32 predicted proteins | sample CPBDNA_5_FD_94426 | JGI IMG/M metagenome (GOLD analysis project Ga0129342, IMG submission 94426) | Freshwater to marine salinity gradient microbial communities from Chesapeake Bay, USA - CPBay_Sum_15_0.2_DNA | ecosystem: Environmental > Aquatic > Marine > Coastal | place: USA: Chesapeake Bay...
CACGGCGCCCAACCTGCGACACCACTTGAAGCAAATGGGCGTCGAAATGCGCGGCAAAGGTCGCAAGGGTCTCACGGAGGAGCAAGCAGCGCTCGTGGTCTCGTCCTACGTCGGCGAAGGCACCAACGAGAAGCCCAACGGCATGACCCTCGGCCAGATTCAGAAGCTTTCCGCTCTGACTCGCCGGAAGGATGGAGAGCGCGTCTACTTCGCTCTCCCCACGCTCTCCAAGGCTCTCAAGGCCGCCGGGGTCGCGGTTTGCCGGGGTCGCCCCGCCAAAGAAGAAGCCGAAGCAACCGAGGAAGCCGCGGAGTAATCAAAACTCCTACACCAACCAAAGGGAGCCCAACCGGGCTCCCTTTTTTATTTCGATTATAAGGTTGACACCATAATCGTTCCTTGCTGATGTAGCATCTTGTAAGACAAAGGCGGATCCAAATATGGTCCGCCTTTTGCAATGCATTTGCCTTCTTAATTAAGAGAGGAAGCTTAAAAGAGGAAGAGTGGGATTCGAACCCACACGTGTACACTCTGAAGCGTCTACCAATTCCGCCATCTTCCTACATTTAGCGGCTTGCTGGGTTGTAAGGGAGCTACCCCTACATTTCTCCACAACCCCAGCTTACCTGTTTCCTAGACCTACATTCTACCTTACCAGCCGATCGCTCTGGATGGAGTGTAATACAATGTAAGCCGATTTTTGTACGTACTCGGCTAGAGTGGCGATACCGAGTGTCTATGCTATCTTTCGTTGGCCACCACGTCTGGTTTCTCAACCTCTACCAGCAAGTCGGTTCAAGCTTAGTATGAGGGCTTCGCACCCTCTTGTCAACCCTTTATTGTTCGCAGCCTTGAGACTTCTCGGCCTAGAAGAAAGTTGATTTACTTCCTGTTTCCTTCCTGGGGAGCCCCAGGCATCGTGGTAAACTCAATATACGGCATGCCCTGCCGATCGTCAAGGACTTTTTTTGGGAGTCGTCGAAGCGTAAATCCCATTGACTTTGCCAGTGCTCGCAACGCTTCTTCGTTGTCAGCACTAAATCACAACAGAATAAAAAGAGGAAAGAAAAATCTTTTTAGGGGTTGCCAGGCGTAAACTCCGGCTATATGCTTCTTTTCGTGAGCAAGCACAGACGAAACCTCATTCTCGATTCTGACCTCGCCCTGCGTGCGATGGACTGGCACTCCGGACAATCCTCCATGCTTTACAGCCTGGCCTCGACCGCGTTTGCTGGCGGCTTTGTGAGCGTCTCTATGATTGAGGCTGGCCTCAATGAATTGGAGTCCTGCGACCCGTCCGACGGTCCCGAGCTAGAGGAGATCATCGCCGAGCTGTCGGAGATTGTAGACAATCCGGAGGAGAACAGCACACTTTGTCTTCTTGGGGAGGACAAAGACGCTGGTTTCGCCACATGGCTCCAGGACGAAGACGACGAGGAAAGCGAGGAATTGGAGGAAACGGAGGAATTTTCGAATTTCGATGAACCTCTCGATTTCGATCTCGATTCTGGGGGTTTCTCTGATGAGGAAGAGGACTACATCAGAGGCGAAGACGCAGACGTATACTAAGGTAAGTAAATAAAAATCAAGAATTGTTCTTGCGTTTCAATAAGCATGGCTTAAGCTGAATATATGAGCGATGAAAGCATGACCTCCATTGTCGGAGAGAAAATCCGAGAAACAATTGAAGCGCGCCGCCGTGATGCTGAATCCATCATGGAGGAAGCGGACATCGCGGAAGAGGCATGGAGCGAATGGGATGTGGTTACTCTTCTTCAAATGGGCTACATTACCGCAGATCAGATGAAAGCCATCGAGCGCGAAATGCGCGATGATGTGCCAGAATGGCATGGTAGACCTGGTGAGTCAAAGTCACACCTTCTCACACAACCTGATACAGAGATCATTGTTGTTGAGGGACCTACATTGTCGGACCTGACCGAAGAAGAAGTCCGACCACTTTTCAAGCTTTTCAACTAATACGAAGGATGCCAGGTGAAATCTGGCATCCTTTTTGCAATTCAGGATGGTTATTAATAAACAAATGTAAAACAAAATAAGTTATGCAATGACAAATATTATCAATAAACAATTTGTGTATAATAAAAAACCCCACATCATTGCTGATGTGGGGAAAGTACCTTCCTAAACAGACTGTCAGATTGCCCGGGTTCCCGTCTTTGCGTCGTGAGGTATTTTATTTATTCTTCGATTCGAATAGCTCCAGCGTCAAGAAGTTGCATTCTCAAATCTTCGAGTGCATTTTCGCGCATTCCATGGTCATTGACCACGGCCTCGGCCTCTTCTTTATTTTGTGCGCTAACCGCGCCGAGACTGTCCAAACCTTTGAATTCTCCGAGCTTTGCGGTGACGACAACATCGCACCATGCAAATTCGTTGCCAAGATTCAGCTCGCTTTCGACCCACTGTTCAGCTTTCCGGTCTTGGAGCGCAGATCCGCTTGCCATGACATTTCCCTCAATTGGAACATCTGAAACCGAAAATTCCACGTCGTACTCGACGTTCGCCAGGTCCAAGATGATTTGATATCTTTCGGCCATGAAAGAAGCATAAGGCCAAAACGACCTTGTGGCAAGAGGGTAAAATAATTTTTTTTAGAGGTTGACTGTCGGCTCTCTTGGTCTTATGATGTCCGCATGGAGATCGAATTCCTTTCGGACGTTCAGCAGCTGGCCCCCGAGCAACGCCGCATTGCATATCTGGAGCTTTGCAAGCGTTCGAAGCGTTCTGACACTTTGTCAAACCGGATCACTGCTGGTGTTGGGCTCTCCAAGAGTGAGATTGATGCTTTTGTTGATCTTTTTGGCAAGGGTTGTCAAGCCAAAAACAAAGGAAAATTGCGCGCTCGTTTGGAGTCCGGTTTGACCTACAGTGTAGGGATTTATAATCGAGTGGTATTCGATGTCGCAGATTGTAAGTTTCCTGTCGAGTATGTGGCAGGCCAGAGCTATCCAAAAGAAGTGCGCTGCGTGCGCGAAACCATCATCAAAAAGGGATAAGGTAAGACAATGGCAGGTAAAATCGTAGAATGTACTGAAGAAGAATATCATGCACACGCTGACGCATATGACGGTTTTTGTACTTCATGTGGGGAATTTACCTCGGGTGGAGTCGAACCTGATGCATGTAACTATGAGTGCCCATCATGTGAGGAAAAGACGGTGTTTGGGACAGAAGAAGCACTTTTGATGGGGATTCTGCTGATCTCGGACTACTAACCACAAAGGAGCACAATGTGCTCCTTTTATTTTGGCCTTAACTGTTAGTTAATAAGTCTTCGCTATTGCATAGAGCATGCCAGAAAATAAATTTCATTATATGCTTGCAAGGGCTAACGGCTGGGGTTAGTATGAATACGTGATGAAAGACCTAGTCAATCGCAACGAAGCCGAACAAAAGCTGCTCCAACGTCTCAATGAGGCAAAGGCAAAGATCCATGATTGTTTCATGCTGATTCAGGAGGCAAACGGCATTATCCAGGATGCCGTGCAAATCTCTGCAATTCTGGATATTCTCATCGTTCCCGAGGAGATCATGGGTTCTCAATGGGCAGGGAAACCATCCTTCGGTGAAGGTACGGGTGAGTTGATGGGGGTGGCTCAGCGACTTTTCGATGGAATGATACTGATGGAGGACATGGAAACACAAGTAACCGCCATTCTCCTGAACGAAGAAGAAGACCAAAAGAAGGAAGCAGCAAAAAAGATCGTGAATGCTTGCAAAAACAGCTTTGATAGCTCTGTCATTCACGAAAACGAACAAGAAGAAATCTCTGCTTTTTTCGTGAAAAATGCGCACAAGTTTCGCCGTCTCGATCGTGAAACGCTGTATTCTTTGTGCGACATATTTCGAAAATGCGTATACAAGGGTGAAGGTCCGTTTGCGTGGAAAAAGCACGCAGCTGCACTCCTTATGGACTCCAAGTAAGGAAAAAACGACAAAGGAGCATAATATGCTCCTTTGTCGTTTTTTGTACTTAAATTATTAGTTAATAACTTGCACATATTGCACACGGCATGCCAAAAATATTTTAAGATTAGAGCTTGCATAAGTCTTCTCGGTGAATTATGCTTGTTTCATGAGCGTTATCAAAGAATCCCATGGTCTTGATCATGCACAATGTGCAGGTTTGATCGAGGTCACGGAATACGAGTATCACGTTGGCGCACATGTAGATGCACGTGGTCACTCCTGGGAGGAAGGTGATGAAGTGAAGATTTTTGTGGGTGTTGACCTGGAAGGTAAGGACTGGATGGCCACGCCCGCACAATATGCCAGAATGTGCGCTGATTTCGACAGCGTCTTTGGTAAGAAAAAGTAAGACATGTCAGTAAAAACCGTAGATGTATACAATTCTCGAAATGGTGATGAAGAAACTTTCATTGACCACACGCCGAGAGAAGCTGTGATCGCGGCCTATGCACAAAGTGTAGGTGATTGGGATACTTCTTCTTACGAGAGGGAATATGGTAGACTTGTCAAGCGAATTAGGACCAAGTGGGTGTACGACCGACAGACAAACCAAGAACGTACATCTGAGGTCAAGTGGGTTCTTGCCCACTTCTTTGCGCATGAAAGTACATTGTAGAAAAAGGTATGTTTAGTAGGTACTCGTGGTTGCGTAAACGACAATACCACCAAATTCACACATGGCCCGAGGATGTAATCGGAATGTATTACATTGGTGGCTATGAAGGTTTTTTTGTTACAGGAACCTACCTGTAAAGAAAGATAATCAAATGTCAAAAGAAAAGAAAATCAAAGAATTGGTAGAATTGGTAGAAGATTGGGATATCGATACGCTTATCGAAACTGCCCAACAAAACATGCGTGAACGACTGGAGGATATGACAGAAAAAGAGGTAAATGAAGAATATCATTTGATTTTTGGACCTTCGAAGGGTTCTGTCAGTGGGACAAAGTAAGCAAAAAACAATCTGCGCAAAGTGTGGAGAGAAAGGGCCAATGCGCCCCGCTGCTGTGAAATTGGGCTGGATGCGTCTCAGGGGAGCCGTGGGCAAGCCTGGGGTTTGGGTGTGTCCCGAGCATGCTCCCGAGGAGAAACGCCAGGAGGAAGCCGAACAGCGCGATCGAGATCGAGAGATTCGGGATACTTATAGGTCATTGTCACCAATGATGCGAATGATGCTCTTTGGTACGTTCCTGTAGTATAAAAAACTTGATCTTTTGTGCTTGCCAGGTTTCAATATTGAGCTAAGGTAATCTCATGACCGAGCAAGAAACCGGCATCGCCCCCGAGGACATGCGCAGCGAGCTTCTGCGCTCGTTTGAGCACATTGCCCGACATTTCAACGACATGTCGGATGAACTGGCTCGAATGTGGCACATTGCAGCAGATTGTGCTGACCAGGAGGCGGAACTCGGAGAGTGTGGGATTGGTCAGGAATTGTGGCAGACCATGATCGAATGTGAGGGAATGGAAGGACAAAAGGGCATCTTGGATCACCTCCTCTCCCAGCTGAACAAGATCTCCCACATTGTGGGCAAACCTCTTACGGAATAAAACGTCATGAAAGCCTTTGTTACATATCAAAGCGAATACGCCAAAAAATATTACGGGAAAAATTACCTCGAAATGGGAATTCAACACGAATTACCCGACGACTCAATGGAATTCTTAAAGCTTGTCGAGCCTTTGGGGAGATTTTCTATAGAGTTTTACAAAGGCGATTTATACATTCATTTCGAAGATGATTAAGGTAAAATAACTACATGGGTGCACATTGCACCCGCTTTTTTTTCTGCTAAATTGAACCATGAGGCGAGCAATGGAAAAAGAACGAATCAAGCTTTTGAAGATTACTCCCGAGCAAAGGGTCGCGATTACCGCCGCGATGGCGCCTGATGCGTCTGAGGATGCGAGAGAAGCGCTGTGGTTCATGGTGGACATGTTCGCTACCTGCGCAGCTGACGCAAACAATTTCGAGCTTCGCAATGCAATTCGGCGCGTTTTGCGCGAGCACATGGGATGATGTCATGAAATGTAGTGAAATGTGGCGTGTAGGGTATTTTTACATACCAAGAGGTCGATGGTATACAGCTCGGCTTTTTCGTACACTAGATGAGGCTGTAGACCACTATATTGAAATGTACGGAAAAGATGACATTGGAGCAGTCCGGCTCTATGAGCCTGGATACCGCCCAGATAGTGATTATTTGTGGCATGACGAAAAAATCGACCAAAACCAACGTCAACTCTGCGCATTCGCCGCAGTTCAGAATGTGGACTGAAAGGTAGGATAAAGTGACCAAAAGTCAGGCAAAGAAGTGGATGAAAGACAATGTAGAGAATCATGTCAACTTCGTGACGAATGAAGTGAACATGACTACATTGGCGGAAACCTGCTGTAATGTGTTCGATTGTGATGAAGAAGACGGCATCCTGGACGATGAAACGCACTGGGTGTGGGAAGTTGCCGCAGATGTGGCCACATGGTGGGAAAGCCCGGGGGATGAGGATTAGTTAAAATAATCCTTGCAAACGTGAATTCTTTGGGGTAGGTTGAAAGGGAGGCAACACGATGAAGTGTCCAGATTGCAAAAACACAAACGGGCTTTACATTCCATTGATTGGTGCCGCCGAGCCTTGTCGTACATGTAACGGTTCTCAGGAGATCTCCGACAAACCATCCAATGATGACACCTTGACCGACATGTCTCTCGATGAAGTAAAAGAGGAGCCTAGCTCTTATATCGAGATTGACGGAGATCGTCTGGAGATCTTCGCAGTAAGAAAACATGGTGAAGGGTACGACATCGAAACAGAAGACGGAGATTATTACATCTATCACCACTATGACGACGCATGTAGGGAAACCCGCGCATATTGGGAGGACATGGCCAACCATTCGCCCGATGAATTCGTTGAGCTTGTAGGTAAAGAGAATCTGATCTCGTGGGCTCTGGGTCAGTGTGCGCTAGGTGTGCATTCTCTTGGAGAATGGCTCAATGTGGTAGCAGGTATCCCAGAAGGACACCTTGGAGGATATGATGGCGCAGAATACGATATTGGAGAATATGTGTGCGACGATCTCGAAGGCACCTTCAATGTAGGATTTAGGTATAACTAATCTACGAAATCCCACACCTAGGACGGTGTGGGATTTTTTCTTTATGCACTCAATTTATTAGTTAATAACAATTGGCATTGCATAGACCGTGCCAAGAATGATGAAAAATAATTTGATCTTCGTGCTTGCAAATGAATCAATCCATGGATTAAGATTCCAATATGCGCCGAACGAATCTCGCCCTTCTCGCTCTCCTGGTTTCCGCTGTCGCTGGATGTAAGACCCAGCCCGACACCGAGGAGAATGTATGTCAAACTCTTTCCTCGGAACTTCTGGATGTGGGTACATGTGATGAACTGCTCACCGAAGACACCGACCTACACGCTCTTGCGGCATGTGCGCGAGAAACTCTTGGTCTGGAGTCGTCTCAATCGTGCCGAGAAGAAACCGCCGCCTGCTATGCCGATCTGTCCGAATGTCAGACGGAGCACCACAACGAATGCAAGGAGTGCGTGATCGCGAACAACGGCAACGATGGGCCATGTGCGGAGCTTTGCAAGGACAGTTACGAATTCTGTCATGACCTCGAATCCGAGTGTGAGACACTGAAGGAAGAGTGCCGAAGCGTGGCACATGAGAACAGTGTTGTCTACAAGGTGGGTGAACAAGCTCTGTGTGACTCCGGTTTCACTACCTTCTGCGATGAAACCCGCGTGTGTGAGTAAATCTCACACCAAGACAAGGAGCGCCATTGGCGCTCCTTTTTGTTTTAAGCTGTCTTTATTAGTTAATAAATCTGCGCATTGCAGACTTCATGCCAACCTCATTCCAGATTAGGGATCCAAAAATAACAAAACTAAGAATAATCACAAAAATAACGGCAATGCTAATAATACTAATCATTTGATGTTCCTTGGAGCGCGGACCTTATCGCCGATCGTCGGGTCTGTCAACGTCTTGCCGTGTGCGTCAACTCCGGCCAATCTGAGAGGTTTTACACCATATCCGAGGGGTTGGGGTGCGGGCAGAATTGGCGAGCTAGAAACGGTGTTCACGAGCGCGAGAGACAACGAAAATAAATTTGATAAATGACCTTGCAGGTGGTGCGGTTTGGCCTTATGTTGAGGGGGTGAGAGCAAGTCACAAACGTTTCGCAAGGGTCGGTCCTGGAGGAATGGAGTGCGCCTGTTGCGCCCCAGCTCCGGGTAAGGAAAAGAAGGCTTTTCTCCGACAAGCCAAGAAGCGCGAAAAGCGCGAGTCTCTGAACGAAGCCTGGGAAGAGGTAGGGTAAGGTGCATTACACAATCACAATTAAGGTTGTATACGATAGTGCATCCGTTCCGGATGACATGGACGTACACTTGCGAGACAATATCGATCGCTGTATCCAGCGCGCGGAATTGCTCAATGATTCAAATCTCGAAGCTGTGATTGATGATGTGTCGGTTAAGGTGGAAAAGGTAGGATAGAAAACTGAATAATGATGCCAGGGTTTCGGCGACCCTGGCATCATTTTTGCAATGCATAGATTTATTAATTAATGCATTAGAATAAAAAATGGCGCATAATGCGCCATAGTTTTGTCTACATTTATTTGGAAAAATCCACGCTGCAAAGCAAAAACTGTGCCATATCTCCAAACCACGTTTGAATACGTTTAGTTTTGTTGTATGGAAGGTTCTCGACTTGTCGTACAATACAATCCAGTTCATCACCGTCGGCTTGTACGTAAACCACATTGGCTGCAATATCGGAGTTGAACGCATGTTTCATGTGAGGACCTACATGCCGCCAACCAGTATCACCATTTTTGTATTTGATTACAAGCATACTTTCAAGGTAGCAGAATTCAAAGACCGTGCAACATAAAAATAAGATTATTTTTTGCGCATAATGCGCTTAAATTAAAGCCGGGACCTGCTATGAGCAGGTCCCGGGCTAAGGTTAGTGTTCAATTTTACTTATATTTTCTCTTTACAAAAATGTCCTACAGAAGATTACATGGGCGGGCTTCGTGCAGTTTTCATTAATGTTACCTTTGCGGTTAGTATTATGGGCGCGGACTTCTCAGTGGTTGGTTGCGGCAATATTTGCGGCATTAACGAACCCTGGTTTTGCGTCACATCCGTCACCCGCTCGGGTGGATTGATTGGCGGCAGAGCTAGTTACCCCAATCCCGTACTCGACTTCCCCTAGAGGCACAGCGCACGCCCGCTGCCGGGTTCCTGATTTTCAACACATTGTCCCCGAAGGGCCGGCTCCAAGGGTTGCCCCTCTTCTTCACCGAGTGTTACAGAGTCAGTCTCTGTAGATTCACTATAGCAAGCTAATCTCGATTGTCCAGAGTTTTTTTGGTGCCCCAAGTAGGTCTCGAACCTACAGACTTCATCAGTCACGACTTCTTAAGCCGCTGCCTTTACCATTTTGGCCACTGGGGCGTGTGGTGGTTTGTCCTATACTACCACCAAGGTAGGTTTTCTAGCTTTGAGCTTGAAGTTTTGCGCGCTGCTTTTCAGCTCCGCCTTCCGGGAGTCGAGCGATCTTTTGCTCGGTGCTCAGGGCTTGGTAGGCTGCGTTTCGCGCTTCCGCCTCTTTGCGGCGTTGCTCTCTTCGTTTGGGAAAGTTTTTCCGTTTCATGTCTTCTTTATCCTAGCTCGTTTGGGGTTTTTGTCAATGCTTGTTTTTCGATTTTATTGGTGCCAGGGGTAGGATTCGAACCTACTCAGAATACTTCTTACCCTGCAAGGTCTTCTGTATTCCAATGTACCACCAGTTGCAGCTAGTATGCAACACCCTGGCATGTGTGGTGGTTTGACCTATGCTACCACCAAGGTTCACCTTGTCAGGCGATGTCGGACAGAAGGATCTCTTCACCGTCTTGCGTGATCACCGCGTCGGGCTGCACCACATTCGCTGCGGTAACCGCGCCATCGATGGAGTTGATATCGAATGCGCTGAAAGCGTCCAGGGTCTTCGGGCCGGCTGCTCGGATGGAGCGGCGCAGAGCGGCGCGGTTTTGAGCGAAGGAACGACCACCGGGATTGAACTTGAGCATGATTCTTTGTCCTTTCGAGCGGGGGCGGTTCGTTGCCTCCCGACACTCTCAATCATGAGGTCATCGCATCCGATCCGCAAGCCCGATTAGAGAAAAAATTCATTTTCTTTTGGCACACTCTTTGCAATTCAAATGTTTGTTAATTAATCGGAGGAGCTTAAAAAGAAAGGGAGCACAATGTGCTCCCTGGTAAGGCAATGTATGGGTCTCTACTCTTCATAGGGAAGAGTGAGAGCATGTAGCATCATCTCTCCCATGTATTCCAGTGTATGTTCTGGTGCTTGTCCTTGTACCTGTACATCCAGGTCGCTAAAGGTAGGACGAACAATCACACGATGACGGGTCCAATGAGTGTAGAACCCATCCTCGTCCATGTGGTGAAATTCGGTATACAAAGAAATTTCCGTATCGGTTGCATCGACAATTTTCGTGCCACTATCGAACCCGCTTCCTCTGGTGAGGTAATTCTTTTCGATATTTTCGAGCGTTTCAGTCCATTTTGTCGCCCATTCTTCATCGCCTGATTCTTGACAGTATTTTCGGGCGACAAAAGCCTGAACGATCTTTTCTGCAACATTCACGAAAACAGGTTAGCAAATTTAAGTGTAGGTGTCAGTGATTATTTTCAATTTTTTTTTCGAGCGCCTAGCGTCCATTCTGAGGCTTTCTCGGTTTGAACGTACAACCCCAGCCGAAACAAGGGAACGTGGAGTGCGGAGAAAAGGAACAACGTTTAAAAGCAAATTCGGACCCGTCCCGCCAGGCCAAACGAGAGCCCGATATTTCTCCTTATTGGTTATTTGGCATGCTTCATGCAATGCCGAGAATTATTAATTAATCGAAGGAGCTTAAAAAAGAAAAGGAGCACATTGTGCTCCTTTGTGGGTGGATGTAGGTGCTCAGCGAACCTGCGTGACGAAGGTCTGTGTGAGGCAGTAGAGTAGGTTTGCGTCCATTGTAGTGAACTGTCCGCGAATATCGAGAGACACCTTACCTTGTGCGTCTGGGTGAAGAAAACGGTCACCTCTCGCCAGAACACCAGCTTTCTCCAGTTTCTCGTACATGTCTTGAATTTGTTCTTCTGTGAGCATTTGTCTTACCTTTCGAGATTTTGTGCTTCAGTCTCGTAGCATGAGATGAAAAGTAGTTCATTCTCGCTGCTGTAGAACAAGGTAGGTGCGTATAGGTCTCCGGTGTTGCAGTATTGCAAGGTGGGAGTATCACATACATCCTCATCCTCTGTGCGCATAGATTCTACACCACACGTTCCCAGAATACAGTCAACCGCATGTAGGACCATGACACACCGCCACATGTGACCCTGGAATGGCCAGGAATGACAACTATGTGCGTATCGCCAGGTTTCGGGGCAATATAATTCGATCAAAGCCTCCAAATTATCGCGATTATCCACGTTTTTTGCGAGATCGCGCACGAGCTTCGCTTGTTCGGGGCTAAGATTCAACAATTCACACAATTTTTTCTCGCTGGGGGGGTTCATCGTTGTACCTACAAATTCAAGTTAGCACGACTTGACGCATCGGCCACAATTTTTCTTAAAGAAAAAAGGAGCACAATGTGCTCCTTTTTCATTCATGTCCTACTCTTTGGGTCTCGCTTCGTGTGGTCGGGAGCTAGTAGCGCCAGGTCCCCCGGGTGGGTTCGGTGTGGCACAGCACACGCGCCAGCTGTCCCGGGTTAGGCGCGCGCTCAATCACGCGCTCGGCGGTCGTGTCGGGCCACCAAACGCCGCCGTCGGTGTCGACGACGCACCAGCCGTCGGTGGTGTTCTGCGCGAGGAGGGTGGTGGGGATGGTCGCTTCGGTGCTCACGAACTAACTGTACACGCTAGAGCCCGATGCGCCAGGACTTTTTGCGATCTTTGCATGACACTGCGTGTCTACGCGTCTGTGTATTCTCCATCGAAGTATGCCAATTCGGCATTGGGGGCATGTTTGGCTACCATGTCGTTTAGCGCATGCCGCGCATCCGTGTAACTGGGGTAGTCTGTGGTTCCAAGGCACACAAGTCCGTCATCAGACCATGCTGTAGCCACATATCCGTCTTTTTTGTAAAACTTCATATCACCCATAACATCTTTCCCTTCATGTAGGGTGATGTAGTTGGTGATACGATACGTAAGTTTTTTCTTCATCTTGTCTTACCTACTCCTTCAGCGCGTTCAGCGCATCGAGATCGAAGCCGATGTCCTTGATCTCGTTGAAGTTGGCATAATTCTTGAATTTCTCGATCATTTGCGCAGCGCGCGTCGTATCGAGAAATTCGGAGATTTCCACACCTTCTGCGAGTTTGGTGTACCGAGCATTACCTCGAATACAAGTGATCACCTCTGCCCACAAGAACTGACTTTCCTCTTCCGTGAACGTGATGTCATGAAGAGTAAGGAATTCGATCATGCGTGCGATATCCTCGTACCCATTGATCCAAAGAGAGAAGGGCGACACGTGACCGTTTTTCTCACGCTGTAGGCACATGAACGACGTGTAGGTACCTTTCTTGGGTTTGTTCACACATCCCGTTTTGGGGTTGGTGGTTTGGGTGACGTACCTGTAACCCTTTTTGGGTTTGAACTCCACATCGAAGGTGATGTAGCACTTCATGCTCCCATAGGGGTAATCGTTCGACTCTTGCTTACCTTGTAGGATGTCCAGCTTCTGCATGGCTTCGCCTCCCTTTTATCATAAGGCCATATTTTCGATCGGCAAGGATAAAAGCACAATTAAAAAAGGGAGCACAATGTGCTCCCTTGTGGGCTATTTCAGGACCAATTGCATCGAATCGGAACACCATTCCAATTCATGCAAACCTCCCGCTTCGCATGCTTGAATTGCTACCTTTCCGAATGCATCCCCGAATTCGTAACCCCTCCAGGTTTGTTTGTTTCGAATGTCGGTTTTGTCAGGTCCGCGCCATTTGCTCATAGGCGTGAGAATCTCCTGCATTTTCCTACTTCCATCGACATGTAGGTAAATACGCATACCGTAGTACCCAATGGTATCACCTGGGACGATGTAGTATGAATTCTTGTAGTCGATGTCTTCCATTGTCTTACCTTTTCTTAGGAGAACCGCAAGAGATTCTCGGTGTGAGTGTCGGTGGTGCCATCATCCCAACGGACGCACAGCAGCTTACCTTGAACGCCAGAAACCCGACCCCAGCCACCATCGTCCACATGTTGCACACGTCGGCCAATGCGGGAGTCTTTCTTGCTTCCGAGGAATTCTCCCACAGTGAAGCAGAATGGGTTACCTTTTTCTACACGCGTTTCGTACATTATTCTACCTTATGGGGTGGCGCTTGAGCCGAATACCTACAACCTGCCACGTCTCGCCTAAGTGAGACTCTAGCCGATCTCCTCTTTCCAAAGTATCCATAACAGACCCAGCCTAGCAAAAAATCATGTAGGTGTCTGTATGTTTTTTCAATTATTTTTTGGCCTTCTCTCGTCGATTGTGAGCGCTTACCGTCCTGCCCGCGACTCCCCTACTTCGATCAAGAAGAAACGCTCACACGATGGAGGTTAGGGCCATTATAAGGCAAATTACCCCCTCCCTGATCTGGCCAAAAAATGGCCGAATTTCGCCAAAAAATAGACCTACATGTATCTAAAAAATGGCTTGGCATAGCGTTTGCAATGCATGATCTTATTAATTAATGGGAAGGAGATCTAAAAAATGGGCGCATTTGCGCCCATTATCCCACATCAGCTGAAAAGTGCGAATGTAGAACCGTTGGGATTTACCCACATGTCGTTTTCTGTGGGCTTTAGGCTTAGTCCGGGGCCGTTTAGACGCTCAATGAATACACCATCACCATGTGCATACATGATCCCACTTTTCCGTGCTTGTCCGTCACTTCCGTACACCGACACCCATGTCCCACGTTGTGGGATGTTCTCGTTGTTTGTGATTCTTGAACTCATTTTTTACTACCTTATCCGACCTGTAGGTCTTCTGGATACCATCCGTCGATCTTGCTGAATGCTTTTGTGCCATCTTGTAGGGTAAAGTAGACGTTTTCCTCACCAATGTCGGTGATGGTAATCCATCCCAAGAGATGTAGTTGATTTGACTCGAATTCTTTCATTGTCCTACCTTTTCCCTTTTCAAAAAATGCGCAATATGCGCGATCAGTTTCTCCCACATTGTAGGTTCGGGTTCGGGCTGATGGTATTCCCATGTGGGACACCGACGGGTGCCGTAAGTCCGCTCACTACACGAAATTCTTTTGTAGTTCATTTGACTACCTGTTTTTCCTGATCTATTTTTTGGAGGATATTAGCTTACCTCTGAGCCCATGAACCCGCATGAACCCAGAGTGTAAGACAATGTCCTACGCTGCCGCCTTTTCGTACACACGTCGGGCGTGAGACCACCGATCCCGACCTTGTCGATCGTAACGATTTTCCAGACACCAACCGATGTAATCGTACATCGTCGCACCTTCGGGTGCATGTCGGCTGGGGTGGGCAACGGTGCGCAGTTTGGCGGAGAATTCGCGCATTACGCGCCGCAGAAAATCCTCGTCATTTTCGCCCATTTGCGCGGGTGGCGCGTAATCCTGCGCGGAAACGGCCTTGCGGCTTGCGTCGCGCACGTTGAGCAATTCGCGGTAAACGCGCCCGAGG
>Ga0129342_1000709_pt1 | contig 14725 bp, 18 predicted proteins | sample CPBDNA_5_FD_94426 | JGI IMG/M metagenome (GOLD analysis project Ga0129342, IMG submission 94426) | Freshwater to marine salinity gradient microbial communities from Chesapeake Bay, USA - CPBay_Sum_15_0.2_DNA | ecosystem: Environmental > Aquatic > Marine > Coastal | place: USA: Chesapeake Bay...
GTTTGTATCTATTGATGTCCTCGTTATTGTATACTCCCAACGACCTTAATTTATCTTCATCTCCTTTCCAATCATCCCAGGAAATTGTTTTCATATTTTCGCCAGTAACAGATTCTTCACTTCCTGTTCTAGTATCCATAAGTTCACCTGATTGCATTTGAGTAACATCACCAATGGAATTTACAATTTTTGTCCAATCACCAAAACTTTCCTTTATGTCATCATTTACCATTGATGTTTGTACTGATTGTTGTCCCTCCACGCTTGTACCAAACATATAATCTAAAACTTCAAGTTTTGAGGTATCTTGCATTTGAGCAGCACTTGATGCAAGTCCCATTCCTTGATTTTCCATATTAACATACATCTGTGTCCATTCTTCTTCTGTAGCATTGAAATAAAATTCTCTACGGCCTTCGATAGTATCCATATCAACGTACTTATCTCCTAGCATTGTGGGAGACTTCATGTTTTCTTTTTGTTGTTTTGGTGTTTCTACTGTAACCTTTTCTCCTTTGGTTGCATTAAACACTACCATAAGCTTATCAACTCCACCATCATCACCATCTACAATAAACGATCCACCGTCTTTAAATTCTCCGACGCCTGTTGTGGTGACAAACTCTCCTGCATCCATAGGTGTTGCGTTAGGATTTTCTACAACTTTAAATCCTTCATCACCTCCTGTAGTTGTATTGACGAACTCTCCTGCATCCATAGGTGTTGCGTTAGGATTTTCTCCAATTTCTAATAGAGGAGCTCCAGGAATTAAACTCAAAACTTTATTGGTCCAAACTTTTATTTTGTAAATTGCTCCTTTTATTGTTTTCTTGATTATCTTCCATTTTGTCATTATCAGAAGTGCACCAGCAATACCCAACAAGGCAGGACTTGTAAACACAAGTAACATTCTGGCTAAGAAAGTTGCCATTCCCTTTACAAATGGTGCAACAAGTAATTTCCATCCAGATAAGAGATTAAATATTTTTTTCCACCAGGGATCTTTGTTTTCATCATCAGAAATACTCACAAGACTTATATTAGAAAAAGCCGAGATTAATTCCTGATGATTTTTGTCTCTATCCATCTGAAATTCTCTTTCTTGAGATGGAGAAATTTGATTATCTTTTACAGTTTCTAATAACGAACTACTTTCTGCTGCAATTTTATTTAAGATGGAAACCTCTCCGGCTTCAACCTCAGATGGACTAGAATTTTCATTCAATCCAAGTGATCTCGCAGTATCTTCCTTTTCAAACGAAAAATTAAATCCTTTTTTGGCTGATGCTCCAAGTATACCTAATCCGGCAATATATGGTGTTGCACCAAATGCGTTTGCTAAAGATCCTGCAACTAGTCCTGCTCCACCAAGAGCAAGTCCGCCAATACCTCCAGCTAGAGCTAAACTTGCCTCTCCAATACCCTTCAAAGTAGGTTTTTGAGTTAATCCTAGTCCTGTATAAGCCATTTACATTTTCCTAAGGTGACATATAAGACATATCTTCTTCGCCGTAGATTTGCATTGGAGCTTTATTTTCCGTGTTTGTAGTATTTGTCGTTGTTGATGTTGCAGAATTAACATTTTGTGTATTATCCACATTATTCACTATTACCACTGTTGATGCTTCATCCGTAGGACCTGACTCTAAAACTTTGATTTCTTCGTCAATAGCCTCCAGTCGTTGAATTAATCGTTCATCTCTTCCATTCATCGAATCTTCAGGTGAAGATTCGGAGTTTAACTCCATCAAGATACCTTTCTTCTCAGCCTTTATCTTGTTGAGCCTATCTGTACCTTGTATACCCTCTGCAAGACTTTCACCTAGCATTGATCCTGCTAGTCCTCCTACAATTGAACCTGCTACAGTTCCGACAAAAGGAACAGGAATCAAACTACCTATCATACCTCCAGCAATTGCTCCGAGATAGGCTCCTCCATAAGTTCCTGCCATCTTTTTCAATCCATCAACAAAAACTTTATCTTCTGGTTCATCGCCTGCAAAAGGCCAATCATTACCTTCAGATTTATTTTTCTGCCATTGACTTATCAATTCACTAATATCATATGCCGCAAAGGCAGCAGATATAAACCAAGCTGCTTTTGCAAATGGCTTGAGAACTGCTTGAGCAACTTTATTTGTTGCCAACCATTTATCTAAAGCTGCAATTTTACTCCATGCTTTTCCTCTTTGTGCAGGATCAACTGAAGCCATGTAACTTGATGATGCACTTCTAGGTAAATTTTTAAGTCGAGCTATATCAAAGGCCTTTTGAAATCCTTGTTTTACTCTACCGCCTCTTTTGGGTGTAGACGTTGTTGGTTTAATCTCTGGTGATACTGGTTGTGGTTTACTATCCAACAAAAACTGTGTAGAATTAATTTTAGGTGGTCTTTTAGGTTTAGGTGGTTTTGGTGGCGGTAACGCTAAAGACTTGAGAGCTAATCTTCTTGGTCCTCCTCTTTTTGGAGTCGAAGTTGGTCTTGCTAGTCTAGTACCTGTACCTCGACTAAGACCGCCACGAGGTGTTCTTAACTTTCTCTGGGTTCTTCGTGTTGCAGTTTTTGCACCACGTATTGCACCCAAGGCCGCTGGACCACCAAACTCAATACCCATACCCTCAAAGAAGTTATCTAAATCATTTAAAAACTCTGAGATATTATCAACAGCTTCAGAGATTGTATTTGACCATTTATCAAAATCTTCTAAGAACTTAGGCAAAGCAGCCGTCAACGCAGTTAGTCCTATTAAGGGCAATAACTTCTCTAAAAGACTTTTTACTTTTCCTTTACCACCTGAATCTACACCTTTACCTATACCCATAATAGCAGAAACAAGTTCTTTGTTCTTTGTTTGTTCGTCTAATGCTTCTTCTCTTGCCTGAGAAGCCGGATCTTGAACTACCAGAATCGATCTTGTTTCTGCTAAGTCCTTGTGAATGTCATCTAACTTATCCAGACTTAATAATCCATATTGAGTCTGTTTGGACATCTCCTGTTGAAGTTCTGGAGTAGCAGTATCTTTTTTTATTGTATTGTCATCTGAGGATCCACCAAACATATTAAATCCTTTCTTGCCTGCTGCTCCCATAGCACCAAGGCCAACGAGATATGGTGTTGCTGTTGCACCAAATGCGTTTGCTAAAGATCCTGCAACTAGTCCTGCTCCACCAAGAGCAAGTCCGCCAAGGCCCAGGAAAACTTTTCCTGTACCTCCAGCTAGAGCTAAACTTGCCTCTCCAATACCCTCCAAAGTAGGTTTTTGAGTTAATCCTAGTCCTGTATAAGCCATTTATTATTTTTTACTTGCTGGTTTGTGGCCACTGCCCACATATAATCCAAACCACGCTGCGCCGGCACCCACAATAGTAGAAATGTAGGCTGCTTGTGCATTTGTTGGATCAGGTAAGTTCATAAACCATTGAGTTGAGTACCAGAACACATAACCATAGGCGACCATCAATAGTCTTGGAATCAAACGTAGAGTATCCATGAAACCCGCTGTTTGATTATACCAAGTCTTACTCTGATCGAATCCTTGAATTGTTAAAAAGTCTGATTTATCTACTTCGTATGTTTTTTCTCTAATAAGTACTTGTTTTTCATCTGCCATGTTATTTTCTTGCTTCAGCCTTTCGTCTTTCGTTTTCTTCCTTTATATAGCTGACGAGTAAGGAAACATAAATCGCTCTTTCCCATGGCAACATATTTTCTAAATCAGAATAACTGTACTTGTGATGTTGCATCAAAGCAAAGTTTGTCCTGATATGATTTTCAAGACTATTATGAGAAAGAGCTATACGAAAAAACTTTGCAATCCCTCCAATGTAATTTTATTTTTCTTCTTAGTCTTTGGATTAACAACATCGACAATATATCTTAGTTTAGGCATTGTCTCAAAAAACTTTTGAATCTCCAAAAACTGTTGAGAGTTTAAGCCATCATAAAAATCATTCAATTCTTTTTCTGTGAAATCTGCTCGTTCGTATACAGTTTCACCGTCAACAATCTTATCAGTACAATCACCAATAAGTTTGAAAGTCCTTTCTATCGTCATTGAACTATCGTCCATACCCAACAATTCATATGTTGGGTAACGCATGACCACAGTAATCGTATCTGTTAGTTTAATTTCTTTCTTGTGGTCTTTTGAAAACTCTACTTGAACTTCATCCAAAGGAATTTTCACATTTGCATATGTTTTTTCGTCATCTGGACAAAGAAGTTTTAACTCAGCTGTCTCGCCAACAGACTTTGCTCTAATGTTCAAAAAGATATACTCCAAATCAAATAAAGGCATACGATCAATTTCTAAAATTTCAAACGTACAGTTGTGTACAATTTGTTTTAGTGCACGAGCAATCATTGCCTCATTATTTTCTTCTAAAGCTAAAAGAAGTATCTTTTCTTCTTTTACTAGAAATGGTCTAAATGAAATCATCTCCTTTGTAGAAGGTATCTCCAACGGATAAGTTGGAATATTTAACATAGGTAAACTCATAATATTATTCTCCTGTTACATAATTAATTTCGATTATTAAGAATTTGATCTGATGGATCATTTGGTACTGGTTGAGCTGGTGTTGGTAAGTACTCGTTTGTATTGGGATTTAGCCAAGGACTACCGCCAGCTACTTTTTCATCAATAGTTTGTGGTTTAGAACCGTAAGTATCTGGTAACTGTGTAATTGGTAAAGTTTTTTCTGTTGTAGACGTTGGAGGACCTAATGACTCACTATCCCAATATCTATATGCAAATTCTACAGAAATTGTCTGATAACTGTCCGCTGACGTATTAGAAAATTCCTGCTGTGTTATTGTTTTAGGAAAAGCCTCGTATATGGTAACTTTGTATCCATCTTCATCATTTTTATCTAGTGTATAGAGTTCTATATTTTTTACATAATCTCTATAATATTTTACTTGCCAAGTTTTTCTACCCGAATCTCGATTTATTATGTAAGTCTGCCAATTTTCAAACCATTGTTTTTCAGGCATACCTGTCGTACAAATAAATGTTAGATTAATTGGGCCATACGTTGTACCGTGAACAATCTCTCTGACGGGACCATGTCTAAGATCATCTGTAGAAGTTCTCATGTTTTGTCCTGGAAATTGTATAGATTCGCATAAAAAATTTATTCGTTCACTTGTTCCTGAAGGAGAGTCTATAAAAACTCTATAACGATTTGTACGTTGTACGTCTCGATTTATAAATTGATCTTGGAATTTTGAAAAAGAACTAACTTTCTCTGAAACAAAACTTCCTTGGGACGCAGTTTCCGTTGATACATTTTGCGCCGGTACTGGTTGTGATGGTGTAGGGGTCTGAGTTCTTTTACGAGGAACATCCATACCAAACATACCGATAGCCATACTACATACTCCTTATTTTGTTATAAACAACTTCTGAAGAAACTCTACGTTTAGAATCCAAATCGCCAGAATAAAATCTCTGCACAGGCAATAAAACTGCAATCAGCATATCCTCTACAGGTATTCTTAAAAACATAGACTTTACATTTCTAGCCTTATATCTTCGAACGGTTACTTTTGATTTTCCGAGGCCTGAAATTTGTCTCCAGGTTAAATTTAATTTTTCCATTCTGTCATCAGCAAATGCTTCGGTCAATAAATTGAGAAATGCAACTCTCATGGGTATTGACAGAAAATGAAAATTTATACCTGTGAATCCATCTCTATTTTTTTCAACAGGTATCACTAAAGGAAATAAATCATAGAAGGGTAGTTTCTCAGCAGTCTGTGGCTGATAATGAAACAAATTCATCATCCCATAGTTTGGTTTAGCAGTTGCATAACCTTCTTCTATGTGCTGTTCGGCTGTCATGGTGGTTCCACCTAAAGATGTTATTTTTGATCTATACCATCTTGTAGATAGTTCTCTACCTTCAGCTGATTCCTTTATGTCGTCAAATAAACTCACCCAACTATTTATCTACGACTAACCAACTCCATAACCAGAACCTAGCTCTCCATAACTATTAAGTACTTGTGATGTGGCCGACATAGTATTTGCAACTTCAACTCTTGTACTATATCCGCCAGGGCCTTGAACTGTTATTTTGTGTGCTACTTTTGTAACTAACCAAATATTATCTAATCTATTTTCCCAAAGCTGACGTGCACCTTGTAATCCAGACTGTCCTGCACCGTAACCTAGATCAGGAAGATCAGCAAAGGCTAATTCACCTACTGACAATCGAGAACACCCTGGAATAGTAAACTCAAGCCTATGACTTCCTAAAACGTGACCAAGCTGCATAGTTCTCAACAGAGATATGTCGTCTGGGTTACTATTCCATGGATAGTTTACTTCATTATTGTTACTACTAATATTTGAATATCCTTTACTTCCCGTCGAACTAGTGTATTTTATTCTAGAATCTGGAAATTCAGTAATTGTTTTGTCTGAATGATAGTCATAGGTTTCTGAGACCAACGAGTACCTTTTATGCTTTAATTGTTTTTGATAATCAGATTTAAAAATATCGTATGACTTTTTGTAAGGGTTATGTTTAATTAATTTTCCTGCCCACAAACCACTAGATATTGTTCTGTATTTGTCGCCTAAAAATTTAATTGTGTAGTTGTTTGCTGTTAGCATACTATTAACCCATCCGCCATGAGATGTTCCTTGAGTTGAACTAACATTAAATCCTTGAGTATCAGAACTGTTAGATAAAGTAAAATATAAGTTTGGTGTTTCTGCTTTTTGTAAAGCAGGAACAAAGTTGAATCCTCCAGAACCATCCATTCTTGTAGAAGTCTCATAGAAAAGAAAATCTGTTTGTCTACCTTTAAATAGTGTAGAAGTGTCAGCTGTTTTTCCTTTTGGCCCCTTTGATCTAGAATTTGTCTTAGGATTACATTGTGCCATAGGAACTAATTGGCTAATAAATTCATATGGACGAATGTTTGTTGCAATTTGGTGATAGATGTCCAGTGTTTCTTGTTTTAAAATTGGTTTATATGTTTGTATTTCTTTCTTTAGAACGCTCTCGACCATAGTATCTAAAGTTCCCTGATATGCTTTAGAAACTCGAATTCTTCCATTTTTTAACATTTCTGGAGAACAAAAATGAAGACGATAATCCAACCAAGCAGTTGGTCCTCCGCCTTCATTAGCCGCAGTCATATTTTCAACTTTGTATATAAAAAGTGGATGTGTGGTAAAATCTAATCCAAATTCAGGAATACCAACCTCGCTTGCCCCATTAGTTTCCAATTGAAGATATAATAACTCATGACCTATAATTGGTCCTGCCTGAAATAAGTTTACGTTATCGTGTAAACTGATGTGGCCCGTCACACCTACTCTCTCTATATCTTCAAAAATTTGTATTTCTGTGATTAGAGGACCAATTGGATATTGATTTCCTGGGCCATGATGAATTTCTGCGACTTTTATTTTAAATCCTCCTGGACGAACTCCAGGAAGATTTGCAGATCCAATTTCATCTAGCGCATCGTAAATATTCATAAAACAAATTCTTTAATAAGAGAAAGATATTCAGTTTCAAATTGAGAAAGATATGCTGGATTTAATAGGCTGATTCTTTTACGTTTTTCATTCAATTTTTCTTCATACTCAAAATTTGTGATCGGAGTTGCTGTAGGTTCATCAGCTAATTCAACGGTTATCATAACATTACTATCACCAGAAGACTGAGCTATTTCATGGTGATGTATTGCATTTGGGTCCGAATATTTGTCTAAAATGTATTTGTTTAATACATTAGTTGACATTGGCCACTCGTAGTATCTATCATAAATTTTATTTACGAGTAATATTACCCAATAATATTTTGGAGAACCATATAGTCTGTTGGCCAATAGTTCTGGACTATCTCCATCTTTAACGGTGTATTTTGTAACACCTGTTTTTCTTTCAATAACACCCGATCTTGCAATAACCCTAATGAGTATATCTTGTATTTCCTTAGTAACTCCATTTCCTGTTGGATCATAGTTTATTGTTGGATATAAACTGTTAAAATAATAAGACATAATTAATATCCCTGCATTATTGCCTTTCTGTCAAGTAACTGAACTTCTTTAAAAGACATACTAATATCTGTCTGTACAGGAGAATTATCTGTGGCAAAAGTTTGAAATCTATCTCCACCATATTTGACACTTAATCCTGTTAATGCACAAAATCCAATTTTATTCATTTGTGCTAATTCGCCAGAAGGAGACATATATTTAATTTTAAAGAATAACGGTATTTCATACAATCTACCTAATTGACCAGGATTCAATAAATCTGGAGCCTGACCTATCTTTAAGAACTTTATTATATTCTGAACAGCTCGTTGTTCTCCCTGATGCGTTGGTTTAAAAGAAAAAGAATATTCAAAGGTACGAAACTGAGGACCTGAATAATTTACCAAGACATTGTTGAACGCGGCTCTACCTGTAGCTCCTTGGACAGCTGCTGAACCCAAAAGGTTACCTGCAGCAATTAAGACTGTAGCTGGTAAAGTACTATCTCCTAAACCTTCAGAAACTCTTTGTTTAATAGATTCCACCACACCTGAAGTAGAAATGCCACCAGCTGCATCTTGCATTATTTGTCCAGCCGTTCCTGCCACAAGTTCATTCATCATACTAACATCACCTTCGTCCCAAGAATGTCCATAAGCCGTACCTACTCCTGTAGGAATGGGTAAACAAATATTACTTATACCCTGTACAGGAGAAAGAGTAAATGAATTTTCTGAATGATTATTTCCCACAGCTATACCCGTTCTCTTGTAGGACCAAATTTCCATCCAAGTTGGATGAGATGTTTCTAAATCTCCTGGATACTGAACAACTCCTCCTCCAAGTCCCACGAATTCGTTTGCATCATATGGAATTGAACTTACTTGACTACCAGGTCCTCCAAATGCATCTAGCCCTATGGAAGACAAACCTCCCGGACCTATGACATCTTCCATAGCTGCAGCTTCTACAGAAGATAAATTGCCCGTTTGTACTGATTCTAGTCCCGCATCAATAAGATCAGGAGGAATTCCTTGAGTTTGAAGATATGATCTTGTAGAAGTAATTGCTGCTGCTTTAATTGCTGCGGCTGGATCACCTCCATTTGCAATGTCAATGGCAGCATTTGCAACTGTTGCTACTGGATGACCAGGTGTGGGATAAAACTTACCATTTTGATAGGATACAATACCTCCGCTATATCCATTTACTGCTCCGTTAACTGCATTATTAACAACACCATTAGCAACTGAGCTAAGTAGATTTTTATTGATAAATCCCATACATGGTCCTCTAAATAGTATAACTATTTATATGGAAAAAAAGAATTATACTAAACGAAAGCCATACAAAGGAAGGTTTGTTCCTAACGAACCTGACAAGTATAAAGGGAATCCACGGAATATCATCTATCGTTCCATGTGGGAAAGACACTGTATGCGTTACTTTGATAATAACGTAAACGTGTTGGAATGGGCTAGTGAAGAAATAGCAATTCCTTATGTCTCTCCTTTAGACGGAAAAGTTCATCGTTATTATCCAGACTTTTGGGTAAAAGTAAAACACGGCCCAGAACATAGAATATGGTTAATTGAAGTCAAACCAGAGAAACAAACTAAACCTCCAACAAAAGGTAAAAAAGTAACTAAAGGTTATCTATATGAAGTTCGTGAATATGGAAGAAATACTGCTAAATGGGAAGCGGCAAAGAACTTTTGTGAAAAACAAGGATGGGAGTTTAGTGTCTGGACGGAAAAAACTCTAGGTATGAAATAAAAAAACCCCGCCGAAGCGGGGTTTTGTCTAAATGACTATTATGCTTCTGCTAGTTTAGCAAAATAGTCCAAAGTATCATCATCGTCATTTGACACACTTTCAGCAACATTCTCTACAGAAAATGTTTCCTCAACTGGTGGTCGTGACTTAGATGCATAAGACTCAACAGTTCCTGATACAGAAGTTCCTGTAAGAACCTTGTTCAGTTTTTCCTTCAGTTCATCATACGTCTTGAAGTTACTTGGTGCCAAAAACTCTTGTAGGCTATGTAACTTCTCATTATAAAGTTTTTCAAGGCGAGCATCGTTACCATCAAAAACCGCTGAAGGAGAATCAAACTCGGACTTATCATAGTTCCAATATCCGTCCACCTTACGAATTTTGAGTTTGAAGTTTGCACCTTGCCAAAGATCAAATGGATTCAAAGGCTGTTCGTCATCAAATGCTGGATTCATGGCTTCGGTAATCTTATCAAAGATTTTCTTGCCAAACCGGAACAACCGGACTGTGCCATCATTCTCTGGGTGCTTTGGATCACTCACAACAAGAATGTTGGAGTAATACTTTAGAACTCGCTTTTGCTTTCGGGCAATTTCCTTATCGGATTCCGTTCCGCTATTCCAGAGTTCAGTATTGTACTCAGATACCGGATCGTTCTTGCCTAGTGTGGTTAGTGAGTTCTCAATGTACCAACCACCGGGACCATTAAACGCATGACTCCAAACACGAGCCCAAGGAAGATCCTCTCCTTCTGGTTGTGGTAGAAATCGAATGACTGCATAACCGTTGCCGGTCTTATCGAGGTCTGGTTTCCAAAGACGAGTATCTTCAAATGAAGTGCTGCCTGTGGTGGATTGTAACTTATTCAGTTCGGTTTGTAGTTTTTCAAAAGAGCCTGACTTGCTCTTTAGGTCTGCAAAAGACATATCTTATATTCTCCGTATTATCGTATGTTAAATGTATAGTTGATAGACTGTATCGGCGCCTATCAATACTATTTAGTATATCATGTATTTTTGTTTCTGTCAAGAGTTTTACTTAAAAGGTGGTCCAAGAAACCAACACACCAATGAATGTCGAATTCCTTTTGTTACCTCTGCAACTCGATGAGTCATGTGTGATGGAAAGAAAATCAATGATCCTCGTTTAAGTTTATGCGAAGTAATTTCAATTTTGTCTTTATGTTGGCTTGCAAACTCAAAATCTCCACCTTCAAACTTATCATTTAATACCAAAGACATACTTATTTTTCTTACATTACCATAAAGCCATTTATTTTCCGAATTTGAGTATTTTGCTAAATGACAACCTTTACCGTCTGCGTGAAAATTATAGAAACCTCCTGGACCATATCGTGTAATTTGACAAGATTCTGCTCCTGTAATTTCATAGTTCCATCCAGCATCTCGATTTGCTGTCATCATGTATGGCCAAATTAAATCATAAAGCCATTGTTCGTTTGACCAGCAAATATCACTAATTCGTGCTTTATTATTTTTTCCTGTTACTTCTTTAATGCCTGTTTTTCTTTCTTCATCGGTAACTTCTGTGTTCAATGATACACTAGATTCTTCCCAATTACCTTCAGCAAGTTTAATAATTTTATTACAAGTCTTTAGTGTAATTTGTTTTTCTGGCCACATCAACCCTTCATTAATTGTAATAGACATTATTCACGTTCTTCATCATCTGTTTTTCCAATCTCTGCTTCAATAAGAGCAGATACAAAGGCTTGAGGAGTAATTTCGTTACGGACGGCAGAAATGATAAACTCTGCCATTTGAATTTCTTTTTCCAACCAAAACTTTTTTCGTTTCAGTTCGTCAAGTTGTGCATGATATTCTTCAAGTTGTTTTTCTTTGCGAACTTTATTCTCAATGATATCAGTGATAGAAATAATATTTTTCATTCTGACAATCTCAATTCGTGCAACATCTGTTCAAGTTCTTCAATATAAATTTTTTCTTTTTCTATTTCATCTGTTGCATCAGGTTGAAAGATAACTTGCCATAATCCACAATGCAACATCTCATAATATTCAATTCTTTTCTTAGCTTCCGCTATACATTCTAATAATATTTCTTGATTAGCAGTCACAATAAAGAATGGTAAAGGGGGAAGTGGCCACTCCCCCCAATACCTTAGTCATACTTATTAGTCTCGTTTTGTAAAGATCCAATAAATGACGCCAAGAGCGACTAAACCAACTAGTCCCTGGCTGCCTAGCGATGCCACTAGGCCAGTGATATTCCCGATGACATCTACGGGTAGAAAGATCATATCTGATCCGAAAAGTACCTGAAGTACTACTGCTAGAGCGATAAGACTTACTGCAACTTCAGAAATCTTATTGATCCAGCCCTTTACATTAGCTATTACATCAGCCATGTTAACCTCCTTTGGTTATGTGTTGATCCTCTCGTACATTTCTTCGTGTGTAATGTAGTTGAGGTTTGGAATGCCTTCCCATTCCTCGATTACTCGATTAATCCTATCAAAGTCTTTTATTGATTTTGGATTAACTTTGTAATACTGTATGTGTGGGAACTTTTCAAATACAAGTTGGTGTTGTTTAATCCAGTTTTCTGGAGGTATCATTCCACCATCTTCTTTAATGTAGCAGTCTGTTCCCTTATACACATTGTTTACGTTCTCCGTTTCGGAATATAAATCCATACCTACAAGATATAACTCTTTTGTGGTTTCTTCAAGAGATGCAAAGAGATTGCATAAAGCGCCTGAACAAAAACTATAGTCCGAATTGCCGGGTAATGATTCTGTCTTTCTTACTTTATCTTCTGGTGCTACCCATGTAATCCATAGGCCTGCACGTTTATCTCCTAAAACAATATCGATGTTTGATGGATGTACGTCCACTCCGTTTTCACGGACTCTGGTTAAATAATCTTCTCGGATTTGTCTCAAGCGATCCAAATCTTGACCGCTCATTACAAATTCATTCCAACCTTCAACCCGAGGACTTTCATGAATAAAGGACTCTAAATCAACAATGTCCTGTTGGGATATATGAGATGGAGTTACTAGTTGTTCGTATGCCTCTTCTGGCAATCTACTCCAATCTCTAAAATATACTACATTATCTTGACAGTAGCCTGACCTATAGATTTCATGTGACATTTCAATATCACAACAAACCAAATAGTCTGGTGTAAAATCTCTATAAAGAGCATTACAACCATAAACTACTACTTTTTGCTGAAGATCCGGGAGGTCTAAACCTATCCGAGATTCCCCGTTTCCTAAGCAAATAACTTTACTAGTATCTTTATTTATCATTTTTACGTTCTTAATGCTGCCCAACTAGCTGGAAATTTCTCTCTGGCAATTTCGTCAATCATCCAAGCAATTTCTTGTGTTTCCTCTTGTGCATCATCTTTACATCGAAGATTACAAACACGAGCAAACGCATATAAACTTCCGGACCAGTACCACTCGGTCATCATATTCTGTGGCAAAATCATTCTAGCCTGTTCTGGAGCAACTCCAGACTCAATCATTCTCTCATAAAGCTCTATTGCATCAGAGCACAAGTCTTGAACTGGCCTTCCTGTTCTTGTTTCACGATCCAACCACTCAACTTCTACATCACTACTACCTTGTTTTTTATCCACAGGACGACCACGCCACACATCTGGATAATAGAAAGATGGTTTCTCGTCCACATATCGACGACTGACCTCATTCCAACAAAGTCCAACTGTGTGTTTGACTAATTGACGAGCAACAAATACTGGTGCGCCAATATGAAAAGAAAGTGAACAATGGCCGAACGGTGACCAATGTTCATGCTTCGCCAAATAATTTATCAGTCTTTTATCTTTATCAGAAAGTTCAAAAATACCTGGTCCAGGTAAATTTCTATGCCACTGCGTTCTCTTAGAAAAAGATACACGAGCAGCATCTACTACTGTTTTATCTGTACCCATACTATCAACAAATTCACAAAACATTATACTCCAACCTCCTTAACAAATTCCCAATATCTTTGATTATACCACCGCTTCTTACCTTCAGCATTAAGAGCAAACCATCCGTACTGCTCATCAAATTGAATTAATTTTACAGCAACTTTTTTATTTGTTCTAGTTTCTTTTAGAATAATTTGTTTTTCTCTGAGCGAAATATATCCACTCTTTCCTAACTTCTCAATCATTTATATAGTTATTTCCTGAATATTCTTCATTCTTGTTTATCTTATACGATTTACTGCCATCTTCCTCTATTCTTACATCTGTTCTTGTGTTGTAGAGTACTTCCAACATTCTTTTAATATAATTCGGAAGTTCATCAGAATTATTTGATGTTGGATCCATTAAAGTACCATCACTCGTATGGCTTAATATTCCTAAGCAGTGACCAATTTCATGTCTCAAAGTATTTTCTACACTATCACATTGATATGTAGTATGCTTTCTTGCATTGATTATAATGTTACAGGATTTAAACCAATAGTTTCCGTTAGTATCACTTTTCCATCTCCAATTTGCTCGACCACAATAGGGAGCATCTTCTTGAGATTCTCCATCATAAACAATTTCAGAACCTACCTGTGTAAAAACAAATCCAAGTTCTTTCCATATATCTAGTGCCTTATGATCCAAAGGAAGATTAGATAAAGAAATCCAACTTGTGGGCCAACGTATAATTGGACCATCTAGTTTAAATGCATTATATTTGTATACTAACTGATAATCTTCTTTAGTATACAAACCTCCGTCACCATCAATACCTCCTTGAGTATTACCTTGACAACCAATTCCGGATAAAATAAGTAGAGAAATTAAAAGTTTTTTCATAATGTTTGGCTCCTCAGGATGGATTCGAACCACCGACCGGACGGTTAACAGCCGTCTGCTCTACCACTGAGCTACTGAGGATTATTCTATCGTTTGAAATCCTCTATCATCCAAAGAATAAACCACA
>Ga0129342_1000711_pt1 | contig 14717 bp, 10 predicted proteins | sample CPBDNA_5_FD_94426 | JGI IMG/M metagenome (GOLD analysis project Ga0129342, IMG submission 94426) | Freshwater to marine salinity gradient microbial communities from Chesapeake Bay, USA - CPBay_Sum_15_0.2_DNA | ecosystem: Environmental > Aquatic > Marine > Coastal | place: USA: Chesapeake Bay...
AACGGATTGCCATTGTTTTTTGCGCCATCGGTTACTTGTCCATAATACACAATATGGTCACCAACTTCGTGGAATTGAATGATTTCTCCAGCTAAATATCCTAACGAATCTTTTAAAATGGGGAGTTTATTCGCTATTAATTCAACAGTGCTAAAGCGCTCTTCTTGTGTGCTTTTGGGATTTGCAAAAGCATTGGAAACATCCTCCTGGTTTTCAGCGAGAATGTTTATCGCAAAGGTGTTACTTTTTTGAAAGGCTTTGTTGGTGGTAGATTCCGTTTTGAGGCAAAACAATACTATGGGTGGCTCTAGGGAAACCGAAGTAAAAGAATTTGCCGTAAAACCAAAGGGTTGATTGTTGTACGAGGTGGTAATTACGGTTACACCAGTAGCATATTGCCCGCATATATCACGAAAGTCTGTTTTTTCCATGACGCAAATTTCGTTAAAATTTGTAATTTTATACCAAAGACCTATTATAACTCCAAAGAGTTTACAGAGCTTTTATTGGCACAACCTTTAAGTCGTTCCTCTATCTTTTTAGGTCAGTATTTAGGAGTTGCCTTTTCTTTATCTATGAGCTTAATTCTTGGTTTGGGTGTCCCATTTATCTTTTATGGACTCTTTATGTCCCCTGTTATCTGGGATTTTTCTCTCTTACTCATTACAGGAACATTTCTGACTTTTATTTTTACAGCATTGGCATTTAACATCGCGCTATCGAATGAAAATAAGATTAAAGGATTTGGATATGCTATTTTACTTTGGCTTTTCCTTGCTATTATTTACGATGGATTGTTTTTAATGAGTTTGATACTTTTTGACGATTATCCACTGGATAAATTATCTCTTTTTGGCATAATGCTGAATCCTATAGATTTATCTAGAACATTGATATTGCTTAAGCTTGATATTTCGGCATTATTGGGTTATACTGGAGCTGTGTTTAAGAAGTTTTTTGGAACGAATTATGGACTTTTTATTTCCTTCTTATCTCTAATAGTTTGGATAACTGTTCCAGTAATGCGGATCATATTTAAGTCAAAAAAGAAAGATTTTTAACAAACTCTTTTGTGGTTTTGGGTACCTAAAAACCGGAAGTTTGAATATTGAAGAGGAGTTGGATTAATTTATAGCTAAGATTATACTTTAAAATACACTTCTTCAAAAGGCACACGAAAGCGTTTTCCATATACGCCTTCAGGCTTTCGTATTCCACAGCCAATCACCATGTTGATTTCAGCCCCTCTGGGCAATTTTAGTATTTTTTTAATTCTGAGGGTATCACTCCCTTCCATGGGGCAGGTGTCGTAACCCACCGCTGCCATACTAATCATAAAGTTTTGAGCTGCCAATGCCGCACTTTTGTGCGCTACCACTCTGAGGTCACTCCAACGGGTTTGTCGATAGACAGGGCGGAATAAACCAATCAGTTGAAATGTCCAATATTTAAGCGCTCCGAAAATACCTAGAAAATTCGCGTATAGAGTTGGGATAAGTTTTTGATAATAATTGAGCACCATTTTTTTTTGATGCATTTCTTTTTGTGCCTCGGGTTGAGTAAAAACCTGATTAAAGTGGGCTATATTGGCTTGAGCTTTTTTTCGCCAAGTGTCTTTTCGAGTAACCACCACAATCAGTTGATTTGCGGTAGTTGCTGCTTTTTGATTCATACATGCTTTGGCAATCTTTTGAAGTAAGGTTTTATCAGTAATATGATGAAATTCCCATAATTGTAGATTACTACTAGTTGGTGCCAAAGATGCATTAACAAGACACTGTTTGACTATGGCATCATCAAGTGGCTCATCTGAGTAAATCCTTACAGAGCGTCTATAATTAATCGCTTCTGTAACTGTTTTTTCTGTCATGAAAAATATTTTAAAAAGCGTTTAATGAACTTAAAATTATTTCCATAAGGCGCATAACGCTGTTTTGGATCAAACCAAGTGGGGCGTTCCACATAGGGTTTGTAATGCGTAAACGTATCAAACGAGTATTTTCCGTGATAACTACCCATACCGCTGTGCCCAACACCGCCAAAGGGAAGTTTATCATTGGTGAAATACAGAATAACATCATTTATCATGCCCCCACCATAGCTGTATTTTTTCATAAGATTTTGCGCCCATTTTTTACGTTGCGAAAACACATAAAAAGACAAAGGTTTTTCAAAATGTGTAATGGTTTGGTGGATTTCAGCTTCATCCTGATACGTTAAAATAGGCAGCAATGGTCCAAAAATTTCATCTTCCATTAAACTGTTATTTAAATCGTTCAGTTCAATTAGCGTTGGTGCAACATAACGGTCATTTTCATCAACATTACCCCCAAATAAAACATTTTGTCCTTTGAGTAGCTCCTTCATTTTTGACACATGACCTCGATGCACCAAACGTGCATAATGGGGAGATTGTTGTGGGTTTTTGCCATACACGCGCACAATTTCAGTCTTTAATGCTGCTACCAAATCTGGGTAGATATTGTGATGAACTAAAATATAATCAGGCGACATACATACCTGTCCACAGTTTAAAAATTTTCCCCAAACAATACGTCTTGCGCTTACATTAATATTAGCCGTATGATCAACGATACAGGGATTTTTTCCACCCAGTTCAAGGGTAGTAGGTGTTAGGTGTTCTGCTGCTGCTTTTGCTATGATTTTAGCAATTTGGACGCCTCCCGTAAAAAAGATATAATCCCATCTGATTTGGAGTAATTCTTTCGCTACTTCAGGACCGCCATTAGCCACATAAACCCACTCTGGGGGGAAAACTTCTGAAATAATCTTTTGTAAGAGCTCTGCTGTTTTTGGTGCGTGTTCGGACGGTTTCAGAACAACTGTATTTCCCGCTGCCACTGCAGCAATAAGAGGGTTTAGCGCCAATTGAAACGGATAATTCCATGGTGCAATATGTAGCGTTACTCCATAGGGTTCGGGTACAATCCAATCTTTACTAGGAAAATTCAACCATTTTCCGGGTATCCGTTTTGGCTTTGCCCAGTACTTAATGTTTTTTATGGTTGTTTTGAGTTCTTGGAGTGTCACATGGATTTCAGCTAACCAAATTTCGGCTTCGGGTTTTGCCAAATCATGCTGTAATGCATCTATAATTTCCGCTTCGTTTGACGTAATACACCTTTTAAGCGCGGATAAATGTGAAATTCGCTTTTGGATACTAAGCGTATTTCCAGCATCATAAAAAGCAGCTTGATTAAATTTCACTTCCTTTAATGTGTTATTTTTAATCATGAGCAATATTTTCCGCTTTTTTATAGCGAATATGTAAAAATATAGTTTTCAATTGTTAAAACCACCTCTTTTTTTACTTTTAACTTTTTATTGAATAGACCCAAAACATATTCCCCTTATTGACACTCGTTTTGTATTTTAGCAAATTCTTATTTCAAAGAAAACTATGGGACATAATCGCTACTCTAAAACTGTAACACAAGATCCTAGTCAACCGGCGGCGCAGGCAATGCTACATGCGATTGGTCTCACAGATGAAGATTTTCAAAAACCTTTGGTGGGCATTGCGAGTACTGGATACGAAGGTAACCCCTGTAATATGCACCTCAACGACTTGGCTGTCGAAATCAAAAAAGGTACAAGTGAAGCAGACTTAGTTGGGCTTATTTTTAACACCATTGGCGTTAGCGATGGTATTTCAATGGGAACTCCTGGAATGCGTTTTTCGCTACCTTCTCGTGATTTAATTGCCGATTCTATGGAAACGGTTATGGGAGGAATGTCCTATGATGGAATGGTTGCGGTTGTTGGTTGTGACAAAAATATGCCTGGGTCTGTCATGGCAATGCTTCGACTTAATCGCCCAAGTATTATGGTCTATGGGGGAACAATTGCTTCGGGCTGTGTGGCAGACAAAAAGCTTGATGTAGTTTCTGCATTTGAAGCTTGGGGTGAAAAAGTTGCAGGCACCATAAACGAGGCGCAATACAAAGAAGTTATTCATAATGCATGTCCTGGTGCGGGTGCTTGTGGTGGTATGTACACCGCAAATACCATGGCGTCTGCCATTGAGGTTTTAGGTCTTTCGTTGCCGTATAATTCTTCAAACCCAGCGGTAAGCCAAGAAAAAATTGATGAATGTGTTGAAGCTGGAAAAGCAATGCGTTTGCTTATTGAAAAAGACATTAAGCCTAAAGATATTGTAACTAAGAAATCTCTCAAAAATGCTATTCGATTGGTTACGGTTTTGGGTGGCTCTACCAATGCTGTACTTCACTTTTTAGCAATTGCACGAGCTGCAGATGTTGAGTTTACATTAGCCGATTTTCAACGTATTAGCGATACTACCCCATTTTTGGCTGATTTAAAGCCGAGTGGTAAATTTTTGATGGAAGATGTTCATCGTGTGGGTGGTATTCCTGCTGTCATTAAATTTATGCTTGATAACAATATGCTTCACGGCGATTGCATGACCGTTACTGGTAAAACACTTGCCGAAAATATGGCAGATGTGCCATCGCTCACTGAAAACCAAAAAGTAATTCGACCACTAGACAACCCTATCAAGGAAACAGGGCATATTCGTATTTTGTTTGGAAACCTTGCTTCAGATGGTTCTGTGGCCAAGATTACAGGCAAAGAAGGACTCTCATTTGAAGGTCCTGCTCGGGTGTATGACGGGGAATTTGCTGCAAATGCTGGAATCAAAGCGGGAGAAGTTCAAAAAGGCGAGGTTGTGGTTATACGATACGAAGGCCCTAAAGGTGGTCCAGGAATGCCCGAAATGCTCAAACCTACTGCTGCCATTATAGGTGCAGGACTAGGGAAAGATGTGGCACTTATCACTGACGGTCGTTTTTCGGGTGGCACACATGGATTTGTAGTAGGTCATATTACTCCTGAGGCTCAATTAGGAGGTGTAATTGGTCTTGTTGAAAATGGCGACATCATTCGCATTGATGCGCAATCAAATGAACTACACGTACATTTAAGTGATGAGGAACTTGCCAAGCGTCGTATTGAATGGAAATCCCCAAACTTAAAAGTACAAAAAGGAGTGTTGTACAAATATGCACAAGCAGTAGCTACGGCTTCTGAAGGTTGTGTAACAGACGAATAGCGCATGACATCTAAAAAAAACATTACAGGTTCTGAAGCTTTAATCCATTGCCTCCTCGCAGAAGGAGTTGATCTCATTTACGGGTACCCCGGCGGTGCTATCATGCCTTTTTACGATGAGCTTTATAAATTTCAAGACAAACTACAGCACGTACTTACACGTCACGAGCAAGGGGCAACACATGCTGCTCAGGGTTTTGCTCGTGTGAGTGGAAAAGTTGGTGTTTGTGTGGCTACTTCTGGTCCTGGGGCTACAAATTTGGTTACCGGCATTGCCGACGCTATGATTGATTCCACACCGATGGTGTGCCTTACAGGTCAAGTGCCCTCACATTTGTTGGGTTCAGATGCATTTCAAGAAACAGATATCATTGGTATTTCAACCCCTGTTACGAAGTGGAATTATCAAATTACAGATGTTACCGAAATTCCAGAAGTAATGGCAAAAGCGTTCTATATTGCGCGCTCTGGTCGTCCGGGTCCTGTGCTTATTGATATTACCAAAGATGCACAATTTGCTTCATTTGATTTTAGTTATACCCCATGCACGGGAGTAAGAAGTTATAAGCCTGTTCCAGAAGTGAATCCAACTACCATTGATGAAGCGGCTGCCATAATCAATCAAGCAAAAAAACCCTTAATCGTGTGGGGGCAGGGCGTTATTTTGGGTAAAGCTGAAGCTGAATTTAAATCCTTTGTAGAAAAATCAAATATTCCTGCTGCATGGACAATTTTAGGTGTTTCTGCTATTGCTACAGATCATCCATTGAATGTAGGTATGGTAGGAATGCATGGAAACTATGGCCCAAATAAACTAACCAACGAATGCGATGTACTCATTGCCATTGGAATGCGTTTTGACGATCGCGTTACTGGAAATTTGGAATCCTATGCAAAGCAAGCCAAGGTTATTCATTTAGAAATTGACCCTGCTGAAATCAATAAAAATGTTTCGGCTGATGTAGCTGTCTTGGGTGATGTTAAGCAAACCCTTCCTATGTTAACTGAAAAAGTAGATGCAAAATCCTATGCCAATTGGTTTGCGGAGTTTAAAAAGTTTGATGAGATAGAATTTGAAAAAGTCATCAAAAACGACTTGCATCCAACCAAAGAGGGGCTAACTATGGGTGAGGTGCTTAAAGAAATTAACCGTGCGTCAAATAACGATGCCGTGATTGTTTCAGATGTTGGACAACACCAGATGATTGCTTGTCGCTATGCACGTTTTTCAAACTCGAAGAGTAATGTGACTTCGGGAGGTCTGGGTACAATGGGCTTTGCACTTCCTGCAGCTTTAGGGGCTAAAATGGGAGCTCCAGATCGCGAGGTAGTTGCCATTATTGGTGATGGTGGTTTTCAGATGACCATTCAAGAATTAGGAACGATTTTTCAAACGCAAGCTGCGGTAAAAGTAGTGGTACTGAATAACGACTTTTTAGGAATGGTGCGGCAATGGCAGCAACTGTTTTTTGACAAACGCTATGCTTCTACTGAAATGGTAAACCCAGATTTTGTTAAAATTGCCGAGGGCTATTTTATTGATGCAAAACGTGTAACTTCCCGTGAGGAGCTAGGTAAAGCCGTTGATGAAATGATAGCTTCTGAAAAGCCCTATTTCCTTGAAGTTTGCGTAGAAAAAGAAGATAATGTATTCCCGATGATTCCTTCTGGGGCATCGGTTTCTGATATTAGATTGTCGTAATTATGGAAAAAAAATATACCATTTCAATTTATACCGAGAACAGTGTTGGCTTGCTCAATCGTGTTTCAGCCATTTTTCAGCGAAGACATATCAATATCATAAGCATAACATCTTCGGCATCAGAAATTGAAAATGTATCTCGTTTTGTGATTGTAGTAAACCTTACTGAGGAAGCGGTAAAGAAAGTGGTAGGGCAAATTGAAAAACAAATTGAAGTTATTAAGGCATTTTATCATACCGATGAAGAAACTATTTTTCAAGAGTCTGCGTTATATAAGGTAGCATCAAAATCATTGTTTGAAGAGCGTCACATTCAAAATATCATCAAGAACAGCCATGCAAATATTGTAACGGTTAACACCGAGTTTTTTGTTATTGAAAAAACAGGTTTTCGCCATGAAACGGAACAATTATATAACGATTTAGCACCTTACGGATTGTTGCAATTTGTACGCTCAGGTCGCATTTCGGTGACTAAATCCCCAATGAACATAAAAGCATTATTAACAAAATTAAACGATTAAATTCCTAACAATGAGTAATTATTTTAATACCCTATCCCTTCGTGAACAATTACACCAAATGGCACAATGCCGATTTATGGATGCCTCTGAATTTTCAGATGGAATTAAAGCACTGAAAGGAAAGAAAATTGTAATTGTGGGCTGTGGCGCACAAGGTCTTAATCAAGGTTTAAACATGCGCGATTCGGGTTTAGATGTGTCGTATGCGCTGCGCAGTAGCGCTATTGAGCAAAAGCGCGCTTCATATGTAAACGCCTCTTCTAATGATTTTCCTGTTGGTACATATGAGGAAATGATTCCAACGGCAGATTTGGTTATTAATCTTACTCCCGATAAAAATCACACTTCTGTTGTAAATGCCGTTATGCCGCTGATGAAAAAAGGCGCAACCTTATCTTATTCACACGGGTTTAATATCGTAGAAGAAGGAACACAAATTAGAGAAGACCTCACCGTTATTATGGTAGCACCAAAAAGCCCAGGCTCTGAAGTTCGTGAGGAGTACTTACGTGGTTTTGGCGTGCCTACACTTATTGCCGTTCACGATGCCAATGACCCTGAAGGAAAAGGATGGGCGCAAGCCAAAGCCTATTGTGTGGGTACTGGAGGTCACCGCGCAGGGGTGCTACAATCTTCGTTTATTGCCGAAGTGAAATCTGACCTTATGGGTGAGCAAACGATTTTGTGTGGTGTACTTCAGACAGGTTCCATTTTATGTTTTGATAAAATGGTTGCCGAAGGAATTGATCCTGCCTATGCAGCAAAATTGATACAATACGGTTGGGAAACGATTACCGAAGCGCTTAAGCACGGAGGCATCACTAACATGATGGATCGCTTATCAAACCCTGCAAAAATTAAGGCATTTGAGTTGTCTGAGGAATTAAAAGAAATCATGCAGCCATTGTTTAACAAACACATGGATGATATCATTTCTGGACATTTTTCTAAAACCATGATGGAAGATTGGGATAATGATGACAAGAACTTACTTTCTTGGCGTGCGGCTACTGGTGAAACCGCCTTTGAAAAAACCAATCCTACCGATGCTAATATTGATGAGCAAACCTATTTTGATCAAGGTGTGCTTATGGTAGCTTTTGTTCGTGCAGGAGTTGAATTGGCATTTGATACAATGGTTGCAGCCGGCATTAAAGACGCATCTGCCTATTACGAGTCACTTCACGAAACACCGCTTATTGCCAACACGATTGCGCGTAAAAAGTTATTCGAAATGAATCGTGTGATTTCAGACACAGCTGAGTATGGCTGCTACCTTTTTGACCATGCCTGTAAACCATTGTTGACTTCGTTTATGAAAACAGTAGATACTTCTGTGATTGGAACAGCATTTGGCGCAGATAGCAATGGTGTTGATAATCAAAAACTTATTGCAGTGAATGACCAGATTCGCAATCACCCCATTGAGCATATTGGAAAAACCCTTCGTGCATCAATGACTGCTATGAAGCGAATTGTATAAGTGAGACCACTGCTTGACATATCAACAATTGAAGCTGCTGCCAACCGGGTACAGGCAGCTGCAGTACCAACGCCATTTGAGGAACATGCGCGTCTTAGTGAGTTATATGATGCCACTATTTCAGTAAAGCGTGAAGACTTGCAACCAATACGCTCGTTTAAAATTCGTGGTGCGTTCAATAAAATTTCATTGCTAAACGATGCCCAATGCGCCAACGGAGTAGTATGCTCTAGCGCAGGAAACCACGCACAAGGGGTTGCCTATGCATGTAATCATCATAATATTCATGGTACTATTTTTATGCCCACACCTACTCCTCAGCAAAAAGTGTCTCAAGTGGCGATGTTTGGCGGTGAAAATGTTACTATCAAGTTGGTAGGTGATACCTATGACGATTGCTATGAAGCAGCAAAATCATTTGTTTCCGAAACAGGAAAAACATTTATTCATCCTTTTGATGATGAAGATGTTATCGCTGGGCAGGCAACTATTGCGCTCGAGATTTTGGAACAATCCAAAACCCCTATAGACTATATTATTGTTCCTATTGGTGGTGGTGGTTTAATTTCGGGCATTATCAATGTGTTTAAGCACAAATCTCCGCAAACCAAAATTATAGGGGTTGAGCCAAAAGGTGCACCTAGTATGCACGAGTCTTTGAAACATGGTAATCGAATTACCTTAGACTCCATAGATGTTTTTGTGGATGGCGCAGCCGTTAAAACAATAGGTGAAATTGGATTTGACTATTGTAATCAATTCTTGGATAATTTGCTCCTAGTCGATGAGGGGGAAATTTGTCAGAGTATTTTAGATATGTACAATCGTGATGCCATTGTGGTAGAACCTGCAGGTGCAATGTCCGTTTCAGCTTTACCGCAGCTCAAAGAAGAAATTAGAGGGAAAAATGTAGTTTGTCTTGTTTGTGGTGGAAATAATGATATTACACGCATGGCGGAAATCAAGGAACGAGCATTGCTTTACAGCGAGTTAAAACACTATTTCATTGTACGCTTCCCACAGCGTGCTGGTGCATTGAAGGAATTTGTACAAGATATTTTAGGACCAACGGATGATATTACCTTTTTTGAATATTCTAAAAAAAGCGCACGCGAACAAGGTCCTGCAGTGGTTGGTATTCAACTAAAATCTACTTCTGACTTTATGCCATTAATGAATCGCATGAAAGAAAAAGGTTTTTTTGGGGATTATTTAAACAATAAACCTGATTTATTTCAATTTTTGATATAGCTTTGCAACGCTATGAAATTACAATTATGAATATACCAACTCAATATTCTATAGATTCCCCATTTCATCACAACAGTTTTTTAATCGACGGAGAACTAACGCTTTGGGATGGTCCAACTGCTGAAGTTTATTCTTCAATTTATACACCAAATAACGAAGGTGCGCTAGCGCCTACTTTGTTGGGCTCTGTGCCGAATATGGACGAAGCACATGCATTAAAAGCTTTAGATGCAGCAACAAATGCTTTTGACAAAGGAAAAGGGGAGTGGCCAACAATGAAAGTTGCCGACCGCATTGCTTGCATGGAGCGTTTTGTTACCCTAATGCAGAAGCAGCGAGATGTGATTGTTAAACTTTTGATGTGGGAAATTGGAAAAAATTTAAAAGACTCTGAAAAAGAGTTTGATAGAACGGTTGAGTATATTGTTGATACCATCAACGAGTATAAAGATATTGATCGTGATAGTGCGAAATTTCATAATCATGGTGGCGTATTCGCCCACATTCGCCGTGGACCAATAGGGGTTGTACTTTGCCTTGGACCATATAACTATCCGTTAAACGAAACATTTGCGCTGCTTATCCCAGCCATTATCATGGGGAATACAGCTATTTTTAAGCCGGCAAAGCACGGTGTGTTGCTTATTGCACCTTTATTGAATGCTTTTAAAGAGAGTTTTCCTCCAGGTGTAGTAAACATTGTTTTCGGTCGTGGGCGCACTATAGCCGCACCCATTATGGAAACAGGCAAAATAGATGTGTTGGCACTTATCGGACACAGTTCATCGGCACTTTCATTACAAGATTTACACCCAAAAAAGAATCGTCTTAGATTAGTGTTAGGGTTAGAGGCAAAAAACCCAGCTATCATTTTACCCGATGCTGACCTTGACAAAGCTGTAGAAGAATGTATTGCAGGAACCTTATCTTTTAATGGGCAGCGTTGCACGGCGCTAAAGATTTTATATGTTCATGAAGAGATAAAAGACGACTTCCTTTCTAAATTCACTAAAGCTGTTGATGCCCTTCAATTGGGGATGCCCTGGGAAAACACTTTATTGACACCCCTGCCAGAGCCTAATAAACCTGATTATATTCAGGAGCTTATCGACGATGCAAAAGCTAAAGGAGCAAAAGTATTAAACCCTCGTGGTGGAGAGCGTACTGAAAACTATATTTTCCCTGCTGTTTTATATCCTGTAACCCGTGACATGCGTGTTTATGAAGAAGAACAATTTGGACCTGTGATTCCAGTGATGTCTTTTACAGATATCGATACGCCTTTAGATGATATGGCAGCCTCTATGTACGGTCAGCAAGTAAGTTTGTTTGGAAAAGACATTGATAAGCTTGCTCCGCTAATTGATACACTTGCCAACCTTGTATGCCGTGTAAACCTTAACAGTTCATGTCAGCGTGGTCCAGACGTGTATCCGTTTACAGGACGTAAAAACTCGGCAGTGAGTACACTTAGCGTAAGGGATGCGCTGCGTTCATTTTCTATTAGAACCTTTGTGGCCACTAAAGATAACGAGAGTAACAAAGAGATTTTACGCGAGTTGTTAGATTCGCACAAATCTAACTTTATCAGTACGGACTATATGCTGTAGCTTAATTATTAAGCATCACTGGCATTACCAGCATGGTAACTTTTTCACCTTCCTCTAAGCCATCTACCGGTGTAATAATTCCGGCTCTATTGGGTAAGGATAGTTCAAGCTGAATTTCTTCTGAATCCAGATTGCTTAACATTTCAGTTAAGAAACGCGCGTTAAACCCAATTTGCATATCATCCCCCTGAAAGGAGCATGCCAATCGTTCTTCCGCTTTATTGCTGTAGTCAATATCTTCCGCCGAAATATGAAGTTCCGCGCCCGCAATACGCAAACGAATTTGATGCGTGGTTTTGTTTGAGAAAATACTCACACGCCTAACCGTGTTGAGAAATTGAACCCGATTAATACTCATCACATTAGGGTTTTCCTTAGGAATTACCGCTTCATAGTTGGGGTATTTTCCGTCGATCAATCGGCAAATAAGAATAGTATCGTCAAAAGAAAACTGTACGTTGCTGCTATTGTAATCTACTTTGACTTCTACTTCGCTACCTAGCAACACAGACTTAAGCAAGTTTAATGGTTTTTTAGGCATGATGAACTCAGCCGTTTCTGGTGCTGTTAAATCTGTTCTTTCATACTTTACCAGTTTATGTGCATCGGTAGCCACAAATGTCAATCCGCTTGAGGAAAGTTGAAAAAACACGCCACTCATCACAGGACGTAAATCATCATTGCCGCTAGCAAAAATAGTATTTGTAATGGCGGTTGCTAGGGTATCGCCCATTATAGTTACACTTGAAGCATCTACCAATTCAGCTGCCTGTGGAAACTCTTCGGCATTGGCATAGGCAAGTGCATATTTCCCTTGGTCTGAACTAATTTCAAGCGTATTGTTATCTGCTTGAGAAAATGTTAATGGTTGCTCTGGGAATGTTTTTAGGGTGTCTAAAAGCAATCGGGCGGGTATTGCAATTTTACCTTCTTGAGTAGCTTCCACTTTCACGGTTGCTGTTATGGTTGTTTCTAAATCTGTTGCCGTTAGACGCAATTGACCTGGGTGCAGTTCAAATAAAATATGATCTAGAATCGGAAGTGTATTGCTAGTGTTCAAGACGCCACTAAGGGTCTGAAGTTGTCGTAGTAGTTGTGTACTTGATACGATAAAGTTCATAATACGTGTGTTTAACTACAAATATATTGTTTCGGTTTGCCAACCTAAAACAATTTTATCAACAGCTATGCTTCAGTTATGAACGCTACGCGGATAGGGTCTAAGTAGGATAATCCAAATAAGGTACTTGCGCCTCCGCCATAATTCGGATTACCTTTGTAAATGGCAAGCTCAAGATGTCCTTGACTGTTAAACAATGCCAATTTTTTACCATCTTCCTCTCTGTTTTCTTTGGGAAGGTCATACCGAATAACTTCATGGTAATCGTTATAAACCTGTTCAAAGGTATGATTTCGGGCATGGATAATAAATGGGCGTTTATTCCCAATACGATCAAATAATTTTTTTGTGATATTGGTAATTACATTCCCATACCTGTCAATATGCAATACATATCCTTGAATTTCGGTTTGTTGTGGATTAACTCTTGGCATATGTTGGGTGCGTTCATTAAGAGTATTAATCGGCGTTCCAATAACACTTAGCGCACCTCCACGATGTAAATGGGCAATAGCTTCAATAGCTTTTTCTAATGGCGAAGGTTGAGGAAGGTTTATTTTAATGCATTGTGAAGGATGAAATTCGGGTTCTAAAAGGGATAAAAAACCGTTGTCGGTACAGACAAAATAATGATTATTTAACAACGCAATAATAAGCTCTTGCTCAGGTGTTTGATTAAAATCTACACCAATAAAATGAATACTTTTCTCTGGAAAATCAGGATACACTGACCGTACAACATATGCCGCTTGACCAATGTGGAATGGGTCAATTCCATGAGAAATGTCTACAATTTGGGGTGCTTCTAACTGCTGAAATAATTGTGCTTTGAGAGCCGCCACATAGGCGTCTTTTAATCCAAAATCGGTCGTTAGCGTAATTATTGGCATGAAATAACCTTAACGTAATCTTGCATTGCAAAAAATGCGTAATTTTGAATACAAAGTTACCAAAATTCAATGCCTTATGGCTTATTTTTTAAATACACGCATTTGAACGAAATTACAATTGAGTTAGCCGAGGTCAATCCTACGGAATTCTACGGAGGAAAAACCAACAAAAACATTGCCCTTTTAAAAAAATACTTTCCAAAAATTAAAATTGTAGTTCGCGGAAATAAAATTACTGCCTTCGGTGAAGAGGAATTGTTGGAAGTATTCGAAAAACAAGTAGATCGATTAGTAACGCACTACGGTAAATACAATGCACTTGCCGATGAGGTAGTGCAGCAAATTTTGGAAAGTGACGAAGATGATAATTTTGGCTTAGACCCTGATGACAATAAAGTGATTTTACATGGTGTTGGTGGAAAAATAATTAAAGCCCAAACAAAAAATCAGGCAAAACTTGTAGATGCAATGACCAAAAACGATATGGTTTTTGCCATTGGTCCTGCCGGAACTGGAAAGACCTACACGGGTGTGGCTCTTGCAGTTAAAGCACTAAAATCCAAGCAAGTAAAACGTATTATCTTAACGCGTCCTGCTGTTGAGGCTGGAGAAAATCTAGGTTTTTTACCCGGCGATTTAAAAGAAAAACTAGACCCGTATATGCAACCCTTATACGATGCGTTGCGTGATATGATTCCAAAAGAAAAGCTTGACCATTACATTGAAACGGGAATTGTCCAGATTGCACCTATGGCATTTATGCGTGGTAGAACACTTGATAACGCTTTTGTGATTTTAGATGAGGCGCAAAACACCACACATAATCAAATGAAAATGTTCTTAACCCGAATGGGTAAAAACGCCAAGTTTATGATTACTGGAGACCCCGGACAAATCGACTTGCCACGCCGCGTAATTTCAGGACTTAAAGAAGCTATTTTAGTGTTGGGTAGTGTAAAAGGGATTGACATGGTTTATTTAGATAATAAAGACGTTATTCGTCACCATTTAGTGAAGAAAGTCATAGAAGCCTATAAACAAAC
>Ga0129342_1000716_pt1 | contig 14684 bp, 13 predicted proteins | sample CPBDNA_5_FD_94426 | JGI IMG/M metagenome (GOLD analysis project Ga0129342, IMG submission 94426) | Freshwater to marine salinity gradient microbial communities from Chesapeake Bay, USA - CPBay_Sum_15_0.2_DNA | ecosystem: Environmental > Aquatic > Marine > Coastal | place: USA: Chesapeake Bay...
GGGGGATTATTTTTCCCAGAGTACGACAAGCCGGCGCAAGATCGATGGCTTTTCAACATTGGAAATGTTGTCAAATCCTGCTTTTGTCTTATTGGAAAGCGGGAGTTCAATGGGTGCTTTCATCGAAAATCTGAACCAGCGCTTTCATCAACCTCTGTTAAGCCTTTTGAGTGCCCTCATCGGATTTGGTGCGATCGCGGGGGCTGGGTATTCGCGCCTTGGGACCGGACGCTACGTCGTTATCGCAATTTTTTTGCTCGTCATCGTGAAGCTGATTGAAGGCGCCTTGAAGGACACCGTGTATAAAAGTGCAAATAACTGGCCTTTTGTTTATGCTCCGGGAATATTTGCGTTATTTTGCGTTATTTTTCTTATTCTACGCGCAGATAAAACGCCTTTACGGTCTTCTGCTCTTGGATTTGGTTCCGTATCGAAATCCGCAGGAGCACCCCAATGATCCTGCATTCATACTTTGCAAGACGTTTTTTGATGTGCTGGATACGGGTATTTATTTTGTTTTACCTTTTCAGCTTAATGATTGAGATGGCAAATCAGCTGAGATGGCACGCAGATTTAACAGACTTTAAAACTGTTTTTTTCCTTGCGGTACTGAACTCAACAGAAGTGGTATACACGATCATGCCGCTTATTATGATTTTTGCGTCAATATGGCTGTTTCTGGCACTGGCGCGCTCCAGTGAATTGGTCGTTGCGCGTGCTTCGGGTCGTTCGGGATTGACCTTTCTTTTGGGACCGATCGGGGTAAGCGTTCTTTTGTCCGGCCTCATCCTTATGTTTTTGAACCCGATCGTGGCGTATACCACAGCGCGCTATCTCACACTAAGCCAAGAAATTAAAAACGAAGGAAGATCTGTTTTTTCTATTGGGACAGAAGGGCTCTGGTTGCGACAGGGGGACACCGACGGATATACGGTTGTACGGGCCTCCGGTGCAAATGGGGCTGGTTCCGTATTTTACGACGTAACGTTTTATGTTTATGGGAGTGATGGGGAAATTTACAAACGGCTTGCGGCCGATGTTGCCCGCCTTGGTAATGGCGAGTGGCAACTTTACACGGCTAAGTCCTGGCCATTGTCCAAAGATCAAAATCCTGAAGAAAATGCCTCTGTCCTTGCGTCAGCGACCCTGCCCACGGATATGACACAGGAACAGGTGCGCGATCGTTTTGAAACCCCTGCGACTGTGCCAATCTGGAATCTTGCCAGCTCCATTCAAAAACTGAAGTCTGCCGGATTTTCAGCAAAACGCCATGAAGTCTGGCTTCAAGCAGAATTTGCACGACCTCTTTTTTTAATCTCCATGGTTTTGCTCGGTTCAGCCTTTTGTATGCGTCATGTCAGATTTGGGGGCACGGGCATTGCTGTTTTAAGCGCAGTGATCTGCGGGTTTGGCTTATTTTATATCAGAAATTTTGCTCAGGTATTGGGCGAAAGCGGTCAGCTACCTGTTTTGGTCGCGGTCTGGACACCCCCGTTTGCCTCATTGTTATTGTCACTTAGCATCATTTTGCATATGGAAGACGGGTGATGAAGCTATTTGTCAATGTCCTCCTCCTTTACGATATGAATTTATTTTCTGGGGCCTCCATGATTTCAGCTCAAGAGACCCAAACCAGTTCCGTTATCATGTCAGATACTCTAAGCATTGATGCGGATGGCAATATGATTGCCACAGGGAATGTTCAGGTTTTCCACAGGGATCAAAGATTAAAAGCCCCCAAAATTATTTTCAGAAAGACACCAGAAGCCGACTTTAACAGCGGATCTGGACTGAGACGAAAATCATCAGACCTTCTGGTCAGCGCCGGATTTGATACTCAGAACGGCATAACAATTCTTGCGCGCGCACTGCTCAACGAAGATAACGCACCGAATAGGGCGGAGGCTCTATTTGATTATGCAAAGGATAATATCTCTTTTTCAACGGGTTTTTCCTATCTTCCAGCATCAATCGACGAAGAACGCGAAGAGTCCATTTCAGAGCTCAGGTTGGCGGCAGGATATAAGGTCGGGCAAAATTGGACATTCTCAGGTGATACGCGGTATGATATCACCGATGGTCGCGCTGCGCGTGCTGGAATTGGTATTTCATTTGACAATGAGTGCACAACAGTTCACTTCTCAGCCGCGCGTGAGTTTTCCAAAGCCGGCAGCGCGTCGTCCCTGACGAGCTGGAACCTTATCGCAAGCCTTAAAGGTTTTGGGACTGGCAGCAATCGAACACCAATTGTCAAGAATTGTGGGGAGTAACTATGAAAATATTGTTCAAGACTGTCCATCTTTTAGTTTTTTCAGTTTCAATGTTAGTAACGCCAGCTGTGGCAAAAAACCTTTTTGCGCCAGCAATAACCGTGAATGACAAATCCATCACATATTATGAGATAGGTCAGAGAGAGACACTTTTAAAAGTGCTCAAAGCTCCCGGCAACCCGAACGCCTTAGCGCGCAAACAACTCATAGAAGACAGATTGAAGGTCTCCGTCGCAGAAGACTTGGGCGTAATGCCGACCGAAGACGAAATTTCAAAAGGTATGGACGACTTCAGCGCGCGTGCGCGGCTGGACACAGCATCCTTTATAAACGAGCTCTCGCGCATCGGTGTGGATGAACAAAGCTTTCGCGACTTTATCGTTGCAGGCATTGCCTGGAGAAACGCCGTTCAAAGCAAATTTGGCGCCAGAAGCCAAGTTTCCGACACCCAGCTTGAACGCACAATTAATTCAACCGGATTGGGAGGCGGATTGCGGGTTTTGTTGACGGAAATCATTTTGCCAGCCCCACCTGGTGAAGAAGATGCCGCTCATGAGCTTGCCAAAGAGCTCTCAAAAATCAATTCGCAGGATGCTTTCTCCGATGCTGCTCGTCAGTATTCGGTCGCACCTACGCGCACGACTGGTGGTCGTGTTAAATGGCAAAATCTTGATCAATTGCCACCTGTGCTCAAACCTTTGATTTTTGGTTTGGCTCCCGGTGATGTGACCGATCCGTTGCCCATACCCAATGGGATTGCGATTTTCCAGCTGCGCGCGATTGAAGAAACAAATTATAAACGCGCCACAGTCGGGACAATTGATTATCTCACATATTCATTTCCTGCCGCAAGTTCAGGCACCTTAGACAGCCTGAAAAATGAAATTGATCATTGTGATGATCTATATGGGGTCGCCTCAAAAAATGAGGACCATGTCTTAACCAGATTGGTAGAAAAACCGGAAAAAATTAAAAGGGGTTTACTTAAAACTCTGAATACGCTTGATGCGCATGAAAAACACTTTTCTTCGACTGCAGATACTACAACCTTGTTGATGCTTTGCGCACGCAGCTCTTTTGCTGCCGATGCTGTACCCAATCTTAACGAAATGCGATTTGGATTGCGAAACAAACGTCTGGAAAATTACGCTGAGGGTTTTTTGCAAAACCTCTATCAAGACGCTCGGATCATAACGAAATGATCCCAAAGCCGGTCGCATTAAGCTGCGGGGAACCTGCGGGGATCGGAAGCGAAATCGCGCTGAAAGCCTGGCAAGCTCTGCGGACGGAAGAAGTCTTCTTCTGGATGGGGGATCCTGCACATCTGCCGGCAGGAGCGCACTATGAAATCATCGACACCCCTGAAGTTGCAGCAAAGGTTATGAAGGACGCGCTTCCCGTTTTGGCCTTTGATTTTCCGGAACCAGTTCAGTTCGGGCAACCAAATTCCAAACATGCGCCATTTGTGGTTGATGTCCTTAAGCAAGGAATAAACCTCGTGCGTTCTGGTCGGGCTGCCGCGCTTTGTACGTTACCCATTCATAAACAAGCCCTGCAGGATGGGGCAGCATTTGCTTATCCTGGACATACCGAGTTTCTTGCGGCGTACTCCGGGATCAAACGGCCTGTCATGATGTTGGCTGGGCCAGAATTAAAAGTCGTGCCCGCAACGATCCACATTCCGCTCTCAGACGTGCCAAGAGCCCTAAATAAGACGGATTTAGAAGAGGTTATTGTTATCACGCACGAGGGATTAAAGACGTATTTTCAAATACCGCACCCACGCATTGTCGTTGCAGGTTTAAATCCTCATGCCGGTGAAAATGGCAAATTCGGACAAGAAGATATTGAGATCATTCAACCGGTAATCAAAAGGCTGCAACAAAAGGGGCTTGATATTTCAGGGCCCCACTCGGCGGATACTTTGTTTCACAAAGCGGCGCGGGAAAGATATGATGCTGCAGTGGCAATGTATCATGATCAGGCCCTCATTCCAATTAAGACCATTGATTTTGACAAAGGTGTCAACCTCACCTTGGGCTTGCCGTTTATAAGAACTTCACCAGATCATGGAACGGCTCTGGATATTGCCGGACAGGGAAAGGCTAATCCAACCTCAACAATTGAAGCCATCAAATTAGCAGCGCGTTTAGGGGCCGCGAATGATTGATCAACTTCCTCCTTTGAGAGAGGTCATCGCACAGCACAATTTAAGCGCCCAGAAATCATTGGGTCAGAATTTCCTTTTGGATCTTAATCTCACGTCAAAAATCGCCCGTCAGGCAGGGGATTTAACCCAATCTGACGTGCTTGAAATTGGACCTGGCCCCGGGGGATTGACCAGAGGTCTTTTGGCAGAAGGCGCGCGCCGGGTGATTGCGATAGAAAAAGACCGACGTTGCATTGCGGCGCTTGAGGATATTCAAAAAGCCTACCCCGATCGTCTAGAAATATTGGAGGGCGATGCGCTCTCGATCAATCCACTAGAGCGCCTTACCGGACCGGTAAAAGTGGTGGCGAACCTGCCATATAACGTCGGTACCGAGTTACTGATCCGCTGGCTTACGCCCACGCGTTGGCCGCCATTTTGGACAAGCCTAACATTGATGTTTCAAAAAGAGGTGGCCGAACGAATTGTGGCGCCTGTTGCGTCCAAAGCCTATGGGCGTCTTGCCCTTCTTTCGCAGTGGCGCACAGATGCAAATATTGTGATGAATTTACCTCCCTCTGCATTTACACCGCCTCCGAAGGTCAGCAGCGCAGTGGTTCATTTGACAGCACTCAATGCACCGCGGTTTGAAGCAGAGGCAGCTGTCCTCGAAAAGACCGTAGCCAAAGCGTTCAATCAGCGGCGTAAAATGCTGCGATCCTCTTTGAAAGGATTAACTCCGGATCTTGAAGAAAAACTCAATGCTGCAGGGATTTCACCAACTCTGCGTGCAGAGCAAGTTTCGTTGGAACAGTTTTGCGCCCTAGCGCGGCTATGTTAGCTGGCAATTAGAAAGCCTTCAGCCGGTCTAGATGTTCAAGCGACATTCTGGGATGTCTCATCAGAGGATGAGGCTGCTGGCTGATGCTCTTCTGTCTCTGCAGGCGTGTCATCTTCAGCCTTTTTCGACTTCACAGGTTTACGACGTGGTTTTCGCACCGGCTTTTTATCGTCGTCGGATTTTTCCGTTGGGTCATCATCTCGGCTCTCAGGCGTCTCAATGAGACCAAGTTTATCATCAGACATTAACATTGATCGCACTTGCGGTTGTTCGCTTTGCGCCAAATCATCAATGAATTCATCCGTTATGGGCATGTCGTCTTCTGCGTCATACTTTCTTTCTGACCGTTCGCGGTCCCGCTCCGCTTGACGTTCACGGTTTTCCCGCTCCATCTGTTCGCGGCGCGCATCTTGCTCTTTCATCGCCATGCCAAGCATGCGTTGATAATGTTCGGCATGTTGTTGAAAGTTCTCTGCAGCCACACGATCATTTGAAAGCTGTGCATCCCGCGCAAGCTGATTGTATTTTTCAATAATCTGCTGCGGAGTTCCGCGCACCTTGCCTTCGGGACCTGAGCTGTCAAACACACGATTGACGACATTGCCAACTGAACGATTACGGTTCTGCTTTGACCGTGTACGGGTTTTAGAGGTTCTCATAGGTAGCTTTCTAGCCGTCTTTTTAAAGCGTTCTCACAATCGTTCGGTCCAAGCCAAAGGTGTTTAGAATGCTGTGCTGGTTTAAAGTGTGGCGCCGTGGTTATACCCTACGCCCGACAACGTCCTCTAAATAGACCGTTTAACCGGTGAGTTTCAAGGGTTTTTGCAATAAAATTTGTTAAAAATTATCATGGGGGCGACAGGTGCGTCATATGTGCCACTCTAAGTGGGCGACCGGCAGCTGACGACACGATCCTTTCTATCCAAATCCTGATGAACAGCGATGTCAATATACCCCTGCTCTTGTAAAATCTGCGACACCGCACTGGCTTGCCGGTGACCTATTTCAAGCAAAAGCCTCCCGCCCGCGACCAGATAGTTTTTTGCCTGCGCAGAAATGGTTCGATAAGCGCTAAGACCATCTGGCCCCGCAAATAGCGCAAGTGAAGGATCATGATTTTTGACTTCTCTGGAAAGTAAGGCCATTTCTCCTTCCGAAATATAAGGCGGATTTGACACAATGAGATCAAATTGCCCTTCCAAGGAATGAAACCAGTCTGAATTTACGAATTGGCAACGTTGGATCACGCCAAGTTTGATCGCATTCTGTCGGGCGACGTCCAAGGCCGTTTTCGAAAGATCGCTCGCAACGAGTTGGGCATCTGGCCATTCCGACGCAAGCGTTAGTCCGATCGCGCCAGAGCCCGTTCCAAGATCTAAAACAAATTTGCCAGGTTTTTGAAGCGCCAATGCAATCAGTGTTTCAGTGTCACCGCGCGGATCCAGCACATCGTCATTGATTAAAAATTCCCGTCCCCAGAACAACCGCTTCCCCAGAATACGCGAGACCGGCCATCCAGCGATTCGTCTTTGAAGCAAATGGTTAACTTTTTGGATCTGTTCTTTGCCTGCTAAATACTCACTTGAAATGGTCAGGCGATCAGCTGGGATCCCAACGCCAAAGGATACGAGAGCGCGAGCATCTCGCTCTGGATTCATGATTTCATTTTCCCTAAGCTTTGATACTGCTTCGGCAAAAATCTCTCGCAGCTTCATCCGTTCAACTCAGCCAAAAGGCTCGCCTGTGCGTCCGCAATCAAAGCGTCAATCATTTCATCCAGATCACCCTGCATCACTTGGTCAAGTTTATAAAGTGTCAGATTTATACGATGATCAGACATGCGTCCTTGAGGAAAGTTATAGGTTCTGATCCGCTCTGACCTGTCTCCAGAGCCAACCTGCGATTTACGTTCGGCAGAACGTTCTTGATCAGCGCGTTGGCGTTCCATGTCAAAAAGGCGGGTTTTCAAAACCTGCATCGCGATTTCGCGATTGCGGTGCTGGGATTTTTCGGAACTGGTCACGACAAGACCGGTGGGCAAATGTGTGATCCGGACTGCACTATCCGTGGTGTTCACGTGCTGTCCACCCGCGCCAGAGCTGCGCATGGTATCAATGCGAAGATCATTGGGGTCAAGGTGAATGTCCACGTCTTCGGCTTCCGGAAGAACCGCAACAGTGGCGGCGGATGTGTGAATTCGGCCCCCGCTTTCGGTTTCGGGTACGCGTTGCACACGATGCACACCACTTTCATATTTAAGGCGGGCAAATACCCCCTCTCCTTTTACATGAGCGACCACTTCCTTGATACCACCCAATTCGGTTTGCTGTTCTTCGATAATCTCAAAATTCCAGCCGGATGTTTCTGCATAACGCTGATACATCCGCAGAAGGTCTCCGGCAAATAATGCAGCCTCTTCTCCACCAGTACCGGGACGAATTTCAAGAATGGCTGGTCTCGCATCTGCGGCATCCTTGGGCAGCAGGGCGATCTGAAGATCCTTTTCAATTTCGGGCAGACGTGCCCTAAGTAACGGAAGCTCCTCTTCGGCAAGGGCGCGCATATCCGCATCATCGAGCATAGCATGCGCCTCTTCAATATCGCTGAGGACACGGAGATATTCCTCTATCTGCTCAATCACGGGTCTTAATTCAGAATATTCTTTGGCAAGGCGAGCAATATCTTCGCCAGCCAGTCCATCATTCATCTTAGCTTCCAAAAACTGAAAGCGTTGTCGAATTAGTTCAAGTTTTTCTAAAGGCACCATGGTGTTTCATCTGATCTATTGTGCTGAATTGGTCAAGGGTCCGCCCCTATGCCTTATTCAATTGCGCCGCGGCCCAGAGGCAAATCAACTCTACCGCGACATGCGCGCCAGCAATTGCAGTCGCCCCAGTCGGATCAAAAGGAGGTGAGACTTCGACCACATCGCCCCCCACCATATTTATTCCCGAAAGACCACGCAAAAGGGCCGCAGCCTGCGCAGACGATAGCCCCCCCCAAACCGGCGTTCCTGTTCCCGGCGCAAAGGCTGGATCAAGACAATCTATGTCAAAAGTCACATATGTTTTATGATCACCCAAGATACCTTTGATTTTTTCGACCGCAGCCCGTGTCCCCATTTCATGCATCTCGGGCGCATCGATAATATGCACTCCAAGCGGATCTTCATTTGTTGTTCTGATCCCAACCTGAACCGACCTTTTAGGATCAATAAGACCCATTTTTACGGCTTTATAAAACATCGTGCCGTGGTCAATGCGATCCATATCATCGTCCGGCCAAGTGTCTGAATGCGCGTCAAATTGCAAAAGAGACAGAGGGCCATATTTTTCCGCATAGGCCTGTAGAATAGGAAACGTTATGTAATGATCTCCTCCGATCGTCAGGCTTGCCACATTCGCATCCAATATCCCTTTGATATGGGCTTTCAGAGCAGCCGGAAATGACGGTGTATGGGCGTAGTCAAAGGCAACATCTCCATAATCAATGATAGCATGAGTGCTAAAGGGGTCCACGCTCCAGCCATAGGGGGGATCAAATGTCTGAAGCGTACTTGCTTCTCGCACAGCGCGCGGGCCCAGGCGCGTTCCGGGCCGGTTTGTTACAGCCTGATCAAAAGCCACACCCGTCACAGCCAGATCTACTCCGGCGAGGTCTTTGGTATATTTGCGCCGCATAAAGGAGGTCGCGCCAGCAAAGGCACTTTCATAACTTAATCCGCGAAGCTCTGTGCGGGTAAATGCATCATCTATCATGTGCTTGGCATTGCCCAAACTCATGGTGTTGCCAGACTTGGCATCCGTCATTTCAGTCACTTTCTATTCCTAAGATAAAGGTTGTGCTTTTTCCACAAGACGCGCAAAAAACGATGCGCCAAAGGGTGCTGCAGCGTCATTGAAATCATAATTGGGGTTATGAAGGCCCGGACCCTCGCCAATCCCAAGAAACAGATATGCGCCCGGTCGCTCGTTCAGCATATAAGAAAAATCTTCTGCACCCATTTCGAGTCCCTGGTTTGCATCCGCGTTACCTTGACCTGCAACCTCTTCGGCAACAGAAATAGCAAAGGCGGATTTATCCGCATCATTGATAGTCGCAGGATAGCCTTCATCATATCGCAACGTCGCCTCTACTCCAAAACTGGCGGCATGTCCTGCAACAATCTCGCTCATACGACGTTTGACAAGGGATTGGACGTCCTTGCTGAAACTGCGCACTGTTCCATTCATATAGGCTTGTTCCGGAATAATATTGTCGACAGTGCCCGTATGGATTTGCGTTACAGAAATCACCACCATTTCGGTCGGATCAACATTGCGAGAAACAATAGATTGAAAGGCCTGTGCAATCGAAACTGCGGTCATCACGGGATCGGCTGACTGATGCGGATATGCGCCATGTCCCCCTGTGCCTTTGATATCCACATGAAATGCATCAGCGCCAGCCATGATGGCACCGGGCGTCGTATAAAACCGCCCCAGCGGGGTGTCAGGTGTATTATGAATTGCATACACTTGCGAAATATCGAACCTATCCATGATGCCTTCGTTTACCATGATTTCCGCACCGCCGTAATTTTCTTCGGCGGGCTGAAAAATCAGGGCCACTCGGCCCGAAAAATTGCGCGTTTCGGCAAGATATTTTGCCGCCCCGAGCAACATAGTGGTATGCCCGTCATGTCCACAGGCATGCATCAGCCCTGTTTTTTCAGAAGCCCAGGAAACACCGCTTGTTTCGCTCAACGGAAGCGCGTCCATATCCGCGCGAAGTCCTATTGTGGGGCCGGCTCCCTGCCCTTCGATAATCGCGACAACGCCGGAGGTTGCGATACCAGTGTGAATATCAGTCACACCAAAGCTTTGCAGTTTTTCCACGACAAAGCGGGCCGTCTCGTGACACTCCAGACCATGCTCAGGATTGCGATGAAGATGTTGGCGCCAAGCGGTCATTTCCTCGGCAAATCCGGCTATGCGATTGATAACTGGCATGGTAAGCACTCTTTCAATTTGTTAACCATCCTATCTCACCCTAAGTTTAGGAGGCATGCAATGGGGTATGACGAAAAACTCATCCATGATCCAAACGCGGGAATGGAGCGATTATTGGAAATTATGCGTGCTCTACGCGATCCCGAATGCGGGTGTCCATGGGATATTGAACAAGATTTTAGCACTATTGCCCCATATACGATCGAAGAAGCCTACGAAGTTGCAGATGCGATTGAACAGAAAAACTGGGGTGAACTGAAATCCGAGTTGGGAGATTTACTGCTTCAGACAGTATACCACACCCAAATGGCCACTGAAGAAGGGCTTTTCTCTTTTGATGAAGTGGTGAACGCAATAAGCGATAAAATGGTTGCGCGCCATCCACATGTTTTTGGACCAGAGAGCCGGAACAAAACCGCAGATCAGCAAGTGAATGATTGGGAACGTATCAAAGCAGCTGAACGCGCATCGAAGGCCCAAAAAGGGGTTCTGGATGATGTCGCCCTGTCCCTCCCAGCATTAACGCGCGCCTTGAAATTGCAAAAAAGGGCGGCGCGGGTTGGTTTTGATTGGCCTGAGATTTCATCAGTTATAGATAAGATTGCCGAGGAAACGAAAGAACTTGTTGAGGCGCAAAAGCAGAAAGACGCAGATCACATGAAAGAGGAATTTGGTGATTTGCTGTTTGTTCTGGTTAATCTTGGACGCCATATGCAAATCGACGCGGAAGAGGCTTTGCGGGGCGCAAATGCAAAATTCACCCGCCGCTTTAAATACATTGAGGAGGCGCTTCGCAAAAAAAATAAGCAGCCGGATGAAGCGAGCCTTGAGGAAATGGATGATCTTTGGAATGCCGCAAAAGATGAGGAACGCAGATGAAGGCTTTAGATTGGCATTTGCTGCGCCATATCAAAGCTATTGATGCTGCACGAGCCGATTAAGCAACATTACGGGTATGAGGCCTGCGCAGATAATGATTAAGGCAGGCAGCGCGGCCTGATCCATCAACTCACTATGGGCAAATTGATAGGCATAAGTTGCCAAAGTATCGAAATCAAATGGGCGAAGCAAAAGCGTCATGGGCAGCTCTTTCATTATGTCGACAAAGGCCAGAACGCATCCCGCCAGAAGCGCATTGCGCATTAAAGGCAATGTCACGCGACGCGCTGTCTGATGCGGACCCATACCAAGTGACCGGCTACAACTGATCAAGTTCATTGGAATTTTGGTTAAACCAGACGACACGGCCCCGTATCCTACGGCTTGAAATCGAACGAGATATGCAAAAAACAATGCCCAGAGTGTCCCAGCGAAATAAAGCGATGTCCGTTCAAGTAAACCATCCGCAAAAGAAAGGCATGTCAAAACCCCCAAGGCGAGCATCGTCCCTGGAAAAGCGTATCCTGCAGCTGATAAATTGGCGATCATCTGCAGCGCTTTGTTGTGACTCATTTTCGCCGCGCTTCCCATAACGATCGCGCTTCCCATGATCACAAACGCACCGACGAGCGAAACAAAAATACTGTTCCCAAAGCTGTCCAATACATCAGAGAAAGACGTGAGGACCGGCGCATTGACGACATTATAAAACAGGATCGAAACCGGAATTAAAAATCCAAATGCCACAGGAAGCAGACAAAGGATCACGAGAAAAGTTGTTTTTTTTCGACCTACAGGCTTTAAATCGTAAGGAACATGTCGTCGGCCCGTGTCGTTAAACCGTCTATCCCCACGCGCATAAAACTCTAAAAATAAAAGAAAAATGATGAGTCCGAACGTCAAAGTGGCAAGCTGTGCCGCCCCAATGACACTGTTCATCCCTATCCAAAGATTAAATATGCCCAATGTCAGAGTTTGCACCGCAAAATATTCGACGGTTCCAAAATCAGAAACGACTTCCATCAAAACAAGCGCCAAACCGGCCACGATAGCAGGTCGTGCCAAAGGAAGACAAACACCCCAAAATACATTGCGATCAGATAGGGCGGCCACCTCGTAAAAACTTGCGGGGATTTTCTGAAATGCGGTTCGGGCGAGCAAATAAATATAGGGATATAGCACCGATGATAGAACAAATATCGCACCTCCCATCGAACGTATTTCAGGGAAATAATAATCTTGTGCGGTTTTCCAACCCATCAATTGACGCAATGCGCCCTGTATGGGGCCGGCGTATTCAAAGACATCTGTATAGGCATAGGCCACCAGATATGCAGGACAGGCCATCGGCAAAAGCATAACGACATCAAACCAGCGCGATAAACCCAACTGATAACGTGACACAATCCACGCAGCTCCCACACCGAAAAAGAGCGACAGACAGGCAACGCCAACCATCAAGCCGGCCGTATTGACAAGGTATCGCCCCAAGACGGTGGACAAAAGATGTGGCCAGATCCCCTCACTGTCCCCCAGGGCAAGGACAGCAAGAGCGGCAATCGGACAAAGCAGAAGAGCACCTAAAAGAAAAACACTCGCCGACTTCAGATCGAAATCACGAAGATAGGAAGCGACAGCGGTTACCATCCGACCCGATCAATCATCATTTGTGCTTCGCGTGATAAATCCGCAATTTTCTGAATGGGCAGTTGATCTTCTTTAAAAGTACCCCACGACGCCAGTTCTCCATCAACAAGGACAGCCGGGTTGACAGGGTATTCATAGTTCACTTCACCATAGAGTTTCTGTGACGTCGCTTCGCTCAGAAATTCAAGAAGCTTTATGGCCGCCTCTTTGTTTTTGGAGTGGATAGCAACACCTCCCCCAGACACATTGATATGGGCGCCACGATCGTTTTCTTCCTCATTTGGAAAAACGATATTCATTGCATCAGCCCATGCTCTTTGCTCTGCATCCTCAGAAAATTTCATATTTCCATAATAATAGCTGTTGATCAACGCCACATCGCATACGCCTTCATAAATCGCTTTTACCTGAGCACGATCATTCCCTTGAGGTTTGCGGGCCAGATTGGCAACAAGTCCCTTAGCCCATTCTTCTGCCGCTTCGGACCCATGGTGCGCAATTATAGACGCCATCAGAGCGCGGTTATAAACGTGACTTCCGGGTCTGGTACAAATGCGTCCTTTCCATTTTGGATCCGCCAGATCTTCGATGCGCGTGATCTCAGCTGCCCCGACGCGATCTTTGGATGTTGCCAAAATTCGGGATCTTTTTGACAGGGCGAACCATGTATTTTCAGGCGATCTAAGGTGAGCCGGAATATTTTTTTCCAATGTTGCGGAGGCCGTCTTTGAAAGCAAGCCCATATCATCATAAACGCTGAGACGTGCTATATCGACGGTAAGAACCACATCAGCAGGACTGTTGCGGCCTTCACTTTTAAGACGCTGCGCGAGACCTTTTTCGGAATAAAGAACTTTTGTCTTGATGCCGGTTTGATCTGTAAATGCCTTTAGAAACGGTTCAATCAGAAACGGTTCGCGCTGTGAATAGATGTTTAGGTCTTGTGCCTGCAGTGACTGTCCCATGCAGAGACCTGCCCATAGCCCTAAAGAGATAATAGTTTTCAGTTTCATTTCGCTTACCTATTTCCAAAAATATCCCAAAACTGTGCCTAAGTGTCGATACGCTTTCTGCAAAGCACTTACCGGTGTGACATGGCGCAATTTAAAGGAACTGTCAATCCTGATAGTTTTACTCAAGTATAATTTGGCAATCAAGACTTACTCAGTTCTTGGCCTTTGCCACGGAAGGCTGTTAAGGATTTCACGAAAGCTGTTTTGCATTGTGCGAGTCGGAAAGGGCAAGACCATGTCACCACGTAAAATTATTATTGACACAGACCCGGGTCAGGACGATGCCATTGCGATACTGCTCGCTCTGGCAAGCCCTGAGGAGATTGAGGTTCTGGGCATTACAGCCGTAGCAGGAAATGTCCCCCTTTCCCTCACAGAAAAAAATGCGCGTATCGTATGTGAATTGGCTGGCAAACCACAGGTTCGGGTTTTCGCGGGATGCGACGCGCCCCTATCGCGGCCCTTGATCACTGCGGAGCACGTCCATGGCAAAACGGGCCTTGATGGTCCTGTTCTGCCCGATCCACAAATGCCTTTGCAGGCCCAACATGGTGTTGATTTCATTATTGAAACTATTCGGAACGCGCCCCCGAAAACCATCACGCTGTGCCCATTGGGACCATTGACGAATATCGCAAGCGCACTTCTCAAGGCACCAGATATTGCAGAACGAATAGAAGAAATCATTTTAATGGGAGGTGCCTATTTTGAGGTGGGCAATATTACACCCTCGGCAGAGTTTAACATTTATGTCGACCCAGAGGCCGCTGATATCGTTTTTAAATCTGGAATATCACTAACTGTCATGCCACTTGACGTGACACATAAAGCCTTGGTCACGAAAGAACGCAATGATGCCTTTCGCGCCCTTGGCACCGCCGTCGGTGCAGCGAC